>Ga0315289_10006432_pt1 | contig 17271 bp, 15 predicted proteins | sample YL17G11_40_MG_FD_203452 | JGI IMG/M metagenome (GOLD analysis project Ga0315289, IMG submission 203452) | Sediment microbial communities from Yellowstone Lake, YNP, Wyoming, USA - YL17G11_40 | ecosystem: Environmental > Aquatic > Freshwater > Lake > Sediment | place: USA: Wyoming | collected... | reverse complement strand
TCGGCTCCACATTCACATCAACTGGAGCCACTTCAGGAACATTGTTGTCGGCATTCTGGTCTACAGGCATATTGTTCGCCTTGCGGGGAAGCTGAATACCTTCGGCTGATGGGACGCAGTTATATTCGGTCGAAGAGGTAGCAAAGCTCCTTAAGATAACTGATTTTGTCAGAGTAACTTCAGCCTCTGCATAGAGGTTATAGCACATTCTTATCTCTTCCTTGCCTTTGACTAAACGGACTGATATGCGCTTTGTCGCCCTTAATGTATAGATATCATCCACCGACACAGAGTCTCCCAATAGGTTGAAGCTGAACTTACCTGCGCTGTCCACATTAGACTCACTTGCCACGCCTGTGTCATTCGAAGCCACGAGGAAGACAGCCATGTTCTTCTTGAAGTCGCGAAGCCCTACGTTGGCATCAAAGCGGAGGCTATAGTCAGGATAGGTCACTGCCGACTCATCGCGCAGCCTCTGGACTTCATGAGTATAGAAGTCTTCACTATCAACATACTCCTTGCCATTGACCGATATGTTCAAAGGACTGATATAGCCCACGAACGATAAGTAGTCGCCCACTGCGCCCATATTGGTAGTCTTATTCTTATTAGGATTAGTACTTGAAGTTGTCGAGTCAGAAGGGCATACTCCAGAACTCTGCACGGTACCATCGGCGCATTCTTTGGCGGCAGTACCGCAACCGATCATGGTGGCGTTCATAAGGAACAGTGCGATTAAAAGTGCTGTTTGGTTTAATTGTCTCATGTCTAGTCTCCCTTGGTTGTTCATTGGTGTGAAGCAGTATTGCCTCACTCTTAATATGCTTTTCGGAATCCTAAAGAAAAACTTTAGCACTATTTTTCAATGTCTGATTCACTAATAGTTCCATATAGTTACAATCAAAAATTTTTCTTAATTTCTTCCGAAGTACTGGTAAACTACTGTCCATCCCGTAGACAATAAGGAGAAAATACCCAATGATATTGATGGCAGAGACTAATTCCCTAAATAAAATGTGGCAAAAATAAATCTGCCTGCTAATCTAAGGGCGAACCAAACATTTTATCAGAGTCGTATGCCTAAAAGGCATATCATACATTTCCATCTATGGAGTCGCTGCATGGACTACAAGACCGCTAAGTATATCTCAGACATTAAGACGAAGGCTCATCTCTGCCGCATAAACTGCAAGTTCGACCAGTGCCCAGCGTTCAAGTCCTGCCCACAACTCCCCTTCCAGATGGACAAGGCAGACATGCGAAAGAAAAGCCGCATCTTCTTCGTCTTTGAAGGCGGTGCCCAAGATGACTCCACCTACGGTTTTCCGGCAGTGAGTAACCAGGGCGTATACTTTAGGATGCGATTTCTCACACCCTTCCTCACAGAGACAGGCGATGTTCCGTACATGATCACGAATCTGGTGAGAAATGCATTGGTCGATGCTGGGGGTGCTCCCCGAGGAGCTTTAGGAGATGAGTTCCTCTACTGTTGGGACCACTTTTATGGCGAACTCATGAAGCATAAGCCGGAAGTCCTCGTGTGCTTCGGCAACACGGCATTCGGCCAACTCTACCGAAGGGCTAAAAACAAGAATGAGCTGCCGCCTGCTGATGCCCATGGCGTCGGAAAGCTAAGGGGGAAGCCGGTAAAGATGGAGCTGGCCACCGACTACAGCCCTCTCGTGTTCACAACCTATGCGCCCGGCTACCTTCTGAAGACGCCTGCGGCGGCGAAGTTCTATTCCATTACCACTGCCGCCGGGAAGCTTGAGGTGGGCGAGGATCTCGCCCGCGTGGTCGAGTATTTCTGTCCACACAAAAAGTCCGAAAAGACAATGATCGAAGTGAAGAAGGTGGAGCTTCTCGATACTGTGGACAAGGCAGTCGGGTTCATCGACTACCTAACGAGAGGGCTTCCTAAAAATGAATACTTCGACCTTGCCTTTGATACGGAGACGGACAACCTCAACAAGGTCCATAACAATAGATTCCTATCCTGGCAGTTCTCCTATAGGCAGAGTGAAGCTTTCTTCATACCCATCGACCACCCAGAGAGGCCAGTGTTCGCCAAGATGGAGGATAAGGCCAGGCTGATAACGGCATTCCAGAAGCTCCTCGACAGCTCTACAGCAGAGACTAGGATCAAATGGATCTTGATGCACAATGCGAAGTTCGACCTCGGCGTACTTTATGGCCTTTTCAAGATCCTCCCACGAGGTACGATACCCGTTTGGGACACGCAGCTCGCGATGCACTGGCTCGACGAGAACAGAAAAAGCATGAGCGCCCTTCTCGATGGAAGCCCCTACTCGCTGAAGACCCTCGGCAAGGAGTTCTTCGTCAATACGAAAAACGAGCCTTTCACCTACAGCAGCGAGCAGCTCGCCGCAAGAAGCGAAGGTGAACTTGTCAACCTTGCCTTTGAGGACCTTGTCGAGTACGGTGGTACGGATACCATACTCACCTGGCAGCTCAAGCAGGAGCAGATGAAGATGGCGAAGAAACAGCCTAGCCATGCTCTTCCCAAACTTGAGAGGTTCATGAAGTATTACTTCTCCCCAGCCTCGCGGGCCGTCGCCCTCATGGAGTGCAATGGCCTATATGTCTCTAGGCCCCAGATAAAATACCTCCAGGGAACTGAGTCGCCCATATGGAATAGACTTGACCAGATAGAAAACATCGAGCTTCAGAACAGGCCTGAGGTCCTCGTGTTTCGTGAGAAGTTTAGGAAGATCATCGAGGGTGAGAGCAAGGTGAGCTATGCAGATATCTGGGATGACAATAATGATGGCGATCTTCCGCACTTCAATCCCAATAAGAAAGACCAGGAGACTCCCTTCTACCTCGAGTTCCTTAATCTGACGCCGCTTAAGGTAAGCAAGAAGACGGACCAGGCTAGCCTTGATGCTGACTTCCTGAAACACTACTCAGACCGCTCCGTCTATACGAACCTTCCTGAGCTGACTTCATACAAGGACTTCTACACGGTCCCTTGCGGTCATAATGACGAGGGTGACCCTCTCTTCGAGACAAATCCGCTGCAGCTCATCCTGGAGTACCGCGCCCTAAAGAAGCTGGGGTCAACCTATACCACCGGCATTGAAAAAATGGTTGTGGCCCCGAAAGGTGATGCCATCGATGGGCGGATAAGAGGGAATTTCTGGCTAGGGGGCACTGATACAGGGAGGCTAAGTAGTTCAGATCCCAACATGCAGAACCTTCCTTCGGGCAAGACCGCCCTCGCTAAGGAAGTCAAGAATATGTTCCAGGCTGAACCGCCCTCGCGGAAGTTCCCGAAGGGCACCGTCCTCGTACAGCTCGACTATAAAACTGCTGAGGTTAGATGGGCAGCCATCTTCGCTAATGATAGAAACCTCATCCGCATATTCAATGAAGCCCGCGAAGCCCTTATGAAGGCATTTGACCCTATGTCTGAGATGTCCGATGAGGACTTTTCTAGGACGCAGCTGGAGTCGGACCTTCACCGTAGGACAGCATCGCTCATGTATGGAATACCGCCCGAAAAGGTAGGCAAGGAGCAAAGACAAGCATCGAAATGCCTAATAGGTGATACCCTGCTCTACACGACCGAAGGCATAGTTCCTATATCCTCATTGGTGTCAGACTCTGATGATGATAACTGGCTTCAGCCCGTGACCGGCCTTTCTACGATGGCTCGTGACTGCGAAAGTCCTATATTGAGGGTGAACCACAAGTGGGTGGAATCGACAGTCAAGGTGGAGACTGACCTTGGCCTTGAGCTGGAAGGCGATGATGATCATGAGCTTCTAGTCTGGGAAAACTGCAGGGTGACGGCAAAGCCGCTAAAGGACCTGAAGGCGGGAGACTATCTCATAGCCCCGAAGAACAATAAAACATGGCCTTCAGTATCTCCCAAAATCCCGAGCTGCACTGAGGATCCTGAGCATCTTCTACCTGATTTCGTCGAGTGTAGGATATGCGGGCAGCTTCTTGGGAACTTAAACACCCATCTCCGCTCGCATGGCATGGATTCCAAATCCTATAGGAAGTCCTTTCCCCAAGCTCAACTCGTCTCGCCGCTTATGATAGCGCAGAGGATGAAATCCCTTTTAGGTTCTAAGTACAATATTGATGTGCCTAAATGGCCAGACATGATGACGCGTGAGCTGGCCAGACTATTGGGGTACCTGGTCGCTGAGGGCGACGGCCAGTGCTATTCCATGTCTGGGAATGTAAACAAGTCCCAGGCTATGCTGACTGATTTCATTGCCTGCGTAAAGGAATGCTTCGGCCTGGATGTAGCTGTGAGCGAGTATCCGGAGCTTACGACCACGGGGGTCATCAGGCTTCCGGCGAAGGTGGTGAGATTCCTACTCAGCATAGGACTGATAAAAGGATACAGCGATACCCAAAGAGTTCCCTGGATAATCTTCAAGTCCACAAGGGAAGAAGTCATCTCCTTTCTACGCGGGTATTTTGAAGGTGAAGGCAGCGTGAAGGACAACTGCATATGTGTCATGTCGGCATCTTCGGGTCTAATGAAGGATGTGCAGCAGCTTCTACTGAGCCTGAACATAGCAAGCCGCCTGTTCTCAGAGGACCGCATAACCCCAGTCGGCAGGGAGCTTCGCACATATTATGGCCTATTGCTTCGCATACGAGATGCTAGGGTTTTCCGTGATATTGTAGGCTTTATATCAAGCGAAAAAACAGAAGCGGCGGCTGGGCTATCCGGCACGTCTGCAGGGCGAGACTATATTTTCGGCCTAGAGGAGCTGCTTCGGGAGCTACGCGTTAAGTACAAGAGAGGTCGGCGCTGGGTAATCGACGGGAAGGAAGTAAGGTTTGGAGAGCGGATCTCGAAAGGGCACAAGTCTGAGATAACCCATGAGAGGCTAGACTCGCGCCCCTATGTCCTAGATGCCCTTAAAGCATGGTCATCTGCCGAGCAAAACAATGTGTACCGGGATATTAGTTGGCTGCATCACAATAAGGCCACCCTGACTCCCATTACGAAAGTTAGTAGGATCGAAGGGCGGGTCAAGGTATATGACATCGAAGTGCTGGATGACTCCCATACCTTCCAAGCGAATGGGTTAATGTCAAAAAATTGTATAACTTTCGGGATGTTATATGGTATGGGCGTGGATACTCTCGCTGCCGATCACGGTTGGAGCAAGGAGGATGCCCAGGAAAAGATGGACATGTTCTTCTCAGCGTTTCCCTCCATGAAAAAGTGGCTCGACAATATTCCAGAGAAGGCCAGGAAGGATGGTTATGTCGAGACGATCATGGGGAGAAGGCGAAGGCTTTGGGATATGTTCGCGTCCAATGACTTTAGGAATGCCGCTAGGGCTAACAGGCTCGCCATGAATTCATCGATCCAAGGCCAAAGCTCCGATGCCGGGATGATAGGCGTTTTCTCCTTCCTGCAGTACCTATTGGACAATAGGCTGGAGCGAAGGTGGCTCATAGAGAACGTAGTCCATGATAGTTGCCTCATACAGGTTCCTATGGAAGATATTGAGAAGGCTCTCCCAGTCATCCAGCACCACTTCGTCATCGGTATGCAAGACTATATCGCCAAGTACTTCAACTTCGCCCTCCCCCTTCCTATCGAATGTGAGATCGAGATTGGATTGAAGTATGGAGACCTTGAGAAGTGGGATGGGAGGCCGGCCACGCTGCCTAAGATAATCGACAAGATTCAAGGGAAGGCGGAAGTTCTGTGGGCAAAAAAGAAGGAAACTGACGGCCGGAAGCCATCGCCTGCATGGGACCTCGTGTCATGACTCGCGCATGGTGATCTTTCGCTTTGTTTTAGTCAACCTATCCACAATGTTTGCCCTCTCCTGCTTTTCTGGCTTCTTATCGGTAATGCCTATCTGCATGCCAACTAGCCTACCTTGGTAGGTATTGAACTTAATCAAGTAAGCCGAGAGACTGCCAAGGTCAGAGGTCAGGATGAACTTATTGTCTACCTTTGGTATAAAGCCCACCTTGCGGTAAAACGCCTCATTCGGACCTTTGACATGAACTTCTATTGCATTGGGGTCCTTTGGGTTCTCATCATTATGAATCAGCCTGACCTTAAAGCCTTCGGGGCTTCCCTGCGAATACGAATACAAGGCTTCGAGATTGCTCTTGTGTGGTTCGAAGGAGACCCCTGCGACTTTGCTTTCCATAGTTCTCACTTGAGTTTCTCCGTTACCGTCATGTTTGTACCGAAGGGAACACCACCTACCCTACTGAACTCGAATGATGGCGAGTCGCCTTCTAGTGAAGAGCCGCTTGAGAGTAGCTGGTCGAAGTTGATCTCCATGACGAACTTAGCCTTGCCCAAAGGTATTCCGGTGGAAGTCAGCTGGAGGGCGGGTGAAATGCTGAGTCGGCATGTATCAGCCGTAGTAGAAGCCCATGAGTATACGGTCGCGTTAACGGTATGAGCGGTCGGACAGGTGGGCGCGCCTACCTTGGCGCATTCATCTCCCGCTTTCACAGTGGGAAGAATCCCGCCGGAAAACATGGCATCATTCACCTCATACGCGCTGCAGGAATATGTGGCGGGCATGGGAGCAGGAGCTACTGGTGCAGGCTGCGGATTTGACCCCAAAACAGGTGCATTAGTAACGATAGAAGGAGCAGTGGCTTCGCCGGCCCTCACACCACCGTCTGTAGTGCCTTTTCCGACATATGCCGAAAGATCAAGCATGCTAGGCTCCATAGGGACGATGTTCGTCTTGTATAAGTCTAAATTGGCTACAGGCAGTTGAGCGGCCAAACCGGCTATTATTTCCTTCTGGTTGTCGTCAAGGTCTGAAGATACGATATCAGCTGCGGTAAATTCATGACCGCTTATACGCTTGGCCGTCACTGCAGCGGCTTTGGGAAACCAGTCTTTTCGCGCATAGATGACATGAATATGGCTCTCTGCCTTGTCCAGTATCTGAAAGGGGAGGCTCTTCGTGGCGACGTTATTTTCTCTGGCGCTCCTCGCAGACGAAGTATTACTAATAAATGCTTTGTCATTTGATACCACCCCTACACCGACTATCGTAGTGACGAGGAAGTCAACCTTGAAAAACCCCTGCTTCACGCTGGTAGTTGGTGGGGTGACTACGAAAGCGGCGGCTGCCTTCTGCTTCACTGTACCGTCATCGAGAATAGCCTCCGCATTAGCGGGATCTTCGACTGCACAGAAGTCGACGTTCACCATATCACCCTTTTTCAAAAGGTTTTTCTGACATCTGCCGTCAGCTCCACCGAGATCCATCCTGAGCCATGCGCTGTCTGCGGTTCCCTCCTTCGCGCTGTCATAACTGTATGCTGAGAAGTACATGTTATTGAAGAAAAGGCCATCCACGCTGGAGCCTGCCGTCAGCGACAGGCCACCTTTACCTAGGATGGCGAGGGTCGGGCTTCCCGTATCCTTGTCTGCATCGGATAGAGTCGTTATCGTCGCACTCGTTGGAGAGCGATTAACAGTAGCCGAAGAACCATCGCCCGAAGAACCATCGCCTTTGCCGCACGAAACCAAAGATAATACCAAAACTGTAAAAATAAACTTTCTCATACTTGTCTCCTTCTCTATAAGAAAATGTTAAAACCCAATTACCCTAAGCCATTCTTGGCAGTACTGTGAATCCTCAAGAAGCTTCTGCTTCTCCAAGATAAGATCCGCATCCGATGCCCCCATTTCTCTAAAGCAAGTGAGAATATGGCGTAAATCATGCTGTTCAATACTCTCTAGGTCAATCGCATTCATGTTTGTCATGTCTCTCTCCCTCCTTTCACAAGTCTTATCGGAATAAAGAGGTCTTAAACTTTAGCCCTTTTTTCTTATTCTTTTTAGTACATAGAAATCATATAGTTACGTCAATAATTCTTAGGTTATTTCTCTGCTACTGCCTTTTTTGACCTGTTGTGGCGCATCTGTTTTTTGTACCCAAGGCTCCCACTTTCGGCTAAACTGCTTTCAAATCAGAAATCAAGGGTGAGGTAACTATGAAGAGAATAGTGGTCATACATACTGCAGATTGGCATTTGGGGAAGAACAGAAAACACAAAGACTATCTTGAACAGCAGCGTCTCATGCTATCTGCCATACTAGCCCTCGTCAAGGATGAGATAGTGAGTGCTGAGGCTCATGACAAGATCAATGAAGCAGAGACTGAAGTCTGGCTTGAGGTCGCAGGTGACATATTCGACAGGAATGAAGATACTGACCGTAATGAGTTCGTCCTGGCCATCATCTCTATGCTTGCTCCCCTCCTTGAGCTTGAAAGGGCATATCCCCGCTTCAAGATGGATTGGATTGATGGCAACCATGACAGACAGCCAATAGATCCTACGGACCCCAATGCCCTTGTGTCCGTCCTTTCCCCACTGACTAAAATGGTACAGCGCGAGTGCATCGCAGTACGTGATCCAATCTTCATGGAAGAGCGAAGCCTTCTTCTCCTTCCCTTCGGCCACTATTCCGAAGATGAGTTCATCGACCTCCTATCAGAGTGCAAGGCTCAGTTCGTCGTAGCGCATGAATGCCTTTACGGCATAACGACTGATACGGGATGGAAGCCGCCTCGCGACCAGGACAAGTATATCAATATAGAAAAGGTGCTCGAAGCATGCCCCCACCTCACCGCAATCTTCATGGGAGATATCCACAGGTCTCAGCGGCTGGATGCCGAAGGGAAGTGCTGGTATAGCGGCTCTCCCATCACGCTTGACTTCGGGGAGAAGATGCCGAAGGGCGTACTCATCCACAGCTTCCTACTCGATGGGGAAAGCTGGCAGCGGGAGTCAGAGCCTCGTCTCCAGTCGCTACTCGACTATGAGCCTTCGCTGAAGTTCCATGCCCAGCTCGGGATTATCGAAGATGAGCGCAAAATCCCAATGGGGCTTCTCGCCAGCTATCCAGACAGGTACTTCCGCCTTGTCGTCACCCCAGAAGTCCATGATGCCATATCCAGACAGCTCCCACACTTTTTTGACAGCCCTCAAGTCACCTGGGACTATAGGAAGGAAGAGATAACCACTAAAGCCGAACCCGACTCTTCTGCCGAAGATCACATTGACTATTACCGAAGCCTGATAGAGCAGTGGCTGAAGGAAAACGGCTCTGAGCTTACTAGGGAAGAAGCGGTTGACGTTATGGAAAGAATCCTCAAAGACTTCAGCGAAAGGGGTGTGTTAGGGGCCACTACAAATTAGTTCAAATTTTCTTATCTTGATTTTTATCCCCTTATAGTTCACTCTTGTTCCGACGCGAAAATCATAAAGCTGAGCTGAACGGAATTGTAATATGCAGAAATGTATCCTTGCCGACCGCCTGTATGTACCTGAAGAGTATGTAAACCAGCAGATCCTCGACAACTTCGTCTACTCCCTCGGAGAGGAGGAAGATGGTTATGACTTCGGCCCCTTCGCAGCAGATGTCAGCACAGTTCGGACATTCAATAAGGTTCGGCTGAATGGAGTCGTCTATTATGGCTTTGCCCGCGGCAACATCCCCAAGATAGGGGAGCTTTTCGGTCATCTCCCCTGGGAAGATAAAACAAGTGCTCCTCCTATGAAGAGTAATCTGGTATTCAAGGGAAAACTTCATACATGGGAGTCGAAGAAAATAGGACAGCAGGAAGCTGTGGATGCATGGCTGAAGCGACGAAATGGTATCATAAAAGCTCCGCCGCGCTTCGGCAAAACGATATCTTCCATATACCTCATCGCCAAGCTGGGCGTGAAGACTATCATAGTCACGCACCAGAGGGATCTTCTGGAGCAGTTTTACAAGTCATTCGTCAGCTTCACCAATGCCGTCGACCTTCAGGAGCTTCGCCCCAACCAGCATAAGAAAGATGCCACAGGAAGAGTATTCGGCTTCTTTGAAGATTATGATAATCCCGAAGAGCTGGATGTGTGCCTCCTGTGCTGGCAGACCTTTGCGAGCAAATTCGGTGATGAGAGGATTAGGAAGTATGCCACGACCTGGGGCTTCGTCATCGTTGATGAGGTTCACCGGGTCGGAGGGTTAATTTATGCGAAGACGGTTAACCGCATCCAGGCCCGATACCGATTGGGGCTTACGGGTACGGTTGAGAGAACTGATGGAAGGGAGTTCCTTCTCAAGGACATCATAGGCCCCGTCATAGCAGAAGGGAAAGTTCATACGATACCGTGCAAGGTTATGGTAGTGAAGACGGGAATCAAGGTTGCACATGGCTTTGGGGAACCACTCGCCTATCTTTTCAAGAAATTATATAAAGCTACCGGTCGCATGGATATCATCCTTGAGTATCTGGAGAAGGATATTGCAGAGGGAAGATATATATGCTTCGCCTTTCACCGCTGTAGTATCGAGCAGCTAAAACACTGGACAAAGAAGCTGCAGCTCCTTGGTATCAAGGCTGAGTCCTTCTTCGGATCCTGCTTTGATAGAGAGGGCGTACTCGCGCGCGCAAGAAGCGGAGAGACGCAGGTCCTCGTGTGCAATCAGCAGATGCTCACAGGAATTGATATTCCCCGCTGGAATACCTACTACTCAGCATTCCCTTCTGCGAATGTCGTGTTCAATGAGCAGAACCAGCTAAGCGGTAACTTCTATCAGGAGTTCTCCCGCATAAGGACGCCATTCGACTATGGCGATGGGAAGATGAAGCAGGTTGGGATCATCCGCGACTTCGTGGATAGTAATACCTTCTGTTATGGCTCCTACCAGAAAAGATACAAGGCATACAAAAACCAGGACTTTGAGATCGAAGTCACAACAATAGCAACGAAGCCTTTGAGGCTAGATTAACTTAACTCATATTTAAGCAAGGGAGCATGTCATGGAAGAAGAAGAGAATGGTATCAGCATCTGCGCATACAATTTGGAGAACATGGGCTTGTCATATGTCGGGGAGCTTTACTATGAAGAAGGCGATACCGAAAGACGCGTCATCATCCTGAAGAACGCCATTGTACGGATAATGAAGGCTAAGCAGTCAGCCGATAAAAGTGCTCCTCCAGTCATGGAAACAGGCTACACAAGGGTTCCGCTTTCGGGAAGAGATAGTACAGTCCATATTGACACGCGGGTGATAAAGGGTGTCCTCGTCAAAGACATTGACCAGGATGAAGCCGCAGAGTATCGTAGTGCCAATACTCGTCTACATTCAAAACTTCACTTAGCATAAGGTCCCATCGATGGCGAAGACATTACCTAGTCTTAAACCCGTATACTCAAAGGAAGATGAGGATACCCTTGGATATGGGGTAAAGCGTCAGGCTGCCTTGACTTACGGAGTAGATAGGCGATTTCTCAAGTTCGCTGAGCCTGAGTACTTGTCCGATCCTGAGGAGAGCTATGGCATCCATAAGTTCCTCACGGCTCGGATAAAAAGCGAAGGCTATGGACTAATCGAGCGCTCTGCCGATGATCAACACAAGAGCGTATTTAAAATGCTTGATGATGGGAGTATGTGGTGTCGGCCTCCCAGCCTCATAGTGATCAACTCACCGCACTATTTCTTCAACTCGACAGCTACAGAGCCAGATCGGGCAGCCGATGGTTTTTTGGCTCATATACTCTGCTCGCTTGCCCATAGGACAGTCATAGTTAACAAGGGTAAGATGAAGGTTGAAGTTAACCATCTCGGCACAGCCAACCTTGAATCAAATGAAGGGTGGAACATGCAGCCGAAGCACGTTGGTATATATGGACCATGCTCCGATCACTTCAATAGTTTTGATTGTAGCAAAGCCATACAGTTCCTTTACCTTTTCAGAAACCATACGCGTATCCTCCTAACGTCGACGACAGACATAGGTGGGCTTCTGCAGCAGTTTCTCGTCTCCGCCACGCATGTTGATTTCATATTCAACATAGACTCCAGTGGCGGCAATGAGGTTCCCCTCGCCAGTCCGAAGGCGGCTCCTAAGCCGAAAGCTCCGCCTAAGCCGAAAGCCCCTCCTAAGCCTAGGCCTAAGAAGGAACCGAAAACTAAGATAACCGTTGGAGTCTGAGCATGGTCTATACTGTGGTTAACACGTCAGGTAGAAGTGATGAGGAAGAGCCTACGAGGGATGAAGGCTCTTCGAGATCGACCAATGGCTTTTGGAGCATGGAGCTTGAGCTTCAGGCTATGAAGACTATCCTAACCCCTTCCTCCGAATGGTCGGCGAAGGTGTATTCAGTATGCAAGCTTGAGTTCTTCCACCATTCAACCACGCGGGCGGTGTTCACCAGACTTCAGTCCCTCATGTCAAGCTCAAGGACTTTTGAGCTTCCGACCCTAGACTTCGTTCTTTCCGATGCTAAGATATCGCCTACGGTGAGACAGGCTCTGAGCGAGGCATTTGAAGGAAGTGGAAGCACACCTCCTGTATCTATGGTGAAGAGCCAGGGTGACTTTGATATCCTTGTTCAGGGCTTAACATCTCTGGCGAAGACAAGGGCACTCTATCATGCCACGCACCAGGCGGCTAGCGAGCTTCTTGATAGTGACGATCCTACTCTATTAATGAAGGAAGTCACAGACAAGCTCGGTGAATCTCTCTTCACGATGGACGATGATGATGAGCTTCTCGCCCAAATAACAATGGGCAAGGGATACAACCAAGCTGCTGAAGACTCATTTACTAGAATCGTACGCGGTACCTTTGAGCAGCAGAAGATAAAGACTGGATTTAGGGAGTTCGATGAGCGGACGGGCGGGTTTCACAGGACTAACCTCGTTATCCTTGGAGCCAATAGCGGCGGTGGTAAGTCCCTCATGGCCGTCAACCTCCTCATAAGGCAGTACCGCCTAGGCTACTCGACTATACTATGTAGCTATGAGATGACGGATGATGAGGTGATGATACGCCTTCTGTCCAACATCTCTGAAGTAGATATGAACCGTCTACAGAATAATAAGATCACGCCTGAAGAGATTGATAGGCTCACTGCAGCATGGCGTGAGTTCAATATAGTCGGTCATGAGAAGAGCAAGGCTTATCACATCATCTGCCCTAAGACAGAGACTACGGTTCCCGAGATTGGATTCAGGGTCAGATCAATGAAGCCCGATGTTCTTATCCTCGACTATATCAACCTTCTAAGCTCTGCCAGTGGGACGCAGGAAGCGCAGTGGCAAGCTCTTGGCAATATCTCAAGAGAAGCTAAGCTTCTTGCCAACAAGCTCAACTGCGTGGTCATATTACTGGCGCAGATCGATGATACCTACAATTTAAGATATTCTAAGGCTATAAAGGACCATGCTAACTTTGTCATGAGTTGGATCCGCGATGAAGATGCCAGGAACACGCGAGTCGTCGCGATAAAGCAGCAGAAGGCTCGTAATGCTCCCGTTTATGATTGGGACCTTCATGAGAGATTCGATATCGCCCAGTTCCGCGATCCTGAGCAGCAGGACAGGGCAGATTGGCCGACACGCGATGAGCTTCTCATGCTTGAGCTTAGATGCCAGTCACTCGGCCTAAAGCTAGAGCCTTCGGTAAGCCGAGAGTTCGACAAGGACAAGATGATTCGGGCTGCGGAGCTAAGAGCGAAAAAAAGTGAAGTCGGAGTTGAAATTTCCCCGCAGGTGAGCGACATTAGTGAAGATGAGGATTCCAAAAAAATTGCAGCTAGTTTATTGTATTCGTCAACCGATGTAAAACCGATTGACTTTTCAAAGATACCTATAACGGCAGTCGGAGCTGATTCCCTGCTTATCCGTGATAACCCCTTGTTTGAGGATACCGTCTGATGAAATTCACAATCAACACAAAAGAGTTCAAGAATGTAATGACGCTGGTTAAGACAGTAGCCGATAGCTCCGCCAGTGCCAGGATCTCTGCGCATAGCGTCTGTCTCCTACGCGCCTTTCCCATTGAGAAGAAGCTGATCCTTGAGTTCAGCTTAAATGGCTCATTCCTTACATATGCTTTCCAGGATGTTCAAATTGAAGGCGATGATGAAGTGACCTCCGAAGTTAAGCGGTCGCTTGACCTTGGAACATTATCGGCTCTCAAGTTCTCAGGAAAAGAAGTCAGCCTTATGCTGGGAAGAAACAGAGAGGGAAATACCCTTGAGTTCACAAGCGGCAAGCTGAAGGGCAAGCTCATCCTTTCCCATCCCGACGTCGAGAAGGCAGTCGAGGATGCGAGACCTGATGATAACTCCGTGGAGCTTACCCAAACTTTCGCGGTATCTGACTTCCTTACCGCGCTATCTGCTCATGTTTATGGTGCGCATCACAATGCAGTCGCCGCTTCCAAGAGACCAGTGAAGATTTACAGCAAACAGATAGAAGGAACTTCAGGTAAAATACTGTTCGCATCGAAGGATGCGGTAATGGGTTCTTTGTTCAGCAAGGCCATGACTTCTCCATTTAAGGAGGATTTTAGCTACTACGTTCTTCCCAAACCATTTAGGGCTATATTGGATGCGCTCTCACAAGATATCAGCCCTGTGTTCCATTTCGGCATCGCCCGTGACCTTTGGCGCGTGACGCACGGGAACATCAACGTATGGTTCCCTAACATCATTCAGGAGACAAAAGCTGAGTTTGATGACCTTGCCGAAAAGATGGAGACGACTCCAGCCTTCACTTTAAAGACTACTTCGGAAGCTCTCCAGGAAGCTCTGACTGAGATCGCACCTTTCACTACAGGGTCAACCCTCGTTGCTAAGGAAGATACTCCGACTGTAAGACTCCTCACAGAAAACGGCAGGGTGAAGTTCGCCCTAGACACAGCTAAGGCTAAGGATGTCGTCGTTGAGCTTGAGGAAGTCGAGTTCGATGAGCAAGGCGTAGTCGGTGATTCAAAGGATGTTCTCATGATCAATGCGAAGTACCTCAGCGAGTGCGTCTCTGCCTTAGCAGCCAATGATGCAAAGGCCAAGGGCAAGGATCCACTTTATCTCCTATGGTGGCCGCACAACAATGAAGCCTACCCCGTAAGAGGTAAGATGTTCTGCCTCAAGCAGGGTGGAAACTATTATTGGCTTGCCAGAACAGTTGAGAAGATGAAGTCCCTTTAAGGCCTTTTAATCAGATTGGATACTTAAGGAATGCATTTTGACCCAAGAAATCCCACGGCTACCGATCCTTCGCAGAGCGAACTGCATGGGACGGACTATGCCTGGGGAATGTCAAGCCAGCCTAATACTTATTATGCTTGGGTACAACCCATAGCCTCAGAAGTAGTTTTCCATCCGAACTTAGAGCCGCTTGAAGTGCCTCTAGGCTTCGGAGTCCTACTGTATGTGTATTATGGCCCGATTCGCCAGGAGATGCTGTACCGAATTAGGTTCAAGGAGGACAGCCCCACCAGGTTAGCCCTCAAGCCTTCCCCCTACTGCATGTTCTGGAGTTTCGGAACGGAAGGCGGAGCTTCCACGAGCATAAAATACCATTATCGAGACCGTTATGTTACCATTCATGAATGGACAGACAAGAAGTCATTCCTTGTAGTACTTCGCCAGCAACATTATGAAAAGCATGTCAACACGATATGGAGCCGCTGAGTATGTGCGATTGCGATGATAAAATAAAAAAATTCGAAGATCGGATTGATAGACTGACGGATGCCGTGGAGCAGCTCACTAGAACCGTCGGCAGGCATGCTGATGCCCTATCGCTTTCAAAGGACCCAAAAACTAAGGACCTTGCGAGTGCGATCCGCGGCCTTTCCGTTATTTTCAGCGAAAGCTGCAAAGCCACAAGCTCTGTGCCATAAAGGTTGGGATATATGAAAACGCTTATATTGAGGCACAAGGCAACCGTAGGTATCACGCCTATCGGTATCGTGATCGTTCATGAGACGAATGATCCGGTTCTTATCGGAGATACTCCGCTCAGCCGAACACTACTCGACAAGTATGTAAGCGGGGTGACTATTCCGCTATATGACAAGTCTTCCTGCAAGCTCAGAAACTATTCAGCTCCTCCGAGGGATATCGCTAAGTTCCTTGAGATTGGAGCAAAGTACTTTGAGTATGCAGACATGACCCTTGAAGTTGTCCCCTATCATGGCACGGGGATGAAGAAAACTGAAGTTGATGGCGTAACATATGAATTGAAGGAAATTTGAGATGACAGAAGCGAAAGAACCGAATTTGGCAGTCAAGATAGCATCAGACCCGGCACTACAGAAAAAGATTTTCTCGCGCCTCAAGGAGCCGCAGTTCGGCATACCTGATGGATGCGAGGACCTCATCAAAGGCTTAGGGACTATAAAGTCGCCCGACAAGAGCGTCCTAATCTCAAAAGCCACGTCTCCAACCGACTACCAGACTCAGCTTGAAGTCTTGAGCAAGGTACAGCACCTCATGGACAGGACTCATGACATAACAACCCAGCTCTACTTCATCCAGCAACACTGGAATGACCTTCTGAAAACAGCGAGCAGGCTCATCACGCTAACCTACTTCGATGAGCTTAACAACCTTAAGGATGGCGTGAGAAAAAGCGTCCTTGCCGCAGTCCTCCAACCTATACAAGATGGCGTGGACAGGCTACAATTACTTATTGAGCGGAGTGAAGGAACCTACAAGCACCTAAATGGGACTGTATGGAACATTAAGGAAGGTGTGGAGATAACCAAAGAGTTCCTTACTCTCCTAAAATACGGGAATGCCCCGCGAGAGCTATGAACTACACGGAACATACTTGTATCAGATGCCAGCGAAGATTCAAGCATATGAGGATCGGTGACAGTACTTCCTACTGCTCCGATTGCTCAAGGTTACTAGTCGGGATTGAGAATGACAGCGAAGGAGTTGATAGACAAACTGAAGGATATGCCACAGGAAGGCAAGGTCATGATATGGGACCAGAGCCGCGACTGCTACAGGCCTATCGCCCATGCCGACCGACTTTCAGTGCGAAGTCGCTCAAGTTGGAACGAAAAGGAATGGTATGTGGAAGCAGGCAGGGAAGATCCCCTGGGAGAACCCATAATATATCTATACTGAAGAAGGAGAGGATACGATGCCAAAGATAACCGTAGTTCACAAAAATGGACTTGCCCATCAAATCACGACTTACTCCAAACTTGAAAAGGTAGTCATATGGGTCAAGAAAAAATTGAGGAAGGGTACAAATGAGCCTACCAATAAACGACGAGGATAATGAAAAGCTCTTATGCGAACGCCCAGGCGATGATCTCTATCCCAAAGTGAAGGACAAGGTCGCCGAGGTAAAAGAAAATGAAATTGAGCTGAAGGAAAAGCTGATCGCCCTCATCCTTGAAGACATGACGGCTGACTTCGCCCTATCTAATGGCATAGATTCCGTCGGGGAAGTTATAGAGTATCTC
>Ga0315289_10006429_pt1 | contig 17277 bp, 13 predicted proteins | sample YL17G11_40_MG_FD_203452 | JGI IMG/M metagenome (GOLD analysis project Ga0315289, IMG submission 203452) | Sediment microbial communities from Yellowstone Lake, YNP, Wyoming, USA - YL17G11_40 | ecosystem: Environmental > Aquatic > Freshwater > Lake > Sediment | place: USA: Wyoming | collected... | reverse complement strand
CAATCGCCGACCACGCCTTCTTGGTGGCGTCTTTCAGAGACTCCGCAGGGCACGCCTGCCCCTCTGCCACGTCCTTGCAGTTCAGGCCGTCGAGCAGGTCTTGTGCAAACTCCAACTCCTTCGGAGCCAGCACAAGACCTTCTCGGTGCATGACGACTGCGGCGTATGCTGCGGGCTCGTGCATGAAGTGGTGAGGCTCATCTCCCTGTTGGGAGATGATCCTCCCCGCCTCCTTCACCGCAAGAGCTAGCTCAGCCGCCGACGCTTCCTCGAGCATGTCCGGGTTCGCCGAGTGCCCGGCGAAGGCCAGGGCCGTCTTGCCGAAGACGCCTGCGTCCCAGTAGAAGCTCGGCGTGAAGTAGAGCGTGATGCCGGCCATGATCTTGGCCCGGTTGGCAACAGGAACATCAATGTTCTTGTTGCCCAACTCGAGCCAAATCGACTCAGGCTCCCAGCCCCGACAATCGCCGAGTACAGATTTGAGAGCAGGAAGAAGCGCGCTAGCTGGCGCAGTCTCGTCGAGAAGAAGGTTAGCCACTCGGCGATACTACGGCCGAACGTGCGACCCGAGCAAGGCTCGCATGTCCCTAGGGAGCGTCTCCAGAATCGCTGCAAGCTTGTGAACGTCCATTCCACCACGGCCGTCGGCAGCTTCACGAACAATGTCGTCGCCGAGCACGTCGCCGTAGAAGCTCGAGGGGTACGACGCCAGGCGGTCCATCGACACGAACTTACCGCCGAGGTCGACACCGGCGCCGGCGATCTTGCTGGTGTTGAAAACCGACAACATCGGGTCCGGCAGCTTGCGGTCGTAGAACTTCACGAGGCCCGCCTTCTTATCCAGCTCCGCCACGACCTCAGCAACCTTGATGAGGGACTCGCGGTCTCGGATCTCAGCGGGCAGACCCTTCAGCCCGTCGGCGATCTTCTGGAAGGCTGCCTTGTGCTCCGGGTCGACGGAGGCTTCCTTACGGGCCTCGATCCAATCCTTCATGATCTTCGTCGAAGAGACCGTGAACCCCGCCAGTTTGTGCATGAGGGGGTTCAACGTCACGTTCAGGGCCGCTGCCTTATCGACCAGGCGCTTGCACGCTTGCGCGCGATGCTCAACGGAGAGCTTGGTGTACCCTGCGATGAGCTTCTCCTCGGCGAGCTTGACCTGATCTGCCGTACGGACAGGAATACGCTTCATGTCGGGGAGGAGGTAATCCTCGGGGTCGTCGGGGAGCGCCGCCAGCTTGGTGCGCGCAAAGAGCGACTCCTCGATGCCGTAGACCTCACACGCCTCCTTGAGGGTGGCGTCGACGTGTGCTGGCACAGTCCCGCGGTAGTTCTCGCGGTAAACTCGAGACATCGCTGTATGTTCAGGTGACGCGATACAGAACGCGCGCTTGTCTGCCCAGGCGAAGGCCGTCTCCGGGAGCGTATCCAGCTCCTCAGGAAGCACCTCGGCCTCCTTGACGAAGTCGGCTACAGCTGGCCTATCTGCCACGAGGCGGACAAGGACGGCGAGGCTCGGGTCACGAAATTGGTCGATGAGCGACATGCCGGAATTATAGGACATATTGGGGCCTCCTGATAGAGGCCCCGGAAAGAGCCCATGAACCTCACACTCTCACAACTTTTCACCCACCTTCTCAGCGAACGGAACTTCTACATTCACGTCGCCAACGGCATGCCCCGCATCGAAGTTCCAGGCATGCCCACCATGGCGGTTGGTATCTACCAAGGACGGATGACCCTCTTCGTAGGGCCGGACTTCATCAAGAACGTGTCCCTTGGAATGGGCATCTACGTCCTCGAGCACGAGATGTACCACGTGGTCATGGACCACATCCCCCGCCTCCTGGAGGCGATGGCGCTGCACACGGACGAGGGGATGCGCGACCGTGTAAAGGCGGTCGCCAACATCGCGATGGACTGCGCGGACAACACGAACCTCCGCGGCTCGAAGTACTTCTCCATCGCTGTTGAGGAGACCAAGGCCATGTGCCGTGCGGGCCGCCCCGACAAGGAGGCCGACGACAAGGACGGCATGGTCTTGCCGGAGCACTACGACCTCCGCAAAGACGGCTCCTACGAGTTCTACCAGAACGAGCTACTGAAGAAGGCGGGCCAAGCGCCGCGCAAGGGCAATCGGCACGGCGGGCTCACCGATGAAGAGATGGAGGCGCTGGAGCAAATCCTCCAGGACGCCGCCGACAAGGTCGGAGACTCCCACAGCCGTTGGACCCGTGACCAGGCCGACGGAGAAGACCTCAAAGCCAAGGGGGAGGGCGAGCCCGGAGACGGGGACACGCCGAGCCCCGACAAGGTTCCGCAGACGTCCGAGCAGCTGCGTGACCTGGCCGAGCGAATTCGCACACAGGCCAAGCGCCTGTTGAGGAAAGCGGTCACGGATACAAAGCGTGACCGGGGGACCATCCCGAGTGACATCGAAGAGTGGCTGAGCACCTTTCTCGCAGACCCCATCATTCCCTGGTGGGAGCTGCTGACGTCGCGAGTTCGTGCAGCGAAACGCTCGAAGCCGGAGCGAGGTATCCAGCGACCCAACAGGATGCTGCTGGCCATGTCGGAGGAGGACGGGGCCATCATCCCGTCCATTGGGCGAACGAGGGACCCGCGCTTTCGTGTGTTCTTCATGGAAGACACGTCAGGCTCGATGCGGACCGATGAACTTCAGATCGCCTTCAGCGAGCTGAACCACCTCATGCGCTCCGACGATGACATCGAAGTTCGGTACATCCAAGGCGACGCAAGGGTCCATTTCGACAAGGTGCTCAAGACGGGAGACCCGGTCCCGGCGGAGGTCCATGGCCGCGGAGGCACGGACTTCGAATCGTACTTCGAGTACATGGCGCAGTACTGCGGAAACGATGAGACAGCCCCAGACATCATCATCGTGTACACCGACGCAGGCTGCCCGGCGCCGGGCGTGGAGTATCGACTCTCTCCGGAGATTCCCGTCATCTGGCTCGTGACCCCCGGCAACACGGGAGATCACCTGAGACAGTCCGGCTACGGCGAAGTCATCATCTGCGACAAGGCGCAGAGTGAGACTTGGGGCAAGGCAGCATGACAGGAGGGAGGGCGATGGTTGTATATCGCCCTCCCTCTTTTTTTGCCTTTAATTCTAGCTAGTTACTACCCCGGCACGTTACAAATGCTGGACCCGAGGAAGTCGGGGCAGATAGCCTGCACTGCCGCCAGCGCCGCTGCTTCCGTAACCAGCGCATCCGCATAGTCCTGCTGCGCCACAGTGTTCGCTGTGGTCGTGCTCTGCACGTCCGCAGCCGCCGCCGTAGACGACGCCGACTTCGCCGAGTAAAACGTGCCGATGCTGCTCACGAAGGCCGTGAAGGTCGCGAGCTGCGACGTCAAGATCGGGTCCTTGGTCCCGAGCGCGTAGCTGACCGCCGCCTGGAACGTCGTGGTAGCGGCCGCAAATGTCGCAGCGCAGGCCGACGTGCTTGCCGCCGCGATGTAGACCGTGCCCGCGTTGTACAAGGTCTGGTAGTCGAGCTGCGCAGTGCTGAAGTCCGAGAGCAGCTGGGTTGCGGTAGTCTGCAGCCCCGCGATGGTCGTGACGTCCGCTTGCAGCGACGTGTACAGCGTCTGCGCGTCGGTCTGCTCCGCCGCGGCGTCGACGGCCACGAGGCCCTTATCGTAGCGGTCTTCCTTGGCGGCCTTGTACGCCGCGATCAGCGCGTCCTTCTGCGACGGGTCTACCGTCGGCAGCGTGATGTTTTCGGGGGTGGGGTCCGGCGCGTTGAAGTCCGCGTTGAACGTAATCCAGTCGGTGATGAGCGCGTTGACGCGGTCCTTGATGGCCGTCTGCGCGGAGATGGCCTCCGTCAGCGTCGTGTACTTCGTAACCGCCGTCGGCTCGAGGTACTCGAAGCCCGTACCCGAGTTCGACGCGAGTGCAGCGACACGCCCGAGCGGCAGCGTGGTCAGGTCTGCGATGCGGGCGACGCGGGCGAGTGTGTCGTCCTTCGGGTCGTTGCGCGACACGAGCGACATGACGAAGACGAAGAGGTGCGGAAGCTCCGTCGGGAAGACCGCCGACGTCATCGTGCTCGTGATGACGAAGTTTTGCAGCGTGCCTGTTACGTACAGGACGTGCCGCTCCTGTGACAAAATGGCCATTGGCTAGGCTCCCCCGGTGATGACGACGGTCTCGTCGGTGCCCACGCCGCCCTGAAGACGCGCCAGGTCAGACGCAAGAAGCTGGATCCGTGACTTGGTCACGGTGAGGTCTGCATTCATCTCGCTCACAGTAGCCCAATCGCGCTGAACCGACGTTAACCGATAGAACTCCTTGCCGTTCTGCTGCGCCGAGGCGAGCGAATCGGGCCAGCTCTCCATGTCAGCGGCCGTGGCGTAGTGGTCGTACGCCTCGTTCAAGGTCTTGTAGACAAAGGCCGCCGGGCTCGCGCCGACCGCGGCGGTGACCTCGTTGAGCACTCGGTAAAGTGGCCCGGTCTGTATCGACGTGACCTGACGTAGCGTGAACGAAACAGCCGCCATTTTTTAGGCTCCAAAACAGTAGAAATGCTTTTGGCTGCATGATAGCGTCTCTTTCCCGTCTCGACTATGGCCTATCTCGGAATCGACCAGAGCCTGACTGCAACAGGGCTCTGTCTCCTCGGGGACGATGGGACGGTTCGGCACCTCGAGACCATCGACCCCGGCAAGCTTCGTGGGGCTGCGAGACTGTCACTGATCAAGCAACGGCTTCTTGCGGAGGTTGAGGGTTCGGGGGTTCGTGGAGGGGCATACGAGGGCTACGCCTACGACGCGGTAGGCCGGGTCTTCCAGCTCGGAGAGGTCGGAGGCGTAGTTCAGCTGACCTTGCATGAGTTGGGGGTCTCTGCGGTCTCGGTGGCGCCCGTCGCGTTGAAGAAGTTTGCGACTGGGAGCCCGAAGGCGGACAAGGACGTCATGATCTTGGCGGCACAGAGGGACGGTGCGGCTCCGGCGGACGACAACCAAGCCGACGCCTTTTTTTTAGCCCGCATTGCCTTCTTCCTTGCCACGGGGAAGCAGCCGAGAACGAGGGCTCAGATCGAAGTACTGCACGCGATCAAGAATCCGAAAGTCAAGATTGCAAGACGGGTACGGAAGTTAGTAAAACACGCGGTCTAGCTCTTTCACCGGGGGAAACGATGGAGATGTCACCGATGATGCCAGTCACGGGCCTACAAGCTGTGCAAGTTTTGCCGCAGGTAAAGAAGCGCGACGGACAAACTATCCAGGTCTTCGACTTCACGAAGATCCGCAACGCGATTCGGAAGGCTTGGCTCGAAGCAGAGGGTGTTGTCGACGAGGACAAGCTCAGCGCGATTACCAACTTTGTCGCGAGCACCATCCCAGACGACGTGATTGGGGTTGAGGAGATCCAGACGCTCGTCGAGGTCGCCCTGATGAAGAAGAAGATGTACGCCGTCGCTACCGCGTACATTGTGTACCGACACAAGCGGTCCGAGCAGCGAAAGACCCGACATAAGCCGGATCCCGCCGCAATCGCCGATTTCATTCACTTCGGAAAGTACGCTCGGTATCAGCCAGATCTCCTCCGCCGTGAGCTGTACGAAGAGACGATTGCTCGAACTGAGGGAATGCACCTTCGCCGCTTCGCGCACATCCCAGGGTTGGCCGAAGACATCACGTGGGCCTTTGACCGTGTCCGCGAAAAGCGGGTTCTACCGTCGATGCGTTCGCTTCAGTTCGGTGGCAAGGCGATCGAGACGGTTAACAACCGGATCTACAACTGCACGTTCACATTCATCGACCGCCCTCGCGCTTTCGCAGAGGCGTTGTACCTCCTGCTCTGCGGCTCCGGCGTCGGCTTCTCCGTGCAGTACGAGCACGTCGATAAGCTTCCGCCGATGAAGTACGTCGACCGCAACAAGGTTGCGCATCACACCATCGCCGACACGGTTGAAGGCTGGGCGGACGCGCTACACGCGTTGGTGACCGCGCACATCGACGGCTACCACGTCGAGTTCAACTACTCACTGATTCGCGACAAGGGGTCGCCGCTGAAGACGTCAGGCGGGCGGGCGCCGGGGCACATGCGGCTCAAGGAGTCCCTCGAGAAGATCCGCGGAGTCTTGACGGCGACGGCGGGACGTCAACTTCGGCCAATCCAAGTTTACGACATCATGTGCCACGCCGCGGACGCCGTGTTGTCCGGTGGCATTCGCCGTAGCGCGATGATCTGCCTGTTCAGCCTCGACGACAGCGAAATGGTCTACTGCAAGACAGGCACGTGGTACGACACGAGCCCGTGGCGGGCTAACTCAAACAACTCGGTTATGTTGAAGCGCGACGAGGTAAAGAAGAAGCAGTTCAAGCGGATTTTTCAGATGGTTAAGGACTGGGGGGAGCCTGGCTTCTTCTTCTGCTCCGATTACGACCACGGGACGAACCCGTGCCAGCCTGCTTGGGCGACCGTGCTAACACCGGAGGGGATTCGTACATTCTCTGACATTGACATTGGCAGCACGATTTGGTCAGGGAAATGTTGGACCAAGGTAACGAACAAAGTCGCGACGGGCGTTAAGCCCGTCTACGCGTTCCACACTCGGGCGGGGACATTCCACGGCACGGAAGAGCACCGTGTGGTGTGTGAAGGGGAGAAGATCGAGGCCAAGGACGCTACCGCAATCGACGTGGCGGTAGGTGGCGCAGAGGGCGTTGCGTCCCTGGACCCCCGCGTGATCATGGACGGCTTGGTTTTAGGCGACGGTACAGTACACAAAGCGTCCAACGACCTCGTGCTCCTGTGCGTTGGTGACAAAGACCATGACTACCACACGAGCGAAGTAGCGTCCTTGCTGAGGAAGCACCGGCCCGGCATTACCGCGGAAGTTTGGGAGGTCGGCACATCCGTCCAAGCGGCAGAGCTGCCCCCCACGTACCTCAGAGAAATTCCACGTCGTTATCGATTCGGAAGCGAGGCTGTTGTTCGCGCGGTCCTGCGCGGTCTTTACTCGGCGAATGGCAGTGTTGTTAGTGACAGAGTTACGCTGAAGGCATCCAGCCTCAAGGTTATTACGCAGACACAAGAAATGCTCTCGTCCATCGGTATCCGGTCGTACTACACGACGAATCGTGCGCACGACGTCAAATTCGAAAACGGGATTTATGAGTGCAAAGAAAGCTACGACCTGAACGTCACCGCTGACCGTGATAAGTTCAGCCGGTTGGTTGGTTTCCTGCAGAAATACAAGCAGGAGAAGTTAGCCGCAGTGTGTGACCGTCCGCGGGGTAAGTACTCACACAGCCGCCCGAAAACTACGTACGAAATCGTTTCCCGTGAGTACCTAGGGGATGAAGAAGTTTTCGATATCACCGTCGAGGACGACGCCCACGTTTATTGGACAGGCGGACTCCTAGTATCAAATTGCGCTGAAATCGGACTTTCTCCAAAGCTCGTTATCGACGAGGAAACGCGGCCGCTGCTGGAAAAAAAGCTGACGAAGAACGTCGCTGATTCTTTGAAGGACGGCGATGAGTTTACCGGCTGGGCTATGTGCAACCTGTGTGAACTGAACGCCGCCAAGTTTACCAATCTTGACGACTTCATGATTGCCGCAAAGGCCGCCACGATCATCGGCACCCTTCAAGCCTCGTACACGAGCATGCCGTATCTCGGTTGGGTCTCTGAGGTTGTCGCTGAGCGAGAGGCACTTCTTGGGATCGGCATGACAGGGATGTTGGACCGCCCCGATGTATCCACTAACCCGGAGTTCCAGCGGGCCGTGGCCGTCGCGACGATAAAGTGGAACACCGAATACGCGGCCAAGATTGGTATCCGGCCAGCTGCGAGAATCACAACAGTCAAGCCAAGCGGAACAACGTCGCTCGAGCTAGGAGGCGTTGCCTCCGGGCATCATGCACACCACGCTAAGCGATATATTCGCCGCGTCGTGGCCAACGAACTGGAGACCGTGTTCCAGGCTTTCCGCAAAGTCAACCCGCACATGTGCATTCGAAAGCCGAACGGCGACTGGGTGGTTGAATTCCCCGTCGAAGCCCCCGAAGGCGCAATCGTAAAGGAAGATCTTACCGCGCTGGCCTTCCTCGAGATGGTGCGCTCGACACAGCAGAACTGGGTACTCCCCGGAACTGCACGGCCCGAGTCTTCTCCCGGCCTCAACCACAACGTCTCCAACACGGTTCAAGTGAAGGAGGGGGAGTGGGAGTCGACAGCCGAGTTCCTGTGGCAGAACCGAGAATTCTTCACGGGGGTCTCGTTGCTGCCAAGCACGGGCGATAAGGATTTTGCGTTTGCGCCGCACGAAGCGTGTGTCACTGAAGCTGACGAGGCTCGCTGGAATCAGCTCGTCGACGGCTACACACCTCTCGACTACACCACGATCTTGGAAATGGAAGACGGAACCTCCCTCACGGCAGAGGCCGCTTGTTCAGCCGGCGGCTGCGAAAAATAGGAGCCCCTCGATGTTCCCTACCTGCAACAACTGCGGCGCCCCCCTCTCCGCGACCCCAGCGGAGAACCTTTTCGTCGAGCACGGAGGAAAAGTAGTCACCGCCCTCTGTCCCGCCTGCACGACGGGCACCAAGCTCATCAAGATCGTGCTCAAACGCAACGACGACGGCGTCTTCGCCTGCGAGCAGTACGCCGCGCTCGAGATGATCAACAAGGCCTTCGGTAAGTGAAGACGGAGCACCGCTTGGGGATCACCCCGGTCCTCAAGCGGCTCGCCTTCTTCTACTTGAAGAAGGGCGTCGGGTCTCACGCCATCGAGAGCCCTTTTTACGACGAGGTTCTCGTCCGAGAACTGTACTCGTGGCACTCCCCCGACGGCCAAAGCAACCTGCCCCCGCAAGGGGGCATGGTTGTGGAGTTCTTCTGGCTAGGGGAGAGGGTTAGGTGGGTCGAGTTCGGCTGCCACTACATCGGGGGTGGTGGGGAGCCGATCTTGAAGGAGCTATAGCTGGAAGGTCATGATACGGCCTGCGCCGCCGTTACCGCCAGGCCCGAAACTTCCGCTGACGCCGCCAGCGCCCCCGTTAGCCTGCAGCCCCGCAGCACCCAGCGTTCCTTCGATGCTTCCGTAGCCGATCAGCAGCAGGCCTCCGCCGCCCCCACCGCCACCGCCGCCGCCCGCGGGCGAGGACAGTACACCTGCGCCGCCTGCGCCGCCGTTCACGCTGATCCTGCCCCCTGTGTTGATAACCAGGCGGTTTACGATCAGAACCATTACACCGCCGCCGCCACCACCGCCCCCGCCGGTAGAGCCCGGCCCGCCGCCGCCACCGCCACCGCCGCCAAGTCCGCCGCCCATCGGAACGATGCTGAGCGAGGACCCGCTGCACTGCCCGTACTGGCAGGCCGTGAGCAGCTGCATCAGCCCGTTGATGCCACCGAACGTAGAATAGTTGGCCTGTGCGTTGGGCTCGGTCTGCGTTGCACCGGGGTTGCCTGTTCCGCCGGGGGCTGCGCCTCCGCCTCCTGATCCTCCGCTGATAGCCCCGTTTCCGCCTGCTGCTCCCGCCCCCGCTCCGCCGCCGCCGCCGCCGCCGAAGAATTGGCCACCGTCGGGCGCCGACGCCGATGCCCCGGTCCCGCCCGACGCAGCGCCTCCGGTCGCACCTCCGCCGCTACCTCTTAGAGGGCGGCCGTTCAACGTCAAGCCTGCTCCGGCTGCCTGCAAAACGCCTGGATTGCCGTCGTTGTGCCAGATTCCTCCGCTGTTAACGGTCATCGTCCCGAGCACGAACGTCTTGAACCCGTTTGACCTAACGGAGACGAGGTTGTTGATCGTCAGATCACCGTAGACCGCGTCGCGACCTTCCGACGAAGACACAGGAACGAACGGGGTCCCGATAGGCCCGTAGTCGAGCACCGAGCTACCGATGAGGGCATCAATGATTCCGCTTCCACGCAGGGCCATCTGGTTACTCCACCGTAAACGTGCCGAGGGCTACGCTAGACATACTCGGCGGCGTGACACTCAGCGCGCCCGTAGTAGCGCCGTCTGGAACATCCACCACAAGGCTGTCGCCTGACATACGTGGGTTGCTTGCAGCGACTCCGTTAAAACTAACCGAGGTGGCTACGGTGCGAAGCGGGAGTGTGATGGCTACGCCGACCGCGCCACTTGTTGGTGTAAATGCCGGGGGGATGGCAGGAGCTGCGTCCGACACCGCGGGTGCATGCACTTGGCACGATTTGACCAAGCGAGAGTCTCCCTCGGGAATGTTCTGCTCGTTGGATTCCCACGATCCAACTACGTCATCGCAAACAGGGCACTTAGCTTCGTACATCATCACAGGCTCCTAGCTCGCGTTAGACTCAGCGATGACGGTGACGAGGCCGTCCGGCCATTTAACGCAGAACTGCGTTCTATGGTTTGGGCTCGCCAGGGCGTTACTTCGGAAATACATCCGGGCTTGGATCCAGGAGACCAAGCTGCCCGTGGCCATGGTGCCCGTGCCGCCCGTACAGCCCGTGAACGTCGTCGCTGTCTTGCCTGTATAAGTGACGAGTTGGTCACCTGTGGTCGTTCTGACCAGAATCTGACCGGACGATGCGAAAGCAGCGGCCGAGGCGACGTTGATTGTCGCCTGCGGCAGTACCTGCCCGTTTGATGCAACGGCGATGGTGGTCTTGGCCGACGCGGGCGTTGCCGGGTCGGGAAATTCCGGCATCTCCTGAAATCCGTTAGCTCGTACGGCAGGCCCTGTGGCGCCGCCAGTGAAAAGGCCCCCCGCGCCAGTCCCGTTGCCCGTGCCCGCGACACCGGGACCGTTGGAACCGACCCCGGCGGTGAAGGAGCCGCCTCGAGCGCTTGCTCCTGTTCCGCCCGTTCCTGTAACTCCGTGACCGGTTCCATCGCCGGTACCGACGACTCCTGGGCCGTTCCCCCCGAGTAGGGCGGTCCCGGAAACGCCTGGGCCTCCGACACCCCCGCCTACGCCGCGAACGCCTGCGCCCGCGTCGTTGCCGAGCCCGCTTACGCCGTCGCTGTTGCCTGTGAGCGCTTCACCTTTTACGGCGACGCCGTCCACGTCGGACGCGAACCAGCCGTACAGAGCGGTGTCACAGCCGACCGAGCCGCTCTCGAAGTAGCCGCCGTAACCCGCATCGGTGCCACTTGCATAAACCCCATTCCCGCCGGCCCCACCAACACCTCGGAGACCTGCGCCTCCTGCCGGGCCGCCAGTACCTTCAAGCCCGTTCGCGCCGTTTCCCGTTGCCGTATTCTTGATAGTTCCGACCGCGTCCTGCGGCGCAACCTTCGGCGTAATCGGCGTCCCTGCCGCGTACGTCAGCTGCACCCGACCCAGCCTCAGGTTCGTCGCGGTGTCGAAGACCGCGCTGATGTCAACCAACGATGCGCCCGAGGGCAGCGTCGCACCGTTGATGAACACGATGCGGTCCGAAAGGACCTTGGCGATGGGCAGCGCGTTGACAAGGTACTGAGGGCTAACGCGGCTGTTGAAGAACCCGCCGACGGGGATACTCGTGTTTAAGTTCTCAGGGATCGACTCACGACGGCCACCAAGGGGCGACGGGCCTGCTGGGTCTTCCCGCATCGCCGCGTAGCGAACACAGAGGGTATCGCCTTCCGCGAGGTAGTTCGTGCCGGTAGCAAAGAAGCTCGAGAGCGCAGCGGGCGTGATCGTATGGCCTTCGCCGTCAGCGTTGCCTGTGATGAACTGCTTGGCTTGCGCGGCCCCGAGGATGAAGTCGCCACCCGCCGCGCCGGTTGCCAGCGTCGCAGTAACCAGCTGCGTGGCCGGTACGTCGGCGGTGATGGCGTTCAAGGCGGTGATGATGCTGCTCAGCGTGGTAACGCCGACGATCACCGTGAGGGTGATGGTTCGACCGTCTGCCCCAAGGACTGCAGAGAGAGCGCCACCGCTGACGACGACGACGCTGATCTTGTCGCCGCCCGCGTAGCTGCGGCGATTGCTGGTGACGATGATGCCGGCGGCGGGGCCAACCTTCTGCAGCGTCAGCGACCCGTACACCGAGGCAACGGGGGGCGTCGGAAGCATCTGAGGATAGCCGGGGGTCAGGAAGGGGACGAGGTAGAGATTGTCCGAGAGGGTAAGAAACCCAGTGTTCAAAAGGGTGACGTTGCCGCCTGTCGACAAAGTCCCCGCCCCCGCGAGAGGGAAGATGGTAAACGTCGTTGCGGTCTTGGCGGTGTACACCAGCGTCTGGGGCACGCCGGAGGCCATCACGATAATGGTGCCTGACGCGGGGAACGCGGCCGTCGATACGACGTTGATCGTGCCCTGGGGGAGCACTGCGCCATTTGAAAGTGCCGCGATAGTCGTTGAAATGGCTGCGCCGTTCCACGAGATCAGCGCAGGCCCAAACAGAGCCATGCCGCTACGGTCAGCGTCACGGGCATAGAGCGAGTCTTCCTCAATCCCACGCAGGACCTCGGTCCGCTGACGGAGGTTCTCTGGCGTCCTGTTGAGGACGACGGCTTCAACCTTTTCACCGTTCGCGAACGGAAGAATTGAGGCTGCGTTCGTCTGGCCGGTGTCACCGCCAGTGCCGGCGGAGAAGTCGGGAAACTGCTTGATTGGGCCCGTCGACATCAGGAGTTCTCCGTTGAAAAGGCGGCACGAGCCCTACGGGCATGTTGTGAGATCGCAGTCATTTTAAGCCGTGAAACTAATTCTCCACGCGTAGTCGAGCACGATGGCGATCGTCTTCGGAATCGCCGGGTGGATCTGTCGAGCAAACATTCGAACCTTGCCCGGCAGCGTGGAGGTCACGTCGCTCGGCGTCGCCACCAACGCGTCGCCGCGCGTGAACAGCCCCGCCTCTTGGAACGTGTTTCCGTTACCGTCGCCAGCGGCTAGCTGCGCGGTGAACTCAAGCTCCCCGGGAACGCCGGTGACCTTGTTCACGTCGAACAACTCTTTGCCGATGATGAAGGCCCCGAGGTTCGTGTCTGACCGCGAAGCCGCAGTGTTCGACGTACCCATGCGCATCGAGAACATCTTGTTGTAGGAGGTCAGGGGGTCGGTGCCGCGTTGCGCCAGCATCTCGACGAGAACGTCCGCGGCCAGGAAGGTGATCTTATTGCGGATCTCGATCTTGCGGATTTGCTTGAGCGTGGCGGCGTCTCGAACGATGACACAGAGGTCACCGCGCATGGCGATGCCATCTTTAAGCTGAGGCGCGCTGGGCATGCCGGAAGAGTAGAGGAAGGTACCCCGGGACACAATAGCTAGGTGATTTGGATGGTCAGGGCCCGTTCAACCAAGGACAGGTCCCTGTGGTCCGTTACCGGGATCAGGTTTCCGAACCAGTCCAGCGCCAGCGGGTCGTACTCAGCACGGGCCAGCGCTGGGTCGATGCCTCCGACCATAATCTCCATATCAGCGAGCGTCACATCAGGGGGCGCGTCCACCGTGTTCCCGATGTTGGCTTGAACGTAGGTCACCGGCACCGCGACGATAGAGTCCCATACCGTCAGGCGCGTGACCTCACGAAGGGCCGCGTCGACGGTGTAGTCGATGTTCTCGACGAGGGCTTTACCGCCGATGGTCGTTCCTACGTAAACTCGAACCAGGTGTCCTCGCCGTGGAAGGACAGGGGCGCCTGTCAGAGCGACGGGAACAGCGACAACGGGAAAGCCAGTTGCCGCCGTCGCGATCTCGTAGTGGAAGTAATCGCCCAAGCCCCACGGCGCCGGCCCGATGGTGATGGCTGAGTCAGCGAATAGGACCTGGTCTGCCTCGCCCGGAGGGCTCGCGAGCGTATAGCCCAGAAACAATCCCAGCTGCACGAACGGCTCGAGCGGCGCCGGAAAGAACGCAGGGTCGAGGTAGATCTCCGGGGCGTTCGGGTCGGCTCCGAGGTACCGCTGCGGCTGGTAGTAGTCCGCGTCCGCCATGATTGCCACGTCACGGAACGAGGTGGTCGGCGCCACGAACGGGTACGTGTGTGCCGGCTTCGCTCCGTAAATCAGTCGCGTCAAGTCGTCGAGGGACCGGATGTACCGACCGCTCGCACCCCCGTCGGTAAGCACCGCGGGATCAAACTTGACCACGAACGTGTGGTACTTGAGGAACCGGTCCATCAACACGAACGCCATGCGGTGACGGAAGATGGCGTGAGTAGCAGTGACAGCGCCGCCGGTCGACAGCGTACCCAAGCCTCCGGTGCACCCGGTAAAGCTCGTGGGAGTTGTGCCGGTGTACGCGACCGTCTGGTCCCCGATGCTAGTGGTGACCACGAACGTACCGTCCGGCGGAAACCCTACCGTGGACACTACGTTGATGATTGCTTGCGGCAGTACCTGCCCGTTCGACGGCACGTCAATCGTCGTATTGTTCGAGGGCGGGATCAGCTCTTCTTCATTGGCCCCGATGTAGAGCCCTGGGTCGCCAATCTCGGGCGCGTCCACTGCGCCAATCAGATTCTCGACCAACTCGGGGCTGACAGTACGCCGCGACACCGACGGGATAGCCAGCTCCGCCGTCTCCGAGAACAGCTCCGACGGAATGCTGGTGAAGTGCCACCAGTTCGGCGTCTCGACGTAGTCCGTCACTGTGATGGCGACCGTCAGCGACTCGAACGCCACGAAGGACAGCAGCCCAAAGTTCGCGGGGTCCAGCACATCTAGGCGCATCGGCGTGGATGCGGGGTAGACGTACGTGGCGCGGGTCGTCGTGACGATGACCTCCGTAACAGTCGTTACGGAGGTCACCAGCACCTCGCCATCGTCACGGATGACGGGGTAGCCCAGGACGACGTTGAGCGCGCTCTCGACCCGCTCGAGAACAGGGCCGAGCACGTAGAGCTGGAACACGCCTCGTAGGAACGCGCGGTAGCTCTCGGAGCTGGCTTCCTCGAAGCCCACCAACGAACCAAAGTTGTTGGACAAGATACGCCGGTCCACGAACGCGTCGGGAGCCCACAGTGCAAGCTGCTGAACGCGCGTGGTCGTAGCCGCGGAGACGATCTTGCCCGTCGTCGAGAACCGTGGCGGAAGGCCGCCGATGTTGGGGTAGATCTCCAGGCGCCAGGTGTAGCTGACCAAGTTCAGCGACGCGACACTCCAGTCAAGCGACCCTGGGTTGGTGGCCAGGTCTACGCGCTTGTAGACGACCCCCGTCTCGTAGTCGACGGTGTAGTCCACGCCCTCCACGACGTCTTGCCCATCGAATCGCTTCGCGAGGATGACAACGGAGCCTTCGTCGAGCCGGGTGTTGACGAGGGTCGCCACACCGGCGAGACCAACGCCCACGAAGGTCATCGGCTCCAGGGACACGTCGGGCACGGCCGGCTGCCGCAGGATGACGTAATCAACGCTCATCTCTGGCGCAGTCAGCGGTGTCGCCGTGTCCACATACAGCCCGTCGGCCCGGACTAAGACGATGGTGTGGTCAGACTTCTTCTTCTGGGGCGGCGTCACGCCTGGCCCGATTCCCAAGAGCCGAAGCGTGTCGCCCTTGTAGACCGTCGTGAGGCCCGTCCAAGCAACCACGGCCGGCGTAGCGTTCGGCTGTGCGATCCAGCTTCCGGGTGTCGGGACCAAACGAGCGGTATCGTCGAACTTGCCTCCGACGGCGACGTCCACGCTACGGCGGGCGTAAGTGAGTGTTGGGATGCCGTCGTGCAGGGGGTCAGTGATGTCTTGCTTTAGCAAGATCTCACTGACCCCCAGACTGTAGTCCAACGACTCCTGCAACGACGCGGTCGGTTCGATTACTCGGTTATCCAGAGACGCGAATCCAACCAGCCCCTCGGGGAGCGTGTAGACCCAGCGGTCCTCCGGCGTTGTCGCGCCGAGGTCAAGCCGCGTCTGGTTCTCCCCGATGAGGACGAGCTTGTAGTATTCCTTGTTGAAGGTGGGCGTGTCCTTCAGCGACAGGCCAAGCAGGTTGGCCAGCATGTCGAGGTAGGCCTGGCCCATGAGCACGGCCTGCCCGTGGTAGAGGGCCTCAAGCTGATCTGAGTCGGCGAAGAAGCGCTGCCAAAAAGCGCTAAGGCCCTGTAGCAGGTTGTGCGGGTATCCAATCGTCGGCATCTTAGACCGTCTGTGCGACGACGATGCTCACGTCGTTGGCGATGTACCGAACCGTCCGGTCGCTCACAGCCAGCGACAGAAGGTCCAGCACGGGGCCTGCTGTCTGTTTCGAAGGCGTCAGCAAGACCTGGTCCTGCGTGCCGTAGGTGACGAACTCGCCCGTGGGCGTTTGCAGAATGTAGACAAGCTCGAACGGCAACACCGCCGCCATCGAAGGGTACGTATCCCTCAAGATCGTATTGATGGCGGATACGTCGATTGGCGCCACGTCCGTGTTGAACAGGTTGATGAAGTCGATCACCGTCTGCGCAACGACCGTGTCGTTCAGCAGTTCGGTGACGTCCGACTTCAGCTTGTACTGGATGGATGCGTACACAGTCACCGGGAAGTGGCCTCGGCAGAGCTGGTCAGCCGCCACGGTCCGCTGGAGCCGGTCGGTCACGTAGTTTGCGACGCTCTGAAATCCCGAGAGCGTTCGATACCGCACACGGAGGTTGTAGCCGTCCCACCGAGTCGGGTTGGTGTCCGTGCCGACTTGGATCTCCATCCACTGGCGCATGCTCTGGGCCACGGATGGATTGTTGACGATGATCTGATACTGCAGCGGCTCACCGGGCACCACCAACTCTGAGGGCGTCGTGTTCACTTGCTGTGTGAAGTGGACAAAGCCGTCATCGGGGCTCTGGAACGCCGACTCTGCGCCGGGAGGGTCGACGATGGCGACGTCGAGGATGTCCATGACGGGGCCGCCCGGAAGCGCGATGCGTCCAGTTGTACCAATGGTTCGCGACGTGACGCCGGTCGTGAGCGGCGTGTTTCCGATGTCGAACAGGACGTCGTTGAACAGCGGTGCGATTCGACCAATCGTGTACGACACGTTGCCGGGCGGCGTCATCTCGTCGGTCGCAGATGCGAAAGGCACCCGCTCGCTGACAATCAACTCGGCGCCCCGGTTCTCGACGACGACGAACTCTGCGGGGACGAAGGTCAAGCCAGCGGAGATACGGATCACGTCGCCAACCTGCACAGCGGCGAAGCTCGAGAAGGGGTCTCGGAAGACGTTGACGACGTTGTCTGGGCGAGCAAATACTGCAGAAACCTGGCCGGTAAACGACGTCTCCACCAGGTCCAGCTGCAGGTAGATGTCCACGTTGCCGCCGATGTGCAGCGCCAGGCTCTTCGCAACCCCCGTCAACAGGTCGCGCTGCATCTCAGGGTCGGCCATGCCGATGGTCAGCAG
>Ga0315289_10006428_pt1 | contig 17277 bp, 17 predicted proteins | sample YL17G11_40_MG_FD_203452 | JGI IMG/M metagenome (GOLD analysis project Ga0315289, IMG submission 203452) | Sediment microbial communities from Yellowstone Lake, YNP, Wyoming, USA - YL17G11_40 | ecosystem: Environmental > Aquatic > Freshwater > Lake > Sediment | place: USA: Wyoming | collected... | reverse complement strand
TGGGGAAGTTTGACAACAGACATGTTTGCTTGTTACGCGCACCTGTCAAACTGATCAATTGATGACGCTCTTTTGGAACAGGCAGGAATTAAACGTCCAGAGAAAGATGATACCACTGATATTCTGGCCCCGCGGCAATGTCCGGTTTGTCATTTGATCAATGGTCCAACCTCCCGATTTTGCGGCCAGTGTGGTATGAGCCTGACTGAGGAAGCGGAAAAAGAAGAGAAGAACCTGCTTCAGGATATCCGCCAGTACCCACTCTATAAACAAATTTATGATCAGATTAAAAAAGATCTCAAGGATTAATTCAGTTTATTTTTTTTAGACAGGATATCTGGTACAATAACCGATTGCAAGGTTGTCAGAAGCGTCAAAGGTGGGCGGTCAGATGAACGGGCTATCACCAGACTCTCTATCGGGAACTCATCGCCCTCAAGGAATTCCATTCGCTCAGTCATTTCAGGAGAGAACTCTGGAACTTCGACCACCTGTACAACAACTGGCGCAAGCAGGAGATCCTGGACTGGATGACTCCAGCATCAGTCTACCACAACGAAATCAATTTCAACAAAAACAGAAAATATCTAAAAAGCGGACAAAAACTCTGTCAACAAAACGGACATTAATTGTGGCACTCTACAAGTGTAGCAACGTCGGTACACCTTTTTCCAATCGAACTATCCTGGGGGTATTGCGACTGAATTCTATCATACCTTTATTGCGAATGGAATTTTTCCCACTCCCCAATCAGTTGCGCATGGGATTATGGACGCCAGATTCACGTCTGAAAGTGCTAAAACTCTTTATTCAAAACGTAAAACAATCGTTGAACCTTTTTTCGGGTGGACGAAAGAAAATCGGAATTTTAAAAAATTCCAGAGACGAGGTCTTGGAATCTGTAAAGGTGAATGGAAACTTATCTGTTTGACCCAGAATATTTTGAAGTTCTCGGCTGATATGAGAGCCAGAACACTATCTTTGACTCTTACAGCTATTGCACCGGTTATTGATCTATTGGGGGTATTCCGCCAATTCTTGATTCTTCTTTCAGTACCACGAAGAATTTTGAATTAGGCAACAGCCTCTATATCCCAAAGAAAAGATGCGGGGAGCCGGATTTGAACCGACGAACTCCTGCGAGAATAGATCTTGAGTCTATCGCCGTTGACCAGGCTTGGCTATCCCCGCGTCTGTGTTGGATTATGTTGGTGAGAAGAATAATTAAGGTACCTGATCAGCAGAAACGCCATGAAAAGTAGAGGGCTTAAATGCTGGGTGATTCGAGATTTGTACGTGGTAAAAAAGTTATACCATACCAAAAAAAATTACATAAAATCGGACAGACCAAGCTGCTGCTGCTTCTCCTCACCAAATGTAGACGTGATTGCAAGTTCAAGTACCTCGACTCGCTGCTTGGTGTACTCAGAGACCTTGTATTTTCTGCAGATCTCCCGGGACATCTCAAGATATTTCTTCACCGATCCTTCATGGACGGTTGGGACAATATTGCCATTGCAGACACCCTTCCCCTTGAACTTCGTGCATTTGCCGGCAAGGGGCATCCGCCGGTAGCTCGTGTTGCATTTAGTACACCGGAACTTCTGTTTGGAGAACGCAGAGAGGTTGCCCATCAGGTCGCGGATGAAGTGGGTGGTAAGTACGCGTTCCGCAACGTCATCAGCGTCAACCGCACGTATCTTTTCGGCCAGGACCAGTTCAGCCTCAAGTTTTTCCGTCATGGTCCTGAGCTGGGTGTACATGGATTCGATCGGCCCCGCCGAGATATCCGATGTGTCATGAGTAAACTGGAAGCCTTCGAGCTGTGAGGGGGTCCCGATCCTCCGTTCAACACGATCAACAAGCCCACTGATCATTTTAGGTTCGACGTAGGTGAGTGCGCTGGTGTAGAGTTCCAGAGGATAGTGATCGCAGACATCAACATTCTGGGCTTCCTTGTCGATTTCCGCAGGATCTATCCGGCTCGTCAGCACCAGCGGGGCATCCATCGTTCCTCCCCGGTTCTGGGGCAGAAATGAACGCGAGAAGTTGATAAGACCATCAAGAAGCAGCATAATGCAGTCCTCATCACCATCACACTGCCCGGTGAAGATTCCATTCGCGACAAGTGTGTGATCGTTTTCAACGGTCAGGCAGTATACCCTCTCTTCTGGAGCCGGCACCATCTCAATTGACCGGATATGATCGGCAATAACGTTTGCACCTACGAATACGGGGACTGCGTCACCGACGTTGAGTTCCAATGCCCTGATCTTCTTAAGGTACAGAGTGTCCCAGACCAGCATCGCATGATCGGGGGTAACCGCAATCTCCTTGCCGAGTTTTGTTATGAAGTGGAGAAGCGTTGCAGGAGAGCGGTGAATGGAGACTGATGTAATCCTGCGGATATGCATGATCCCCCCTGTATCAACGGTTCGGGTGTAATACGGTTGTGCCGGATCGGAATAGTATGTCCCAAGCCTGTCGATGCCCGGTCGGCTTACATCAAAATTTTCCAGCACAAATTTTCGCACTGGGGATTTTTGCCAGTGTTTTCCATCAAATACCTCAACCTCGGTATCACCGAAGAAGCAGTTCCGGCGCTTGGCAGCATGGAAGAACGGGTGGGCGTAACCGACATTTGCCCGGGTGAACCCGACAATCCGGGCAAGGACACCGGCGCTCGTGTGGGGCGCAAGCCCGATGACAAGGTGCCCAACGAGATCATCAGGTTTTTTGATATTATAGAAGGGGTCAAGTCCATAGCATTTGACGAGCAGGTCATCCATGAACTGCGCCACGTTCACCATATATTCAGCGCATGAATCAGAGATGAGAAGGTCCTGGGGACGCAGCTCCACAACCTGCGATCCGTTCTGGAGATCATATCCCCGGGTATCTTTGATATACCCGAGCGAGCGGAGTTTCTCAACGGAAACCCTCACCTCGTTGGGACGGATATGGGTGAGCGGCAAATCGATCATATCAAACCGCGTGGTCCCATCCTTGAAAACAAAGATGTTCTGGATTGCACGCAGGATTCCCTTCTCCATCGCCTCAACTGCTTTTTCCCGGGATATGACCCCCTTTACTCCCTTCACGAGTGCCACACTATCGGGTTTGAGTCCCAGCCGATCCATTGCCTTTGCATACTCCCCTTTTACATTCAGGGAAATTCTCTGATTGCAGGTCGTCGGGACATCGCAACCGGGACACCGCTCCATTAACGTTTCTCTCCTGCATTTAGGACAGGTTGTTATCGCAACAGTATGTGCTCCGCACTTTTCACACCTGTTTGTATACGTAATCTCCTGGCATTCAGTGCACCGCCGCCTTCCGACCTCAATCTCGATGAACCCCCCTTCCTTCTGAAAATCGATATCAGTATTATTTGTATCCACCTCTTCCGTATGGTTGGATGCAGACTGGAATGATCGCCGGGAACCTCCAGAGTCTCCGAGAGGGAACAGGACATGGGGAGGGGGGTTCATCTTCCTTGGTTTGGATTTTCCCGGTCTACCCATGCGCCCGCCTATCCGCGTGCCTGCACGTGACCGTAGTTTTATCCCGGAAAGATGCGTGACAAGATTGAACGGGGTATCATACGGTGCATTTGTCCATGCATCGCATTTTTTCAGGGTTTCGTCCAGCCCCAGGCAGGTAATGAATGCACGATAGGTTTTGATCTGTATATTCCCCTTACGCACTTCGTGCGGGATGAGCAGTTCTTCAAGAATTATTTTTGTTGGGGGTTCATCCGGAATCTGCAGGATGCCCTCCACAATTTTTCCCTGCCGGGTAACCGTATCAGCAAGAGTAAGGATCTGCTCTACAGAAAGATCGTCCCAGAACCACGTGTACGCAGGATGGAGATATCCCCCGGTTCTCGCCAGACCAATGGCTTCTTCTTCGTTTTTTGGAGGCTGTGTACCGGCTTTGACTTCAAGCAGCCACCACTCCTCGCAATAGCCACAGGGTATAAGCGGGTGGTTGTTCTCGAGAAATTCACCAAACGAGATGAGAATCTCACCCACATCAAGGATCTTTTCAATACCAGGTCCAAGTTTTAGTGCTGTCGCCACATCGTCAATCCGCAGCACATCACCATTGTGCATCCGCACGGTCGGTCCTTCAATGGAATCAACCGGTACAATCCCGCATGCCTTGCCCGGGCGTTCGGTCTTCATCTGGGTACCGACAGCAAGAAACTCCCCAAGGATGTACAGGGTCGCGGGATGGAGCCCCGCAGCAGCAAATCCCGTGTTGCGCGACCTCCCATAACGGAGCCGGAATCCCCCTTTTCGCATTGGATAAGAAAATACGGGTCTTCCCCCTATCAGGTCTCGAAGGTACTTGTCCAGAGGTTTGATGCTGACTGTTCCTTCATCTGTTTTGTTCTTGATGAGTTTGCCCAGCCACTCCCAGCCGTCCATCTTCATCATTTCGACTTTACTCTTGAGTTTGGGAGCCTTCCCGGCAATCCCTTCTGCCAGGACAAGCGCCATACCACCCCGCACCGTGTTGGTCTCGACCCGCTCAAGGTTGCGGTGTCCCGATACCTCTTCCTGTTCGGTTGCTTCCCCGTCAATGCATACCGGGCAATTTTCGACGATAAGCCGGATTTCCCGTTCGCTGGGCAGGTACTGGAGGTTCATGATGGTGTTGTACTGCCGGATCTCCTCGATATACCGCTCAACTTCTTCCTGGCGGGGATGGTAACGATTGATACCAAGCTGCCGGCGGACGTAATCACCAACAAGTACCGAGAGTGCCTGTGCAGTCCCCCCTGCACTTCGGATTGGCCCGGCGTAAAAGATTTTCAGGTACTGGCTCCCGTCATCATTTTTCCCGAGTCCGACTTTTGCAATCCCTTCGGTGGGTGCCGCCACTACCCCTTCAGTCAGCAGGGCCATCGCTGTACGTATGGCATGGTCGAGAATCTGTACGTTTGTCGTCTCGCCAAACTTCCGGGCTACAAAATCATCGCCAATTCGCAGTGCAACCTCTTCCCGGGACATAAGGGATTCGAGTTCACGTATCCGCTCTGCCACGCCTTTAATTCCCAGAAGCGCTTCAACCCGGTCCGCAAGGTCACTGGCAATAGGAATCTCGATATCGGTCGAAGGATCGAGACCGCGGGAACGGGCTTTTTTGGCTATCGCTATTGCGAAAAGGAGGTCATCCATCAGCGACTTTTCATAAGCCTCCATCGCTGGCGAAAGCACAAGCATACCCATACGGTGGGCGGGAGCAGATTTATCTGTTCGGATTAAGATGCAAAAGGAAAAAACGAGGTCTGGTTATGCGGAAGTGTCACTCTTTTTATTCTTCTTTTTGCATTTTATTTACCATCGCGTGAAGCCCGGTTTCGCCCATCTGCCAGAGGGTAAGGGTAGCACAGGACCTGATAATATCATCCGCGTCATCAAGTCGCCGGGTGAGGGGCTCGACCGCGGGTTTTCCGATCCGGCAGAGAGCAAGAGACAGAAATCCCCGCAGCTCCCGGTCATTGCTTGCCATCGCGTCGATTAATGGTTCGATTGCAGGAATCCCCATATTTCCCAGTGCTGCCGCTGCATATCTCCTGAATTCATTCTCGGGATGAACCCGCATTGCCGAAATCAGGGGATCTACTGCCGGGGCACCGACACAGGACAGTGCGAGTGCTGCATACCAGCGATGATCGTTATTGAAAGCCCCTGCAAGTGCCTGAACCAGAGGTTCAACCGCAGGCCTGCCCATGGTGCCAAGCGCCTGCACGGCCTGGTGGCGTATGTCGATGGATGGATCGGACAGCGCGGCGATGAGCCGATGAATTTTTGTCTCCGCAGGGGACTGTTCCTCCATGTTATCCTTCTCCTTCATCATTATACCCTGTTCTGGTCTTTTCATCCTTTTGATAAGGCCCGTTCCGAAGTTTCCGTATGAGGGGTTCAACCGTCGGAATCAGAATTGCATCAAGTGCATCAGCTATTGCTTTACGTTCGTCCTCATCTGCATTCTCGAGGAACTGGATGAGCGGTTGGATCGCATCAGTATCGTGTAATTCACCAAGTGCTGTGACAACTTCAAGTCGTGCAGGTCCATCTGAAAGTGTTAAAAACCGTAACAGTGGCTCTAATGCAGGTTTTCCCATTGCTGCAAGTGATGTAGCAGATTCGGCACGGACATTCTCGTACTTGTCAGCAAGAGCCCGGATAAGAGGTTCGATAGCTCGCGGATCACGAATTTTTCCCAGTGCGATGGCAGCACCCCATCGAAGATTTCCATCACCTTCATGGAGTGCACGTATGAGTGGGTTGACCGCTGGTTCCCCAATTGTTCCAAGGGCAAGAGCGGCGTGACTCTTGACAAACCGGTCTTCATCGCAAAGCAGTGAGATGAGAGGTTCGATAGCCCGCGGATCACCAATCTCCCCCAGTGCGATAGACGCTTTCCACCGCACATCATCATCAGGGTGTCGCAGTGCTCCGATAAGAGCTTCAACAGAGGGAGCCCCTATTTTAGAGAGGGCTTCTGCTGCCTTCCACCGCACACCGACATATTCGTCGTTTTTCAATGCAGCGATCAGGGGCTCCACCGCACCGGAGTCCCCGATTTCCCCGAGCGCCTCCGCTGCTCCATACTGAACATCCAGGTCCCGGTGCTTCAACAGGCGGATAAGCCCCCTTACATCTCGTGCAGCTTTCATCCCGGGGATACTATCACGGGAAGAGAATATATTCTTAAGCTGATCGAACAACGAGATCCCTGATACAAGGATAAAAAGAAGAGTAATTCTGCTCATACGGGTGCTTGCATCGACACGTGCAGGGATCATCTCTTGTAATTATTGCGGGGAACGGCATAAAAAGATCGTGAGCACGATATCCAATCGCGTTTCCCGAAGGCTTGTTGTTTTTCAGGATAGAATTCTCCTTCCGACAGGAGGAAAGTATATATCCCCCACCAAAGGATTACACACATTGATCACGTGCTGGTTATTTAACGTATGTCACAGGATAGTGAGAAAAAAATAGGGAAACTGAAGGATATGGCGATAGGGAGGTGCAGGGAGCGGATAGAGCAGGCGGCATGCAAGGCAAAGGAATTAATGAATAAACCAAAATCTGAAGGACAGAAAGAGGGAACTACACATTACACTCAGCCTTCCGGCATGACTTCATTTTTAAAAAAAAGGCACGGACTTTAATACCAGTGAGACAAGTGTAGGATATTTCACTGCTGCAGGATATTTGGGATGGCATGGAGAGACTCAAACATCAAGTCGCGTTGGGTGGTTTGAGAAAATCTGATGCAATCCTCCCCCCAGTTTAGTCTGGAGACCTGATTTGTGAACCTGACCTCCTTTTTTGGTTCCTCTCCACGTTTTTAAAAAGAACCAACGAATAATTCAGACCTCATCAACGAGGAGATAAAAATGTATGTGGAATTGCAGGAGCACGGGTCATTTCACTAAATTCCGGCTCTGTTGAAACCCTCTTTTTCCCGTCATTCGGTAATTCTCTGCGGCAGCTAGGAGGGTAACCCCCTCTCTCCCCCAAAGGGGGAGGCAGCATGCGGGGAGCATCCCCTTGACCCCCTCTTTTTTCGGAGTATTATTTTCAACCTTCTCAGGAGTTATCGCAATATGGGGGATGCCCAAGCGGCGGGGGCGGAAGCACGATTTGCTGGAGCCCCCAAGAGCGAGTGATTGTTTCTATGAGGGTTTCAACAGAGCCCCAAATTCCCAATATTCGGTCTGTCAGCCGTTCTGCTTAATTGCTGCCTTTTTCTTGCGTTCAATAATCTTTTTAACCTTTTTTAACCGGAAGAGATCTTCGCGCTCCCGTTCGTCAATGGCGTTTTTGATATACTTTTTCTGTTTTTTTAATTCGGGGATCATTATCTGCTCAAGGGCGTTCACCCTTCTCCGGGTTATCTGGATCTCCCCCCCGAGCCTTTTTAAGGAAGTCTCCGTCTCCGCAAGCTCGATGATCAGATCCAGTTCCATCTCGAACTTTTCGGCTGCCTCATCGATCCTGCCGCTCACCCCGATGATACTGTAGCCCCTCTCTAAAACACTCTTTGAGACTCTCTTTTTCTCAAGTACCGGAACAGGAACTCCCATGATATTTTTTCCCTTGATATCGATGAACAGACCTTTCCGCGTTGCAAAGGATGCAGACTTCAGGGTTACTGAATCATCAACCGCAAGAGCGGTCAGGAGTGAGCGCTGTGCCGAGTTGGCAACACTCTCCAGCTCCACCCGGGATTTCGAAACCGACTCCATGATGTGGAAGAACTCCTGGATGAGCGCATCCATCTTCTCCCGGAGAAGATCCCTCCCCTGCTCGGCGAGCCGAATCTGTGCATTTTTCTTGATGAGTTCCATCCTCGTGGGGTTAACCTGTTCCATGGCTCATCCCTTTCTGAACGCCGGGTGATACTTCTGGATGTATTCCCGTTTTATCCGTTTCAATTCTTCTTCCGGAAGCACGGACATGAGGTCCCAGCCAATCTCAAGCGTCCTTTCAAGGCTCCGGTTTTCATCTCCCTGTGTGATGAATTTCTTCTCGAATTCGTCTGCAAACTTCAGGTATTTCTTGTCCAGTTCTGTTAATGCTTCTTCACCTACAATCGCGACCAGCCTCCGCAGGTCTCTTCCGTAGGCGTATGAGGCATAGAGCTGGTCCGCCACGTTCCTGTGATCCTCCCGCGTCTTTCCCTCACCGATGCCGAGGTTCATGAGTCGGGAGAGACAGGGAAGGACGTCGATGGGCGGGTTCGCCCCCCTCCTGTACAGGTCCCGCGAGAGCACGATCTGTCCTTCGGTAATGTAGCCGGTGAGATCCGGCACCGGATGGGTGATATCATCGTCGGGCATGGTCAGGATGGGGATCTGGGTGATGGATCCCATCTTTCCCTTGATCCGCCCGGCGCGTTCGTAGAGGGAGGCAAGGTCCGTATACATATAACCGGGATACCCTCTCCTTCCCGGGACTTCCTCCCGTGCCGTGGAAATCTCTCTTAATGCCTCACAATAGTTGATCATGTCCGTCAGGATCACAAGGACGTGGAGGTTGTGGGTGAACGCGAGGTATTCCGCGACAGTCAGGGCACACCTCGGGGTTGCGAGCCTTTCAATCGTCGGGTCATCGGCAAGGTTCATGAAAAAGACCACGCGTTCAAGGGCACCGGTCCTTTCAAAATCATCCATAAAAAATGATGCTTCTTTATACGTGATCCCCATGGCGACAAAGACCACCGCAAAGTTCTCCCCTTCCCCGCGTACTTTTGCCTGGCGGGCGATCTGGGCGGCAAGCTTGTTTGCGGGCAGACCGGCACCGGAGAATATCGGGAGTTTCTGGCCCCTGACAAGAGTAGTTAAAGCGTCAATAGTGGACATCCCCGTCTGGATGAAGTCAGCTGGTTTGTCCCTCGCATACGGGTTGATCGGCATACCGTTGATATCCAGGCTTGTTTCCGGGATGATGTCGGGACCTCCATCCCGGGGCTTTCCCACCCCGTTCAGGATCCTCCCCAGCAGGTCAATAGACACATCTATTGTCGGCGGTTTGCCGGTAAACTGCACCCGCGTCTCTTTATTATCGATTCCGCTGGTACCCTCAAATACCTGGATCACCGCAAGGTCCCGCGAGATATCCAGTACCTGCCCTGTTCTCACGTCGCCGTTAGGCAGTGTGATCCGTGCGATTTCTCCATAGGAGACCCCTTTCACAGACTGGACGAAAATCAAAGGTCCGGAAACATAGTTGACCGTCTTGCACTCTTTTGTCAGCAGGCTGACCGGTTTCATCTCTCCACCTCCAGTGCAGCAATATTCTTATCGATCTCCCCGATGAGATCCTTGATTTTACCCACATCGGCCAGTTCCTTCATCCTGCCAATCTCCTGCTTAAACGGCAGTTTCAGGATTTTGTTCAGGGCGACTCCCCTGTTCATCGCTTCACTCGTCCGATCATAGAAGTTGAGGATCACCTTGAGCATCCAGTACTGCTTCTCAAGCGGACAGAAAGAGTCGATTTCATGATAGGCGCTCTGCTGGAGGAAATCTTCCCTGATCATTCTTGTAACCTCCAGAATTGCCTTCTCACTCTCTGGCAGGGCATCAGGACCGACCAGCTGCACGATTTCCTGTAACTCGACTTCTTTCTGGAGCAGGTACATGGTCACATCCCGCATCTCTTTCCATTCATCAAATCCGCTCTGCACAAACCATTCCTGAATGCTGTCGAGATAGAGCGAATAACTTTTTATCCAGTTCACCGAGGGGAAATGTCTTCTGTAGGCAAGACTGGTATCCAGTGCCCAGAACGTCCCGGCAATCCTCAGCGTATTCTGGGTGATGGGCTCTGAGAAATCACCTCCCGGGGGGGATACCGCACCGACAATGGTAATGGATCCCAACCGTTCATCTGACCCAAGGCAGACAACCCTGCCGGCACGTTCATAGAACGCCGCAAGTCTCGTAGCAAGGTAGGCGGGATAGCCTTCTTCGCCCGGCATCTCCTCCAGCCTGCCCGAGACTTCCCGTAATGCCTCGCCCCATCGCGATGTGGAGTCAGCCATCAGCGCGACGTCATATCCCATGTCCCGGTAGTACTCTGCCATGGTGATACCCGTATAAATCGAAGCCTCCCTCGCCGCCACCGGCATGTTCGACGTGTTTGCAATCAGGATCGTTCTCTGGATAAGGGGCATCTTCGTCCGCGGATCCACAAGTTCGGGAAATTCTGTCAGGACATCCGTCATTTCATTTCCCCGCTCCCCGCAGCCGATATACACAACAATCTGGGTATCCGACCATTTTGCAAGTGTCTGTTCCGCCACCGTCTTTCCCGTACCAAAACCGCCGGGAATCATGGCAGTCCCCCCCTTGGCCACCGGGAACATGGTATCAAAAATTCTCTGCCCGGTGACAAGGAGTGAACGCGGGTCCTGCTTTTTTTTGTAGGGTCTCCCCCGTCTCACTGGCCATTTCTGCAGCATTGTTATGGGAGTGCCATCATCGAGAATGCAGATGGGGTCTTCAACAGTAAACGCACCGCTGCGGATCTCCCTGATGGTTCCGGAAACAGGGGGAGGAACCATGATCCTGTGCTCTATATTATACTCCAATACCGTCCCAACTATGTCTCCGCCAGAAACCTTATCTCCCTTTTTTGCGGATGCGACAAAATCCCACTTCTTTTCCTTATCAATGCCGGGAACGGAAATTCCCCGGGATATGAAACTGCCACTTCTCTTGACCAGCTCCGGCAGTGGCCTCTGAATACCGTCATAAATCGAAGAGAGGAGCCCCGGGCCGAGCTCAACGGAAAGGGGCGTATCGGTGTTCACAACTTTCTCGCCAACTTTCAGGCCGGATGTGTCCTCATACACCTGGACAACCGCCAGATCCCCGTCAAGGCGTATAATCTCCCCGTTCAGCTCCTCGGCACCTACCTTCACCACGTCATACATCTTCGAGCCCCTCATCTGGTCCGAAAGAACCACAGGCCCTGAAATTCTCGATATAACTCCCGCAATCATGACCCCTACCTCCTAATCACTATATTATACCCGATTGCCCTCTGCAGCAGCCGTTCGATGTAACTTGTTCTCTCGAGACTCTTGAGCCTTGCGGGAATCGGAATAATGATCGGCCGGTATGTTTTTTCGATTTTTTCCAGCAGTTTTTCGTCAAGTGCTGCCATGAAATCTTCACTGACCGCAACGATTCCCGTATCGTCCTTATACATCAGGGGGGGTATGATCTTCTTTGCCTCATCCAGATTGGATACCTCGATTACATCCACACCGGCAAGCCTGAACCCCGCTGCCGAATCGGGATCGGTGACCACGACAAATCTATACATAGAACAATTCCTCCCGGATTTCTTTTTCTGTTATGTCGGCAGTCTTGCACCTCGCGATGATTCGGATATTGGTGATCTCGTTATATTTCGCCCAGACATACCCGACTGCAACGGCAATACTCAGCGGATCACCGAGAAACCTGCTGATCCCTCGTTTAATCAGATATTTTTCGAGTTCTTTTTCAAATACTGATACCTTTTCTGTCTTGAACACATCTGCGGGAAGTTCCGACAGAAACTTGTATGGCGTGGCGTCCAGGACCTTTATCGCTCCCTCAAGCGTCCCGGATCTCAGCATGTTGAGCAACTTCTCGATATCCAGCACAATACCGCCTTTGATCAGGAATGTTTCTGCTTCTTCAATCTCGATTTTGTCCCTTATCATCTTCAGAACATTTTTGATATTGGTCACATCAATCTCCGTGGTTATCATTTCCAGAATGGTGCGATCATCATAGGAATCTTCGCCTAATTTTTCTAATGCATTTTCATAGTAAAATTTGTCAATGGCATACTCAAGGACGGTTAGATCCCTTTTTTCTGAGTATTCCTTAAAATTCCGGGTTAATGGTTTTGCATATTCGATCCCCCATGTTGCAAGGAGATCGATTACCGCTTTGACATCCGGCTGCTTGATAAGCTCAATGAGCGTGGTATCATCCAGTTGCCCTGCCGGGACAAGGCATTCGACGATCTCCGCTGAGGTCATATGGATATTCTTTCCCCGGAGAATGGTTTTGATGTTCTGGATATCCCACCGGCTCAGCAGAATTTTAATATACGTTTCGGATTCTCCTTCTTTCATAAAACCTAAAATCTTTCTGAAGGTATTAGCGAAATCCTTCCGTAAGGCAACCTCGATACACTTTATCCCGGAATACTGGACGGTTGCCTTTTCAATCTCCTGTTTATAGGGAGTATTTTCCAGCTCAGCAATGATGGATTCAACGTCCGGTTTGAGGATCAGGGATTCAAACACGGGAGGAGCGAGCAGGCGACTTTTCATGCCTTTTATCCGGGCATTTATATAATCATACTCCACGTTCACTCTGACCACCATAGAGCGATGTAAATATTTCTGGTTTTAAAAGAGCCTTTGCCGTCTCAAATCTGGATTCTATCGTGTTGAATACGATGAACTTTCCATCCTTTGTGCTCGCGTTCAGACCTCCCGCACTGGTAATATCGGTAACCACCTCGCAGTTCAGTTTAAGTTCGGACAACACTTTTTTACAGAGGTTTTCATCCCTTTTATCGATATGCAACTGGATATCTTCCCTTTCCAGCTCTAAAACCACCTCTTGTAACATTTTTCTGAAATTGTTCTCATAATCTGCACGAGATCGTATTGATGAGAGAATTTTTTGGGCTTCAAAAAAGGCTTTTTTGTATACTTCATCTTTGGTCCGGGTAATCTGCATCCGCGTTTCGTCTTTGATCTTAGCAATTGATTTGTTACGTTCGACTTCTACAGTTTTTTTAACCGCATCCAGATGCTTCTGTTTGATGGCTCCGTCCTTCCCCTCCGCCTCATTTCGTATCTCCACCGATTGCCTGTATGCCTTTTCCCTCAATTCCGTGATTCTTTCTTCGGCACTCACCTCAACGGATTCTATCAATTGTTCAATCGCCATCGCACCACCAACTCCTGTTCAAGCTTGTTTAGGACCAGTACAGTTATGTTCGATCCCACATGTTCCTCAAAATGTTCCCGGTTCCTCCAAATGACCGATATGCCATATATCAGTACATCATGGCAGATTTATCTCTTGTAGCTTGACAATCCCCTCCATTCACACGAGCATGATCATCATCATTGCCGCGACCACGAAACCAAGAATGACCAGAGTTTCAGGAATTGCCACAAGTATCACCATGAGACCAAATGTTTCAGGTCTCTCCGCAATAGTTCCGGCACCGGCTGCCCCAATCTTTGATTGTGCAATTCCTGTTCCCAATGCTCCAAGTCCAAATGCAATACCAGCTCCAATGGGAATACCCCAATCCACCACCATGTTTACCACAACCTCTTTTTTTGTGTTTAATGATATGATCCTGATTAAAAGTTCTTAATCTGCTGTACAGAATGTTTGCCAAACCAGCGGGATGATCCGTGTTCATTTCACGGTTTCACCCTCCTTTTCCTTTCTGAAGGGTTTGAATATCTTTCCTCCGCCCTCCAAAAATTTGGAATCGAATTCCACTACATGTAACCTGAAGGAATGTAAAAACGGGCTGAACATCGCAAGCGCAATATTGAGTAGATGCAGCAGGGCAGCGATGAAAAATCCGAGCAGTGCTATGTCCATCTTCGCACCAAGCTCATTGGCGACAAGAGCAAGGACAACCGAAGCCATCCCGATCGCCATAAGCCTGGCATAGGAGAGGATGTTACCTACGGTGCTTATGATCTCGAATACGCCGAAGAACCCTCCTCCATAAATGATCAGTGGCACAGCAATGATGACCAGTACCACGCCAAGCTGAAGGAGGAACTCCGGAACTATCTTTGCCGCCCCGCCGATGACCAGGAGCAGTCCCGTGATTACCATAATCATTCCAGCCTTTTCCATCACATGTTTCTTGCTCTTTTTGGTAATGGCATTGAGGATTCCCAGACTGAGACCGAGGAATATATGAAATACACCAATCGCAATGGCGAGGATCAGCATGGGAACTATCGCTTCAAGCCTGTTCATTTCGACACCAGCGATTGTCATGGGATGGATCCAGCCCATAGTCTCACCGAAATCCCCGAAGAACTCCCCATAGATGAACCCGAAAAAGAGAGTCCAGATAGAGGATATAATGAAAATGTTCATCAGGTGCTGAAGCCAGACCTCCATTTTATATCTGTTTTTCAGAATCAGGGCAATCCCAAGGATAATGAGACCATATGCAATATCACCGACCATAAATCCGAAGAAAATCGGGAAGAAGATCGCCATCAGCGGACTTGGATCAATCTCCCGGTACTTTGATGTACTGACCACCCCCAGGAGAAATTCGAAGGGTTTTACGATATCGGGGTTATCGTAGAAGGTGGGTGCCTCGTCCATATTCTCCGGACTAACCTCAAGCTCATTGACAAAGACCCTGTTGCCGAAGGCATTTTTTAGTGCTTCTTGTGTGCGTTGCAGGTATTTTTTGGGGATCCACCCCAGAATTACAAAAGTATATTCCGTCTGACCGAATTTGCCGAACATACCTGCTTCTTCGTTCCTGTCCTCAAACACTTTTTTGAGCACGGCAAGTTCCTGGTACCATTCCGTAGCGAGGCTTACCAGTTTTTCGTCGATTACCGCCATCTCGTCAATTGATTTTGTCCTCTTTATGGAAATCATCTGAAGAATTTCATTGAAGGGCTTACCGACGAACTCAGATGGCAGCCGCACCTCATTGACATTCTGGGAGAAGATGAGCGAGTGAACTCCCTCAGAATATCTTTTATTGAAGACGATAACCGCAGCAATAGTTGTTTCATCGATATCCGCTGAAATCATTTCAAACTGTTTTTTTGTAATTTCAGCCAGCGTATTTTTGATGAAGTCTAAAACTTCCCTGAACTCACGCTGGATGAGGATTACCGTGACTTCAAAACCCTCTAAAATCGGCAACTGGCTTTCCAGAGGCTGAATTTTTTTAATTATTTTTTCGTACCTGTCCATTGAGCTAAGGGAAAACTCCCGATCACTCTTCTTTATAGCGAGGTCCTTTGTGGTCGATTCGAGCTCGTCGATTACGTGATTTGCCCTCGCAAGCAGTTCAGATTGGCTGATTTGCTGCAATTCCTCATAGATTTGTTCCTGCTTCTTCGTATCATATTTAATTTTAGGGAGGGCAAGGAAAATTCCCCCTAATTTTACCAAGGTATTTGCAATTTCTCCTCCTTTTTCATTATCCATCCTCCTTAAAAGGGTATCACCGGGGCGGATTGTTTTGGATATGTCCTCAATCTGGACGGTTCCCGTATGGTACAGGACATCGACTACGCTCTGAAGATCTTTTTTTGGCCCCAGTACCTGAATCTTTTTCATCTTTTGAAGCATATCGCCTTACTCCAGGGTAACAACTTTCGCGATTTTATTTATTGCTGAGGGTAAATTGCGTTCGCCCTCTGTCCGAACCAATAAGGCCTGTTGATTGCTCTGATCTCTGAGCTGCTCAATTTCTTTTTTTAATTTTTCCATTTCTTTTTCATAATATTCCTGGGCAGCCTTTTTTCCCTCTCTCTCTGAGGTCTCAATTATTTCCGAGGCTTCTTTCCTCGCAGTGAGAATAACCTCCTCACCTTCCCTTCTTGTCTCATCAACTTTGATGCTGATCGTCAGCTCTTTTTCACGGATTTGCTGCAATAACGATTTTTCTTCTGCCATCTGCAACACCTGTTATAATCCCCGCATTTTTTTCGAATGTGATGTCAGACCATGATTCTGGCGGCAATTATTGGTCGTAAATTTTGTTTCCTTTGGATTCTCCCGTGCTTCGATAATCCGCTCCCGACAACGGTCAACTGCCCCTTTTTTCAGTTTGTCGACGATTTCGGACATGTTGTTCATCATAAGCAATCATTAAATATGGTCAATGTCAATACTACTGTTTCTAAACGATAAATGTTTCTATTGTCGATTCTGCTTTGTCAAAGGCGTATTTCATGGATTTTTTTTATAGGATTTATTATTATAAAAGAGGGATATGGTCCAAATCCTCCCACTGAATGTCGCAGATAGTGATTACTGATTAGAAGCCCCCAGAGAATACTCAGAGGGACATTTCACTAAATCATCATAAAAATCGTGGTGTTGGTGTTGTATCGGAATTCCAATTCTTTAAGTATAGCGGGAATTTTTTTGGATTAATGCCGTGGTATTTCATCCGCCTTTTTTAGCAAATGACCAGAATCCATCGATCCCGTTGATATAGACCTTACTGTTGACAAATCGTTTACCATGATCAATTCTCATATGACGAAACCCAGAGGAGTTGAGTCCGTTATAATCCGGAATTTATTGGTGTAAATGACACCGCTCCGATTCACATTCATGATCATCATGTAGAGAAGTGTCTCTCCAGTGACATTCTGTACAACCTCAACCCGGACTTTTCCCCCGCGTTCCAGGATACCAAATACCGGATCTTCCCGGCAGCTCCCCGGCTCCAATTTCCTTTTCTTCTCCCTCCAAAATACGATTCATCCATTTCTATCTCACCGGAAAGATAAATGAAGGATCAATCCATTCTGACTTTCGATTGTCTGAACAAATCGAAGAGATCGTAAAAAGTGTTATAGGAGAGATCGCGCTGATGGGCTGCTTGTCGAAAGGAGGTATCCAACTCAAAAAGTTTTATTGCAATTAAAACACGGACCAACGGGACACTCAACTCTTCAAGGATACTCCCGCGTCCCGGTTCCCAT
>Ga0315289_10006427_pt1 | contig 17280 bp, 10 predicted proteins | sample YL17G11_40_MG_FD_203452 | JGI IMG/M metagenome (GOLD analysis project Ga0315289, IMG submission 203452) | Sediment microbial communities from Yellowstone Lake, YNP, Wyoming, USA - YL17G11_40 | ecosystem: Environmental > Aquatic > Freshwater > Lake > Sediment | place: USA: Wyoming | collected... | reverse complement strand
AGTCGCCGTCGTGAGATCTGTTCGACTGATGGTTGCCCGTCAATCGCCTCTCGTTCTCATCCCTTCTCTCCCTCTCCCTCTCTACTCTCTGTTCTCCACAAGCCACCATCACCAAATCACTCACATTGACCCTCTCCGCCTGCGCTGCGGGGGGGGCCGCGGCCTCCAGCGCCGCCTCGTCGAGCCAGAGCGCCTTGTCGACGGCATCGCCGAGCGTCTCGGCCCGGACCGCAGCGTCGGCGATGTTGCCGAGCGCCGCGCCCCAGCGCGGCGGGAGCTGCGGTCCTCCACCCGGCGGGGTGTCGGTCATGGCTGCTTTGGAGAGAGCCGCGGAAGCTACGACAAGAGAGGGACGAGCAGAGACGCGCAAGAAGCAAAGAGAACGAGGAAGCGAAAAAGAAAAAAATGAAAGGTGGAAGACGAAAAAGAAGTTTTTTTTTAATGACAAGACAAATTTTTTAACCCTGCTCTCTCTCCCCTTTTATCACGGCGACGCCGGCACGGCCACGGCCGCGGCGGCAGCGGCCAGCGCCTCCCGCTGCGCCGCCCTCGGCGTGTACTGCGCCAGCCGCTTGGTCCTGCGGGAGACCTCGGCGCGGCGCTGGCCCTCGGGGACCTCGAACTTGTCGACGGGCACGACCGACACCGAGCGCTCGTGCTTGGTGACCTTGAAGACGACGATGCCCTCGGTCAGCGCGAAGAGGGTGTCGTCGGTGCCGCGGCCGACGTCGGTGCCCGGGTGGAACTGGTTGTTGTTGTTTGGTTGGATTGGTTCGGGCGGTGGCCGGAGGTGGAGGAAAGAAGAAAGAAAGAAGGTGAGGAAGAAGAGGTCGAAGGAGGAGAAAAAAAAACGCTCCAACGGCGCGCGTCGAGGGGATAGTAAGAGTCGAAAGCGCTCTCGTGATAGCCCTTTTCCGCTCCCTTCCTACTGATCGACATCAGCCACACAGGACCACAGGCGTCCAGGCGGATAGAAAGGAGAAACGAGCACTCTGGGCGATGGATGCGCGCGTCTCGATTGTCAAGTTTTTCATCTCCGATTTTCCGCCGCCGCCCTTTGGTCTCGTCGTTGACATTATCGCGATTCCTATTTACCTTGGTGCCGAGCTGGCGGACGATGATGCCTCCGGCCTTCACCGGCTGTCCGCCGTAGACCTTGATGCCGCGGCGCTGTGTGGTGTTGGATAGTTTGGAAAGGGAGGGGAAGGGGATGAGTTTCGGGAGAGAAGATGGCGGAACTTGACGCAGCCGCCGCTTTTTTTTTTTTTTGCTTGCCGCCGCCGTGGCCTGAGCTTTTGCTTTCATCGTCGCCGTCGTTGCGTGCTTTGTTTCCTTGCGCGACACACACAGCAGACCACGAACGGACCTTGGACACGGAGTCGCGACCGTTCTTGGAGTGGCCGGAACCCTTCTTGTGCGCCGCCTCGACGACGAGGCCGATGCGCGGAGCGACGACCGGCGGAGCGACGACCGCAACACGGGCGCCTCCGGCCCGGGCCGCGACCGAGGACAGGCGCGTCGACCCGACGAAGGACGAGGAGAGCATAGCAGCTGCTTTTTTGGTAAGCTGGTTGTGTGAGGAGCTCTGTTGCGTGCCTCTCACGAGAGGAGGGGAAGAGAGGGAGAAAGTGTGATTTCGTTTTTTTTCCCGGTGCTGGTCGGCTTTTCGGTGCTGCGTCGCTAAACTCCACTTTTATCTCGTCGTTGTCGAAAGGAAGTGAAGCGGAGGGGGAAACCTGCCGCTTGCCCCTGTTTTCCTTAGTTTCTTCTCTCTTTTTCTCTTCCCGTGGAGACCGTGAGATCCCCGCCCCTCACGTCATCATGGCGACGGGAAAGAAGAAGAACGTGAGTTGAAGTGCAGGAGGCAAAAAACAAAAGAGGGAGAGGAGGGACTCGAATGACAGCGTTTCCTCGACTCTCTTTTTTTCGCCTTCTTTTGCCACTCGAGCTACCCCTGTGGCTTTCGTCCCCGCGCGCCCTTGCCTCGAGAAGAGAGCAGTGATTCGTCTCTCTGGCCTGGTCGACTCAAGGAGGAGACAAGCGAACGCACGGCGAGCGAGAGAGGGAAAACGAACCTCTTTCTTCGCCCGACGTTTTTCCCTCTCGTTTTCCTCGATGCCCTCCGAATGCTTTTTTCTTCTTCGGAAACGCTGGCCTTTGTACCCCCGCTTCCGAGGCCTCGCCGACTCTCAGACTACTCTGAGAGCCTGACCGCTGGTCTCGACGAGAGGCTCCTGTTCAGCTCGGTCGAACGGCCTTTCAAGAGAGAGAGAGAGAGAGAGCGGCGTTTTTCTCTCTCTTTTTTCTCTCGCACCAATGACTTTTCCAATCGATCTCCGATCGTTCTTCAGTTTTTGACTCACCCCTTCATTCTCCTCCTCTCCCTCTCTCTCTTGCCCTCCTCCGTCTCTCTTTCACCAGTTCAAGATCGAGCCGTTCAAGCATCCGGTGACGATGGACCCGAGCTACGGTGGTGAGTTTTTCGTTTTGGCTGAGAGAGAGAAAGGCGCAAAGAGCAAAAGGCAGGCAAGGGCCGACGAAAAAAACACGATAAAACATGAAAAAAAACTCAACCTCCTCCTCTCTTTTTTCAACAAAACAGAGAAAACCTGGAAGGTCCTCGAGGACGCCATCCACGAGATCAACAACCACAACGCGTCGGGCCTGAGCTTCGAGGAGCTTTACCGGTAAGGAGAGAGAAGAGAAGGAGAGAAGAGAAGAGGAGAGACGAGGAGTTGGAGAACAGAAGAGAAAGCGTTCTTCGTTTATATTCTTTCGTCGCCGTCGTCTCAACCTCTTTCTCCGTTCCTTTTCCCCTCGTCTTTTCCCTTTTTTGACCCTCCGAAACCCAACAGCAACGCCTACAACATGGTCATCAACAAGTGCGGAGGGCGCCTCTACGACGGCCTCGTCGCCACGGTGTCCGCGCACCTGTCCCGCGTCGCCGACGCCGTCGAGCGCGCCTCGGGCGACGCGCTCCTGAGGGAACTCAAGGAGGCGTGGGACAGGCACCAGAAGTCGATGCAGATGGTCAGGGACATCCTGATGTACATGGACCGGATCTACGTCAAGCACGCCGGGAGGGTGAGTCGGTCGTGGTTTCTTTCGACGATTTCGACGGTGGTTTTTTTGGTTTCCCTTGCAGAAGTTTGAACGAGTGAGGACGACAAGGTGGCCGGGAGGGTGGTGGGGGGGAAGGTCACTCATTTCTCTCTTCCCACCTCCAAAAACCAACCGACCGACGCCTCCAACAGGCCCCGGTCCACCAGCTGGGACTCGATCTCTGGCGCGACGTCGTCGTCCGCCGGCCCTCGATCGGCCCGCGCGCCCGCGCGGTCGCGCTTGCCGCGGTCGACGCCGAACGCGGCGGCGCCGTCATCGACCGTGCGCTGCTGCGCTCGTTCTCGACGATGCTGGCCGACCTCGGCCGCGGCGTCTACGCCGCCGACTTCGAGCTGCACTACCTCGACGAGACCGCGGCCTACTACGCGCGCGAGGCCGCGCGCGCGATGCGCGAGCTCAGGCCGCCTCAGTACTTGTCGATGGCCGAGGAGAGGCTGCAGGCCGAGGCGGAGCGCGTGGCAAACTACCTCGACGCGGCGACGGCCGCGCCGGCGACGGCGGCAGTCGAGCGCGAGCTCCTGGGACGGCACGCCGCCGCGATCATCTCGGCCGAGGACGGCGGCGCCGTCGCGCTGATGGAGCGCGACGCGCTGGGCGACCTGGCACGGATGTACCGGCTGCTGGGCAGGGTCGAGGGCGGCCACGACCTGCTCCGAGCGGCGATGGGCGACCACGTGCGGGCGTCTGGCGCGGCGCTCGTGAGGAGCTGCTCCAGCTCCGCGACTTCCGCCGCTGCCTCCGCTTCCGCCGCTTCCGCTCCCGCTGCCTCTGCCTCTGCCTCTACTGCTGCTGCCTCTGCTGCTGCTTCTGTCTCTGCCTCTGCCTCTGCCGAGGCCCCGCGCGAGCCGATCGCCTTCGTCGAGCGCCTGCTCTCGGAAAAGGCCAAGTATGACACGATCGTCGCCCGCTCTTTCGCGGCCGACCGCGCGTTTGGCAACGCGCTCAACGCCGCCTTCGAGCACTTCGTCAACCTGGCGCCGCGCGCCCCGGAGTTCGTGTCGCTGTACATGGACGACAGGCTGCGAAGGGCGGCGCGCGGGGGGGCAGGGGGAGCGACAGGGGGGGGGAACGCGGGGGCGGCGGCGACTGCGGCGGCGGGCGAAAACGGCGAGGAAGGAGTCAAGGCCGAGAGAGGCGCCGTCGCCGACGCCGAGGCTGCCGGTGCTGCTGCCGCCGCAAACGCCGGCAACAGCGCCAACAACGGCGGCGGCGACGACAACGAGGCCGCCCTCGACCGCGCCCTCGTCCTCTTCCGCTTCCTCCAGGACAAGGACGTCTTCGAGCGCTACTACAAGCAGCACCTCGCCAAGCGGCTGCTGCTCTCCTCGGGCGGCTCGTCGGCGGGCGGCGGCGGCGGCAGGGCGCTCTGCGACGACGCCGAGCGGCGCGTGCTCGTGAGACTCAAGACCGAGTGCGGCTACCAGTTCACGTCGAAGCTGGAGTCGATGTTCGCGGACGTGCGGACGTCAAGGGACCTGGGCGCGGAGTGGAGGGCGCACAGGGAGAGGGCGGCTGCCGCCGCCACCGCCGCTGCCGCTGCCGCTGCCGCTGCTGCTGGGGCGGGACCTTCGGCCGACGTGCCCGGCGCTGCTGCTCGCTCCGCTCCCGCCCCCTCGACCGACGCTCCTCCCCCGGTCGAGCTCTCCGTCCAGGTCTTGACCACGGGCTCCTGGCCCACCCCGGTCCCCTGCGCCTGCTCCGTCCCGCGCGCCGTCGCCGCGGCGCGGGACGCCTTCGTCGAGTTCTACCTCGCCAAGCACGGCGGCCGGCGCCTGGCCTGGCAGCCCGGCATGGGCTCGGCCGAGCTCCGCGCCGTCTTCGGCCTGGCCTCTCCCTCTTCCGCTCCGCGCCGCCACGAGCTCACCGTCAGCCCCATCCAGGCCTGCGTGCTCCTGGCCTTCAACGATGCGCCGAGCGCCGGCGCCGGAGGAGGGAGCGCGGAGACGCTGACGCTGTCGGAGATCGCCGCGGCGACGGGCGCGACGGCGCACGCGTCGGCGTCGGCGACGGCGGCAGCCGCGGCCGGAGGAGGAGGCGCCGGCCCTTCGGCCTCTTCCGATCCCGCCGCTGCCTCTGCCTCTACCTCCTTCGCCTCCTCAACGGCCGCTTCGGGGGATCTCAAGCGCGCCCTCCAGTCCCTCGCCTGCGTCAAGGGCAAGAACGTTTTGAAGAAATCTCCCGCGGGGAAAGACGTCGACGACGGCGACACCTTTTCGGTCAACGACGCCTTCGCGTCGCGCCTCTTCAAGGTCAAGATCGGCACCGTCTCCGCTTCCCGCTCCGAGGCCGAGCCCGAGCGCGCCGAGACCAGGGCCCGCGTCGACGAGGACCGCAAGCCGCAGGTCGAGGCCGCGATCGTGCGCGTGATGAAGGCCCGCAGGGTCGCCGACCACAACGCGATTGTCTCCGAGGTGACGCGGCAGCTGGCCGGGAGGTTTGTGCCTCCTCCCCCGCTTGTGAAGAAGAGGATCGAGTCATTGATCGAGAGGGAGTTCCTGGAGAGGGACGCGGTTGACAGGAAGCTGTACCGGTACCTGGCTTGAAGTGGAGGCGTCTGGAGGGAGACGGGAAAGAGAGAGAGGGGGGGGAGCGGGGCGCGCGAGCGAAGCAGCGAGGGGTCTCGAGTTTCTTGTTGCGTTTTTTCCCTCCTTGTTCATAAGAATGGAGCAACTGCCCTGTTTTTTTGAGCCCTTGCCGCTTTCTGCTTTTTCTTTTAGCTACGGGGAGAGAGAGGGAGAGAGGGAGGGGAGAGAGAGCGGGAAAGAGAAACTGGAATGAAATATCTTCACTGTCCTTTTACAACAAAATAGAACCCGTTTTTCCTTTTTTCCCTCTTCTTCACTAAAAAAAAATTATGACCATGAAAATAAAGCGCAAGCTCTGCATTTTCATCGTCGCTTCCATCGCCCTCTTCCCGATCCTGCTCGACGTCGAGCATGGAGAAGATGGCAGCGAGCGTTAGCGGCAGCGGCGTTGCCGAGCCGTCCCCGTCGCCGTCCTTGGCTTCTTCTTCTTCGTCTTGTTCCGTCTGTTGTCGTCGTCGTCGTCCCCCTCCTCTCGCTCCGACACAAGAAACCATCTCCTCCCTCACGCTCGAGGGCGAGGTGCACCTCTCTCGCGGCGACGCGTTCTCTGCCCTCGACGCTGGGATGGCCGCGGTCAAGCTCGCGGCGAGGGCGGTCGAGGAGGAGGAGGAGGAAGAGAGGAGGGAAGAAGCAGAGGCGCGAGAGGAAAAAGAGAGAGCCGTCACCGTCGCCGTCGAAAACGGGGAGAGGTGCGGACTCGCAAACTCTTTGTCTCCTCCGATCTCTCTCTCTCGCCCCTGGCGCCTCGTCGCCCGCGCCCAGGCAGCTCTGAACAAGCACTGGGCCTCCGCCGCGGCCTGGAGGCAGGCAGTCAGGCTGACTGAGGACGAGGAGAGCGCGCGAGGGGACGAGGCCAGGGCGGCGGAGCAGGACGCCGCGGCCACGGCCGACGCGGCGGCGCGCTACGGTTGAGAGCTTTTTTCTCCTTCTTTCATTTTCGTGCCGTTGTTCTCTCTCTCTCTCTTTCTTTCTACACGGGCCCTCTCCCTCCCTCTTCTCTTCAAAGAGCTCTTTCTCTGTGTATGGTTTCTACGCGTGATCAAGAAATGAGCGAGAACGCGAACGAGAAGAGGTTTTCATTTCCGTCCGAGGTACGCGTCCACGCCGCCCTCCTCGAGCCGCGCCGCCTTTCCCAGGACCACGTCCCTCTGCGCCAGCTGCCACGCCTCCATCTTCCCCCTCAGCGTCGCGTCCTCGCACCCCAGGATCCGAGCAGCGAGGAGCCCTGCGTTCGCGGCGTTCCCGATGGCGACCGTGGCGACGGGAACGCCCCTCGGCATCTGCACGATGGAGAGCAGCGCGTCCATGCCGTCAAGCCTGCCGCCGCTCGTCGGCACGACGGGGACGCCCACCACGGGCAGCGGCGTCATCGCGGCCACCATCCCCGGCAAGTGCGCCGCCCCGCCCGCGCCCGCGATAATGACCTTGATGCCACGGGAGGCGGCCTCGCGAGCGTAGCTCACCATCCTGTCCGGTGTGCGGTGTGCCGACACCACCGTGACCTCGGCCTCGATGCCGAATTCCAAAAGTGCGTCGCGCGCCGCGGCCATCGTGGGCAGGTCCGAGTCGCTGCCCATGATGATTCCCACCTTGGCCGTCGTCGGCGGGAACATGTTGGTGGAGGAAGAGGAAGAAGGAGAAAAAGAAGGGGAGCTTTTCTCCAGCGCGAGCGCGGCGTCGGCGTCGACCCTCGCCAGCCTCGCCCTCGCCTCGGCGCGGCTCCTTCCTAAAATAGTCACGTGGCCGACCTTCCTCCCTTTCGCCACGCCGTCCTTGCCGTACCAGTGCACCGACGCCCCGGGCGTCGCGTAGGCCCTGGCCATGGTCTCGTGGGCCTGGACGACGCCGGCGTCGCCGTCGGCGGCGCCGAGGATGTTGAGCATGATTGCGCTCTCGCCCCCGACGCTGCCGGCCCCGCTGCCGCGCAGACTCGGGTCGCCCAGCGGCCACCCGAGGACCGCCCTCAGGTGCTGCTCGAACTGGCTCGTCACGCACCCCTCGATGGTGTAGTGGCCCGAGTTGTGGGGCCGGGGGGCGACCTCGTTGAGGAGCAGGGAGCCGTCGGGGAGCAGGAACATCTCGACGCCAAAGACGCCGGCGCCGTCGAGCGCGGCGATGGCGGCCGCGGCCGCGGCCGCGGCCGCCTCCCTGGTCCGGGGGGAGACGTCCGCGGGGGCCTCGGTCACCCAGCAGATCGAGTCCCTGTGCACCGTCTCCACGACCGGGAACGGGAGCACCTCGCCGCTGCGCGAGCGCGCCACCATCACCGCGAGCTCCTTCACGAACGGCGCCCACCTCTCCGCGTAGAGGTTGCCCGTCTCGAAGCCGCCGAGCGAGCGCGCGGCCGCCTCGACGTCGGCGCGCGAGGCCACCACGGCGTTTCCCTTGCCGTCGTAGGCGCCTCTCCGCGCCTTGAGCATGAAAGGATACCCGAACCGCTCGCCGACGGCCACGGCCGCGTCGAGGTCCGGCACGGCGGCGTGGTCGGCCACGGCGACGCCCGCGTCGGCGAAGTGCCGCTTCTGCCCAAACTTGTCCTGGATCAGCCGGAGCGTCGCCGGCGTCGGCTCGACGTCGACCCCGGACGCCGCCGCGACCTTCTCGAGCGCGTCGGCGTCGACGTGCTCGATCTCGACCGTCAGGATGTCCACCCCGCTGGCCGCGAACGCGGCGACGTCGTCCGGGTTGGAGAAAGAGCCCAGCGTCTGCTGCGCCACCGCGGCCGCGGGGCACCCCGGGGTCTCGCCGTCGCCGTCGGCCGTCGTCGGGTCGAGCACTCGGAGCCTCACGCCCATCTTCACGGCCTCCTGCGCGAGCATCCTCCCGAGCTGCCCGCCGCCGAGGACGCCCACGACGGCCGCTCGGGGCAGGCCGACGTCGCTGTTTTGGTTTGGTGGGTGGGTGGTGGTGGAGGGTTGTTGTTGTTGGAGAGCACGAGTTTTTCTCGTGAGAGGGGGAGGAGGACAAGAAAAAAAACCGACGTCAAAATCAATCAATCGCATCATCGTTCAATCACCTCAATGCCCCCCTCACCTGATAGATGTCGAGTGCTTCTCTCCAGTGGGCGCATCAGAGGCGGCCATGGTGACGCGGCTGGAATTGCCGCCGCGGGAGAAAGGCCCGCGACGGCTCGTCGCGAGGCTTGGAGGAACAGGAGCGGCGACGGCGGCGCCGGGCTTTGTCCGTGTTTGGCGGCCGACGACGACGATTGAAGACGACGAAGACGGCGACGGCAGCGACGGCGAGGTCGCGTGCTGGTGCTGCAGCAGCAGCCGCGGTCGCATTCTCGCTCTCTACTCGAGAGGAGACAGAGAGAAGAGGAGACTGCTCTTTCTCTTGAGAAGGGTCTCTCTCCGAGAAGAGAAAAAGAGGAAAAAGAGTGATTGGTTTCGCCAATGACTCGGAGAAAAAAAAATAAAAAAACCCCGTCCTGTTGCCGTCAGAAATCTCTCCCAGCGCAACCCAACCTCCTTTCCCCCCTCTCTTCCGACTTCGAAGAACCATGCAGAGCCTCTCCGCGTCCAAGTCCTCCTTCCTGGCCTCGCGCCCCGTGGTGTCGCAGCGCCCGCGCCGTGTCGCGCCCGCGCGGTGAGTTGGAGGTGCAAGCGCGCGGAGCGAAACCCTCGAGCGCGGGGGGGCGAGCGGAGTGTCCGTGATCTCCCAGGGAAGAAGAGCAAGAGGAAAAAAGGAGAGGAGCAAAAGAGAGGCAGAGAGGCATCCGAGGCTCTCTCCAGTACTCTCCCGCTCGTCCTCGCCGCCCCCCACGCTTGCTCTCTTCCTTGCTCTCTTCCTTTTCCGCGGACCCCCTTTCGTCACGGCGCGACGCGCATGTCCCTCTGGCGTGGTCCGCATGGCTCGAAGAGGCGCGCGTCGACGAAGAGGAGCAATGCTTTCGTTTCTTCTTCTTCTTCAATTCTTTCGAAAAGGAAAAGGAAAAGCATCGACCTCACCCTCTCTCGCTCGCGTTTGCTCAACCTCTTCTTCTTCCTCACCCTTTTCTTCTTCTTCCTCACCCTTTTCTTCTTCTTCCTCTTTCCTCTCCTCAACGACCAAACAACTCTTTCTCGCAGCGCCCGCGCCGCCGTCAAGGTCTCTGCCAAGTACGGCGACGAGTCCCGCTACTTCGACCTCGACGTGAGTTCTTTTCTTCCCTTCCTTTTTCGCTCGATTCTGAGTTCTTTCTTTCCTCTCGTTCGACCAGAGCGCGATTGCTCATTTCTTACTCTCTCCCTCTCTCTCCTCCTCCCTCTCCTCCTCCTCCTCCTCCTCCTCCTCCCCCTCCTCCTCCTCCTCCCCTCCCTTTCTCCGCAGGACCTCGAGAACACCGCCGGGTCCTGGGACATGTACGGCCAGGCCGACGGCGCCCGCTACCCGGGCCTGCAGGCAGAGTTCTTCGAGCGCGCCGCCGCGCCCGTCGTGCGCCGCGAGGCCCTTTTGGGTCTTTTGGGCCTCGCGTTCCCGTCGGCCGTCGTCGCGTGGGGCATCAAGGGCGCCAAGGACGTCAAGCTGCCGATCACGGTGGGCCCGCAGAAGCCCGCGGCGCTGGGCCCGCGCGACAAGCTCTGAAGAGAGGAAGCGGTTTCAGTGTGGGGGGAAGGTGACTGAGTTGTCTCTGTCTCGCCCCCCCCCCTCCCTCCTCCGCGCCTTTTTTTCTTTTTGCCTCCCCGCTTTCCTCTGTTCTTCTTGAGAAGAAACCAAAACAACCGAAACAAGGATAGAGAAAGAGAGGGAGAGAGAGAAGGAGATAGAAGAAACGCGCTGTTTGCTGCGAAGCGACGCTGCCTTTTTTTTTTTTTTTTTGTAAAAAGAAGAAAGTCGTTGGTCGTCTGATTTTTTCCCATTTTTTTAGAATATTTTTTTTACACTCCCGGTTGCCCAGCGCAAGCGGAGAATGGGGGGGGGACAAGAGACTGATTGACGTCATACTTTTACGGGTGGGCGCTGGAATGCTGAGGGATCTGAGGAGTGGGGCACCGCGAAGAGCGCCCCGATTCCTGTGAAAACAAAAGAAAAGGCAGAAGAAAAGCAGAAAGTAAAAATGAGCAGAGCAGAAAAGCAGATGCGCGCGACGCGGCCCCGCGCGCGCGCAAAAAAAAGAAATAAAGGTAAAGGGCGAAAGCAAAAGTGCAGATGCGGTAGCGGTGGCAGGAAGGAGAAGAAACGAAAGAAGAAAGAAAAAGGGGAAAACCCGGGTGTCGTCGGACGTTTCGAGCTCTCTCTCTCTCTCTCTCAACTCTGCTCCTGTGCGATTCCGACGGCGCCACCTCCTCCTCCTCCCGCCGCCTCGATCTTCGCCATCGAATGCGGCGCGTCCGGCACCTCGTCCCACCTCGGCTTCGCCCCTGGAGCGAACGTCGCCGCAGGAGTCTCCTCGGGCAGCGCCGCCGCCTTCTTGACCGAGGCGGCCACGGACGCAGCGGCGCCCGGGAACGCCGAAGCGACGGTGACGGTCCCCTCGCCCCCCTGACCCGCCGCGGCAGCCCAGGACCTGTCCGCCTGCAGCGGCGTGGGGCCCTTGGGAGACCCGGGGGGCCGGTTGGGGGCCTCGGGGAACGCGCCTCGGGTCGAAAAGTCGTCGCCGGCGGCGCCCGTCACGGGGCCTACGTCGACCAGCGAGCTCGGCGGCGCGGGGGCCGCAGAAGAGGGGCGCTGCAGCTGCTGAGGCTGCTGCTGAGCTGCTTGCTGCTGCGGCGAAGGTCCGTCGAGCGAGCCCAGGCTCGAGGCGGGGATGAAGGCCGGCGGCTCCGAGGAGGGGAGGCCTCCAGACCGGACGGGCGCGAAGCCGAGCGGCGCCGTCGCGGCGGCGGCCGCAGCGGCGGCCGCGCCCGGAGGGGCGGGAGCAAAGGTCGTCGTCGAACCGCCGCGGTTCTCGTCGAGCGGGACCTCCCCGAGGCGCTGGAGGGGCCTGTCGGTGGCGTTGGCCGGGGCGGCGGGAGCAAAGGAGGTGGTGCTGCCGTTTCCAGCAGCGGGGGCGACAACGGGAGTGCCCGGCGGGGGCGCCGGGGCAAAGGTCGTCTTTCCCGCCGCTGCGGCGGCACCAGCAGAGGCAGCTCCGGTCCCAGCGGGCGGAGCAGGCGCGAACTTTGTCGTCGACGAAGACGAGGCGGAGGAGGGAGCAGGGCCCGTCGCGGGCGACGGGGGCCCGGCCTTTCTCCCCCAGACGCCACCGCCCCCGGCCCCGGCGGCGGGCTTCCCCTTCCGCGGCGGCCCGAGCCTGTTGTTGCCGCTCCCGGTCGTCGGAGGGGCCTGCGCAAAGGGGACCCCCGTCGTCATCCACGGGCCGCTCGTCGTTCCCGGCGCAGCGACGGGGGGAGCGGGCGCGAACGTCGTCGGGGAGGCCCCCGTCGCCGGCGGCGGCGCGAACACGGGGGTGCCCCCCTCGGGGACGGGCTGCCCCTGCGCCAGCGGGATCGCGCCCGCGGGCAGGGCCCCCTGCGTCGGCGGCGGGCCCGGGGTGACGCCTCGGGGAACGTACCCCACGAGGGTCGCCCCCGGGGGCGGCGGGGCCGTCCCGTTCCCGCTCCCGCCGCCGGCGACGAGCCTGGGCGCCTCGCCGGCCGCGGCGCCGGCCGGGGCGTAGATCGGCGTGCCCCCCTCGGGCACTCCCTGCCCGCTCGCCAGCGGCAGGGCCCCCGCTGGCAGGCCCCCCGGTGCGATCTGCGCCCCGGGGACGACCCCCCGGGGGAGGTACCCCACGAGGACGGAGCCCGCCGGAGGGGAGCCCTTCGAGGGCTCGACGAAGCGCGGCGGCGGCGCCGAGACGACGGCCGGCGGGGAGCTCGGAGGAGAGCTCGGGGGGACGGCGATCGTCGTGACCGGAGCGGTCTCCAGGGGCACGGACCCGGGGGGGGCGAACACGGGCGTGGCCCCCTCGGGGACGGGCGCGCCGCGGGGGAGCGCGACGACGCCGCCCGGCAGGGCGCCCGGCGCCGCCGGCGCCGAGGGGATGACGCCGGCCGGAACGAAGCCGACGAGGACCGACCCGGCCGGAACGGCGCTCCCGTCGACCCGCAGCGGCGCGCCTCCGGCCCCTCCCTGCTGTCCCGGCGTCGCGGAGGAGGCCGGAGGGGAGTAGAGCGGCGTGGCATCTCTCGGGACGTCGGCGAGCGTCGGGCCGCCGCTCCCGCCCTTGCCGCTCAGGCTCACGGCGCCCTCGGGCAGGCCCCCGGCGGCGCGGGGCGGGCCCGGCGTCGCGCCCGCAGGGACGTACCCGACCAGCGTTGCCCCGGCGGGCAGGGACGAGCCTTCCACCCTGATCGGAGTCGAAGGGGCGCCGCCGCCGCTCTCGAGCGGCGGGGGCGAGAAGACGGGCGTACTGCCAAAGGGCGGCGTCACGCCGGGGCCCGCGGCGACGACGCCCGCCGGCAGGCCGCCCGCGACCGAGGGAGGCCCCGGCGTGACGCCCTCGGGGACGTAGCCAACGATGCGGGAGCCCGCGGGCACGTCCCCGTAGGACACAAGCCTCGGGGCCTGCGGGCTTGCCGAGGGTGGAGAAGGGGGGCTGACGACGGCGACCGCGCTCCCGGCCTGCGGCGCCTGCTGCTGCGGCTGCTGCGGCCGCGGCGCCTGCGGCGGCGTCGCAGCCGCCCCGCCGCCTCCAGCCGCCCCGCCCTTCCCAGGCTTGCGCAGGCTCGCGATCGCCGCGGCCATGATGGGGCCCTTGGGGGGCAGCGTGGGCTTGGCGGGCTTGGCCCAGGCACCCACCGGGATCTTCCCCCGCCCCCTCGCCGCGGCGGCGACCGCCGCGGCCGCCGGGGCGGCGCCTCCGGCGGCGGCGGCGGCAGCGGGGGGCAGCTCCGGGGCAGGTTCGAGGACTACGATCGTCACTCCGCCCCCGGGGGCAGGAGCATAGGCCGCGTTGCCCTGTGGCGGAGGGGCGTAGACCGGCGTGGCCCCCGCGGGGATCGAAGGGGGAGGCGTCGGGGTCGACGTGCCGTTTGCCGTCGCCGCCGTCGGGCTCGAGATCGGGACCACGCCCCTTGGCAGGCCCCCCGGAGTCTCCGGCGGGCCCGGAACGACCCCGGCGGGCACAAATCCCACAAGGGTGGCCCCCGGGGGCACAGCGGACCCGTCGACGAGCGTGGGAGGGGCCGTGGCGACGCTTGCCGCGAGCGGGGGGAGCCAGATCGGCTCGGCGCCGGCGGGGACCTTGTCGACGTCGTCGCCGGGGCCCGCCGCGACGACGCCCGAGGGGACGCCGTCGGCGCCCGGCGGGCCCGGGGTCACTCCAGCTGGCACCCAGCCAAGCAAGCGGGACCCGGGGGGGACGGCGCTTCCCGGGATGCGGATCGCGGAGAGGGCAGAGGTCGGGAGGATCGTCGTGAGCGCTCCTGCTCCGCCGGAGGCGGCAGCGGCGGCGGCAGCCGCGGCAGGGGCCGGAACGGAGGAAGAAGACGAAGACGGCGAAAACGACGTCGCCGTCCCGTTTTCTGCTGCTCCAGACCCCACAAACGTCGTCGAGGACAGAGGCGAGGCCGTCACGTTCGCGGCTGCAAGCGCCGCGGCGACGGCGGCGGCCGAGGCCGGCGAGCCCGTCGCCGCCGCGACCGCCGCCGCGAGCGAGGAGGAGGGGGCATCGAGCGAGCTCCCGCTCCCTCCGACGCCGACGATCCCGGGCCTCGCGTACACGGGCGTCGCCCCCGGGGGCAGCGCCTGGCCCTCCCTCAGCGGGAGCACGCCGAGGGGAAGGCCCGAGGTCGTGGGCGTGGTGGACGGCTGCATGCCCGCGGGGACGTAGCCGATGACGACGGAGCCGGGCGGCGCGGCGCCCGAGCGCGGCACGGCGACGATGGGCCTCGAAGAAGAGCCCATGAGCCCGGGCTGCTGCACGAAAGGAACTCTATTGCCGGAGGCGCCGAAGCCGCTGCCGGGTCCGACGTTGCCGACGGAGGCGGTGCCCCCGGGACCGAAGACGCCGCGGCCCGGGGTGCCGCCGCCGACGCCGCCGATGATGGGGCCCGCTCCTCCTTGGAGGAGGCCCCGTCCTCCTCGATGCTGGGGAGCCGCAGCGGCGGGAGAGGGGGCAACCGCCGCAGCAGCTCCGGGGAGCTGCACGAACGACGCGAGCAGGGGCCGGGGAGGAGCGGAAGAGGAAGGGGAGGGAGCCGGAGCGGCTCCGGCCTCCCCCTCTTCTCGCTCCTCTTCTTCCTCGGCCGACGAGGACGAAGTCGAGTTTGAAGCAGCAGCAGCAGCAGCGCTTCCAGGAGCGACAAACGCACCGCCACCAGCACTGCCGGCGGGAAGATCCTTGATGTCCACCATGAGCGTCCCGCCCAGGTCGCCCACGTCGAACCACGACGTGTTGGAAGGGAGCGGCGCGGCGTCGGCCCGCGGCGGCGCGAGCGTCGTCGCGACCTCGTTGGCGGCCGTCCAGCCCGCGCCGCCCGAGCCCCTCGGCGCGGCCCACGGGTTGGCCGGCCTGGCCCCCGCGGCGGGGTCCGCCCGCTGGCCCGTGACCTCCTCCTCGGTTCTGCGCGTGCGAGGGCTCTCGCCCGCCGGGCCCTGGTTCACCTTGATGGCCAGGGCCGCCGACGTCGCCTTGCCGCCCATGTGCTTTGGCCACCCGACGAGTTTGGGCTCGGGGGGCGTCGCGATCTCTTTCGCGAGGGCCGCGGCCGGGGCGCCGCCGACGGGCGGGACCCTGGCTGCGGTGACCTGGGGGACCTGGCCGGAGACGACCCAGGCTCCGGCGCCGGCGGGAGCGGAGGGGGTCGTCGAAGCGCCGTCGGCGTCGGTGGCCGTCGCGGTCGAGTTGAGGTCCGTCCTCACGCCGGCGGCGTTCGACACCCTCGCTCCTCCGGCTGCAGCCCCCCCGCCGGCCCCCACCAGATACGGATTCGTCCCGCGGGCGCTGCCATCCATCGCCGAGGCGGCCGCGAGCGCGGCCTCGGACCCAGGGGCCGCGGCGACGAGCCACGCGGGGACCCCCGACGCCGGCGCGCCCGACGACGCGAGCGCCGCCTCCAGGTACACGGGAGCCGAGGGGTCCATCGCGACGCCCTGGGTCGCGCCGCCGTCGCGCGGGGTCGCTCCCGAGTGGACCAAGGGGGGAGCGTCGGGGGACAGCCAGACCGTGGCGTTGTCGGCGGGGAGGGCGTCCCTCGGAGTCGCAAAGCCCCGAGCCCGAGGCGCCGTTGACGCCGGCGGCGCCTGGGGCAGCAGAAACGCTTCGATCCCGGCCGTCCTCGGGGTCGCGGCGGCCGAAACGGCCGTAGAGGCAGCAGCAGGGCTCGGGCTCGGCATCACGGGCATCGTCAGGTGCGCGACTGGCCCCGTGTAAAAGGCCCCCTCGGCGCCGTTGTAGAGGTCGTCGTCGTCGAGTGCCGCGTCGGGGTCGACAGGCGTGATGACGCCCGACTTTTTTGCCGCCTGCGTGTACATCATCTGCGTCCCCGCGGCCCCTCCAAAGGCCGCCGTCGGGGTGAAGGCGGCCTCAGGAACGCCGATGCCGCCGCCGGAGAGGCCAGAAGAAGCAGAAGAGGCGCCGCCGCCGTCCCTGGGCGGGTCCGGGACCCGCGAGATCGCCGCGGCGACGTTGAGGCGCCCGGCGGCGATCGCGACGCCGGGCATCGGGTCCGCGGTGCTCATCAGCAGCCTCTTGACCTGCATCCCCGGGGCGACCGTCCCGACCCGCGCGCTCACGTCCCAGCCCCTCCTGTCGAACTCCTGGAGCAGCAAAGCAGCGGCGCCGGCGACGTGCGGCGTCGCCATCGACGTCCCCGAGAGGGTCACGTACGTGCCCCCGTTGCCCGTCGAGAGCACGCGCTCGCCGGGCGCGGCCAGGTCCACCGTCTGGGCGCCGTAGTTGCTCCGCGGCCAGAGCGACCCGTCCTTGGTGCTCGCGGCCACGGCCACGATCGCCTCGTCGGGCAGGCTCGACGGGAAGTGGTCCGAGAGGTCGGTGTCCTGCCCGCCGTTGCCCGCCGAGGTGACCAGCAGCACGCCCCTGGCGGCGGCGTGCGCGACCGCTGCCTGCAGCGCCGCCGAGTTGTCGACGCCGCCCCACGAGTTGCTGATGACCGCGGTCCTCCTGCTCAGACAGTACTCCCAGCACTTGATCGCGTCCGAGACCCAGCCGTTGCCCTGCTGGTCCATAAACTTGCAGGGCACGATCGCCGCGACCTGGTTGATGCCGGAGACTCCCACGGCGTTGTTGCCGACGGCGCCGACCACGCCCGCCACAAACGTGCCGTGGCCATTGTCGTCGGCGACGTCGCCGCTCTTGCCGCCGTTGACGAAGGCGGCCCCGAAGACGTCATCGACGATGCCGTTGCCGTCGTCGTCGCGGCCGTTGCCCCAGCCGAGGGCCGCGTCGGCGTTGGAGGCCTGGGTCTCGCCGGGGTTGAGGTCGAGGTTGGGCCTCAGGTCGGGGTGGGAGACGTCGACGCTGTTTTGTGAAGAGAGAGAGAGATGAAGTTTTTGAGAGCGAGAAAAAGATAGAGAGAGTTGGGGGGAGGGAAAGAGAGAGGGAGAGAGAGAGAGAGAGAGAGAGAGAGAGAGAGAGAGAGAGAGAGAGAGAGAGAGAGAGAGAGAGAGAGAGAGAGAGAGAGAGAGAGAGGAAAAGAGAGAGAGA
>Ga0315289_10006424_pt1 | contig 17283 bp, 10 predicted proteins | sample YL17G11_40_MG_FD_203452 | JGI IMG/M metagenome (GOLD analysis project Ga0315289, IMG submission 203452) | Sediment microbial communities from Yellowstone Lake, YNP, Wyoming, USA - YL17G11_40 | ecosystem: Environmental > Aquatic > Freshwater > Lake > Sediment | place: USA: Wyoming | collected... | reverse complement strand
GCCCAGGACTCCAGCGCTACAACGAACCGGCGCCTTCACAGGCGCCCCGAACCCACACCATCAACAACAAAGGCAATACTCGCCCCTCATGCCATCCTTACCTGACGATCACGGTCCCGGACTCGTCCCCAATTTCGTAAGCCCTCGGAGGCAAGGATGGGCGGTCGAGACAGGTCTACTGAGCCGGCCTGTCCGCGCCCTGGGCCGCTTCGGTCGCTTGAACGGGAGGCGCTTTCGGACCGTTAGAGGCCCTGGCGGCAGGCGGTCCACCGGACCTGCCGCAAGTCGCGCAGCGGGAATTCACTGCCCACGACAAGCTGGGACAGCAAGCCTGCTGAGACGGCGGCTTCCGCGTGCCGGTACAAGTCCGTGAGACGGGAGATCTCGATCCGGAAGTCCGTCCTCGCGCGGATCGTCTCGGCGTGGGGCTGGATGACGGGCCAGGTAAGGGCTTGGAGTACGTAAGCGTTTCTGGGGGCTTGCCGCGCGAAGGCGCCGAGTTCCTCCGCTGCCACCGGGCGATACTGCATGGCAGAGTGACGGAAGCGGTGGTCCCCGAAGCCACAGTTGACCCACAAGGGCACCGACGCGCGTGCGCATTCTTCGAAGAGCGGCATGTGGGCAACTTCGTCCAGACGCCAGTTGTGCAAATATGGCGACACGAGAACTCCCACTGCATGCTGGGGACGGCCTGCCAACACACGGCGCCAGTTGGATGCGCGGGGATTGACGATGGCCAGCGGTGCGATCCGCGGGCACGCCTGACAGAGTTGCACGAAACTGCGGTTCGCCTCCGCCAGGTCGGCCCTGAACATGCTGCCCAGGTCTGCCGCGTATGCCTTTTGCACTCCGGCGACGGCAAGCAAGGCGTTCAATGCCTGCGGCGTCTCGCACTGCGTTTCGAAGGAGGGCCACCGTCCGCAGAAACAGAAATGATCGGGGCTGCGCTCGAGACCCCCCGGCCGGGGCTGCTCGGCTTCCGCGAGAGCCGCATGGCAAGGCCCGGCTTGTCCAGACTGCCCTGCGGGGGAATCCGACGAGCCCAACCCGAAGATGCGGGCAGCATTCCTCCACAGGATCAGTTCCTTCTCTTCGTCGCCAATGTCAGCAAGCACAACTTTCGCGAGCTGAGAGGCGAAGCTTCGGCCAGGCATGTCGGTCCCAAAGACTATCCTCTCGGCACCGATGTCGGCGACGAGGGCTTCCACCATGCCGGACGCGGGAAAGGAGCCGCAGACGTCGACAGATGCGTTCGGCAGTTGGGAGAGCGCGCCGATGGCCTGACGCCAGTTACCGCCCGCGTGTGCGGCCACCAGCGTTGCCGTGGGAAGCTCCGCCGCGAGCGCGGCAAACTCCTCGATATTCAGCTCGCCCGGCGGATTCCCCTCCGTGTGGCTGAAGGTGTGCATCAGAACGGGGAGCCGCCTCTGTGCCGCCACGGCAACGACGCTGCGAGTGCGATCCAGGCCGCCCCCGGCGTCCTTGAGGGCGCACCACAATTTGATGCCAATGGCGCCTTCGCGGAGGCACAGATCGAGTTCTTCGGACCAGTTGTCGTTCTGCGGGTTGATATAGGCCAGCCAGCGGGCGAAACTGCCGGCGCCGCGGGCGAAGGAGGCACTATCTGCATTGTAGCGCCGGACTGCATCCGGCTGCGGGTACCGCTCAAACCGGCCCACGGAGGAGACCAGCGCCATGCCTGCGCCATCCTGCTTGAGGTCGCGTATGAGACGTTCCCACCCCGCCGGGCCCGCATCGGGACTCACATGCACATGCGCATCAATGATCATAGCTCCTCCAGTGCGCTTTCACGGGTCGCAGCTACGGGCACTACAGCGTCAGTCGAGGCAGGCGGCATCAGACTTCCTTGGGAAAAGCAGCGCTCTTCGACGTCCACCCGACCTGTTCGGTAATGGCGGATGTGTCTATGACGGATGCTGTGTTTTCAATGGGCTTGCGGATCGGCACCCCCGCGTAGAACTTCTCGATCATCTCTGACGTGCTCAGACCATAGGAGTTGTCCGGCGCCGCCGGCAGGAACTGGTGATAACCAGGCGGCAGTCTCTGCAGCACGGCAAGCACCAGCCTCCCTGCGTCCTCCACAGTCAGGTAGCCGAAGCCTTCGTCTGGATGGGTGGCATAAGGGCGGGGCGCCCGCGGGCCCATCTTCCCGAACCACTGCATGTGCCACGGCGTGAGAAGGGCTGGAAAGCGTAGAGCAACGCATGAGAGGTCTGGGTCGAGCGCAGCGAAGTATTTGAGCTGCTGCTCGCCGGTTTCTTTGCTCAGGGCGTACGAATTGCGGGGGCAGGTGGGCATGTCGCCGTCAATGGGCAGGTAGGCTAAGCAACTGGGCTTGTCCAAATCGTCCGTAGTCCGGTCACCCGAGAAGACCTGGACTGAGCTGGCAAAGACGAGCTTCCGGACGCCGAGGTCTGCGGCTGCCTGGAACACGTTCATGTCCATGACCACGTTCTCCGCGTAGAGCCGCTGCGGCGGGAGGTGGCCGTGGGGGTTGGGATGATTGGCTAAATGAACGACGACGTCGCATCCTGTTAGCAGCCGATAGACAGCCTGAGCGTCCAGCAGATCTGCGATCTCCAGCGGCACGGGGACCTCGCGCCGATAAACGCGGTCCACAGCGCGCACCTGAAGGCCTGCCCCCGCCAGCGCCCTGCACACGGGCGAACCCAGGTTGCCGGCTCCCCCTGTGACCACAACCCGCATTGTCATAGTCTCGACACCCCTTGTGCTTCGCCGATCGGCTGGGCCATTTACCGCGCCCGAGCCTATCAGTATACCAAGGGGTGCAAGGACACAAGCGCTGGACTACCGGGCGAAGAAGGGCGATAGAGCTCCACAGCTTTCGACGAAGAAGGGCGTCGGAACGGTGAGCGTGTTTGGGATGCGTCTGGCCTTGAAACGCAGCCTGTTTGGTGTACAGTGTGGCCTACGCTCTTGGCTGGTTCAGACTTTCTGGGGAGGATTAACTCATGCACCTAATCGCTGACGCTGCGGCGACACTGGGAAGCCGCTTCAGTCTCATCTTTGATCCTCACGAACACTGCGTCTTCCAAAACGCTTATGGCGACTGGCGGGAGCGGCGGTTGGACTTGACCGTCGGCGTGAAGACGCCCGAGGGGGGGGTATGGGCGCTGCCGTTTACAAGTGCCACGAAGCACTTCCCGTTTGTCGAGCAGTTCAGCACCTTGACGACGATCGAATACCGGGCCCTGCACGTCGGGCTCTGGGTAGAGCTAAGGATGCGGGTGAGGGCGCCCTTCTACCCCAGGGACGCGAAGCTCTCGACCGCGCCCGTGTACTATGTGGACGTGGAAGTGAGGCCGCTTCAGAGGTTCCGCTGGATGGGGTCGGCGGCTCCCCTCGAGACGGGTGAGTTGGTGTTCGAGCTCAGCGGCGAGGGGGTAGAGTTCAAGCAGGCGGGGAGGGGGTTCTCATACAGCTTTGTGAGCACGGCGCCCGCGAGATGGAAGGAGCAGATGCCGCTCTCAGCCTCCGTGGAGTGCTGGGTCGAGAGCGACAACGCCGGCCCGTTCGGCTCATCGGGCTTGAAGAGCCCGTTCGATATCTCCCGCGGCAGCGCCGCCCACATGGGCGCGATGTGGTCAACCTGGGCAGCGGAGCCCGTGTTGGAAGCGTTCGGGGAGAAGGTGCCGTTCAAGTACACGCAGCTCTTCAAGTCCCGTGAAGAGATGGTCCGCTGGGCGAGCGACGAGCGGGCGGATATCGAGAAGCGTTGCGACTTGCTGGATGAAGCGGTCACAGACTGGAGCCTGGGCAGCAGCGCGTCGAACATGGCGGCGCTGGCCATGCACTCGTTCTTGGCGAACACCTGGTGGACGACGCGCAAAGACGGCCGCGACTGGTTCAGCGCCTGGGAGGGGTCCTGCTTCCACCAGTCCACCGTGGACGTGGAGTACAACGACGCGCTTCTCTACTTTGCGCTTTGGCCCGAGTTGCTGGAGATGCTACTGGACGAGTGGGCGGGCTTTGAGGTGGACGGCTCGGAGACGTTGGGGCCGGAAGGGAAGGGCTCATCCTTCATGTGCCACGACATGGGCGCCTGCCACGTGGTGGGGCGACAGACCTACAACCACCACATGGAGGTGGAGGAGAACACCAATTATCTGCTCATGCTGGCCGCGTGGGCATTCTTCACGGGGGAACTGGGGAAGGCGGCGAAGAAACTGGCCCTGGCGCGGCGCTTGGCCGAATTCGTCTTCCGCGCGGACACGAACGGCAACGGCGTGCCCGACAAGGGCGTGGCGAACACCATAGACGATGCCAGCCCCGCCGTACAATACGGCAAGGAGCAAGTGTACCTGGCGGTGAAGTCTCAGGCCGCCCTCTGGGCCCTGGCTGAGCTGGAGGAGAAGTGCGCCGTCAAAGGCTCGCAGGCCGAGCGCTGGCGGGCCTTCGCGTCCAAGAGCATCGAGCACCTCGAGGAGCGAGCGTGGCTGAATGATCACTACGCAGTGACTCTGACGCGCACGACGGAGGGCCTGACCGACCCCTGGTCGGGCAAAGAGCTCCCGCCGGGCGAGCTGAAAGGATGGGATGCCTATTCCATCTATACGTCCAACGGACTTCTCTATCTCTTCCTGGCCGGCCTCAAGATGCCGCCGTGGCACATGAACCACTTATCGCAGGACATCGAGAACGCCAATAGCGCGACGATGACGCCTTACGGCGGGCGGCATTCCAGCAGCGCCGACCGCATCGTATGGTTCTCCCAGAACATGTGGCGAGACTATGTGGCTGCCTACCTGGGCGTGGACTTGCTGAACAACGTCGAACGCTACTGGGATTACCAGATGACCACGGGCGACAACTGGGGTGGGTGTCTCTACTACGACACGACCGAGCAGAACAACCTGAACTTCTACCCCCGCGGCGCCACCGTCTTCGGCATGCCATTGAGCGCCGCCGGCCTCAGCCTGAACCGCGTCGGGCAAGAGCTTATCCTCAGGCCCGTCCGGACGACGCTCTCGGTGCCGCTCCTTCCATTGGCGGACTGGGAGGCGATGCGCATTCCCGTGCTGACCGTGCAGCACAGGGAGGGCGTCACCGTTGCGCGCATATCACAGCGCGACCTGTTGAGAGGGCTTAGGTTGTGTGTCATGGGCGCGGAGCTGGAGCCGGGCTGACCCGCCGGCGCATTCATGAAGAGGCAAGCTAATCCGCGCGCACGGGGACCTACAGAGTTGCCTGGGACCCGGGAAAATGCGCTCTAAGCGGACTTCGGAGGACACTAGTACTTGAATAGCGGGCGTCGGAAAGATACCCTGACGGACTCAAGCACGAGCAAAGACGTTCATACCCCGAACGGCACATTGTCCATATTACCGGTAAACGGAAGCTTGTTCACCGAAGGGTGCAGGCTGACGCGAGCCCAGAATCCGGAAGGAACCAGAGCATGATTGCAGAAAAGCTCGCATTTCTTGTCGTGCTGCTCTGTGTGTCGCGGCTGGCAAGCGCGCAGGTTGACCTCAGCCAGCCACTCGCCAACGATCAGGACACCATTTGCCTGTTCCATCTGGATGATGTGGGCGGCCCTCAGGTTCAGGATGCCGCAGGCGGCAAGCCTGGCTCGGCCAGGGACGCCGTGCCGACCATTGGCAGATTCGGGGGGGCACTGAGCTGTAACGGCGTAGGCGGGTGGATTGACGTGCCGGACTGTCCCAGCACGCCTCCGCAGGATGGAATCACGGTTGAATGCTGGGTCAAGTTCCGGAACCAGGCGGCGGGCGACATCATTTGCCGAAACCAGGGCTACATGATCCGTGTCTCCGGCACCGTGCAGGCGTATGTAGGTATTGACGGAAGCTGGCGCAGGATAGCCGGGGCTTCAGCCGTCCCGGTCGGCCGGTGGACGCACCTGGCCATCACCTATGACCGCAAGAGCAAGGAGGTCCGAATCTACATAGATGGCAAGCTCGACATTGCCCGGGTCCCGAGAGGGGTAACCGCCGGCGAGTTGGTGGCAGGGGCTCCGGTGTTACGCATCGGCAGCAATGACTGGAGCGCCTCCAGTGCCGTCTTGGACGGCAAGATAGATGAGGTCCGCGTTTCCTCGGTGGCACGGAACTACCTTCCGCTGCATCCGAGCATCGCAGAGCCGATCCCGAAGAACACGAACTTAGTAGCGAACCCCACCTTCGAGTCGGGCCTGTATGGCTGGCGGATAACGAGCGAGGGGAACACGCGGCTGTTGTGGCACATAGAGACCGGCGACGCCGCCCAGGGGCGGGCCTTCCTCCGTGCCAGCAAGCCTGGGGCCGGCACCATCATCTCATATCCTTTCCGCATTGCACGGGGCGAGACGCACACCATCTCGGCCGCGATGCGGGCGGACAAGCCCTGCAACGGCCGGCTCGGCCTCCGGTGCACCGGCATGGGCTCAGGCGCCGGAGAGCCAGGCAAGACGCAGTCATTCAGCATCACTCAGAACTGGCAGCGCTTCTCGACAAGCTTCAGCATCCCCGCCGACTGGCCCAACGACGCTGCCTACGTCGAGGTGGGCACCACCGACGCAGCAATCCTGGACATAGACGCAGTGAGTGTCGTGGCGGGCCAGCAGACCGAATACACTCAGACGGAGGCCCAGTCGGTCGGCCTCGCGACCGACCTGCCCCCGCAGCGCACCTACATGCTGAAAGAGGGCGCCCCACTTTCAGTCGAGGTGACCAACACCGGCGCGGAGAGCCGGAACCTGACCTTAGAGTGCGTGGTCATTGACCGGCTCGGTCAGCAAGTCCACCGGCAACAGGTTTCTGTGGGGCCGGTGCCGCCCGGTCAGGTGGCACAAGCGAAGATGGAACTTCCTGACAAGCAGGTGGGCTGGTTCGTCGCTCACTTCACCGTGCGCCAGGATGGGAAGGTAATCAAGCAGACCGACCGGATCTTCAACGTGATTGAGCCCATGAAGGGCGTAGGCGAGGTGATGGGTTCACACCTCGGGATGAACACCCACATGGAACGCGAGCCCACCGAACACCTGAACGACAACTTGAAGACGCTGTCCCGGTACGGGGTCAAGTGGATCCGCGGTTGGTGGGGCTGGGGCATGGCTGAGAAGGAACCCGGCAGCTTCGACTGGAGCGAGTATGACCGCCAGCTCGACGCGGTGCACGGGGCCGGGATGGAGATAATGCCAATACTGCTGCGTTATTACCCCCCCTACGAGCGCGACTGGGCCGGCAAGACGGACCGGATCCAGCAACCGCCGTACGACATGGACCAGTGGGCCAAGTTCGTCCAGACCACCGCCAGTCAATACCGTGGACGCGTGAAGGTCTGGGAGGTGTGGAACGAACCCACCTACACGATGAAGGCTGACTACTACGCAAAGCTGCTCAAGGTTACGTATGAGCGCATCAAGGCTGCCGACCCGGATGCTGTCGTGGTTGGTTTCGGCGGATCGGATCCGGAATACATCCGACAGACCTTCGAGGCTGGGAGCGTCAAGTGCTCAGACGTCATGTCCGTCCACAGCTACGCGGAACTTGCCCGGCCGTTTGAGCGGATGGCCAACCTAGCCGCGGCCCTCAACGACGTGGCCGTGAAGTTCGGCTCCACCAAGCGGGTCTGGCATACCGAACAGGGCTCCGGAGGCGACGGCATGGGCTATCTGGCCTCCGGGCAGACGGAAGAGCAGTGCGCCGTCAATCTGGCTCAGAGCTATCTGTCGGCACTGTCAGCCGGCGCCGAAAAGTTCTTCTGGTTCAGCGCACAGACCACCCCCAGATATGGCGACGCCGTCTTCTATGAGGATTATGTGCCGCGACCCAGACTGGTGGCACTGAACGGTCTAGCGCGTGTGCTCAAGGGACGGCGTGTCACCGGCAGGACGGAGTTGGGCGACGGTAAGGTCGCCTGTGTGCTGATGGACGGCAACGCTGGAGCAGCCGCGGCGCTGTGGAACCTGGAGGACACGATGACGGTCCGCCTGGCGGCAGGCACCAAAGTGACCTGGGCGGACATGCTCGGCAATCCCATGGAGACCGAGGCTCCGGCGGGTCCGATCGAATTGCGACTGGGTCGGCTGGTTTACGTCCTGACCGACAGGCCCGGAGACGAGCAACTGACGAGGATCCTCAAGCAAGCCGATGTGACCGTGCGCATGCCGGTGGAGGTTTCGGCGACGCGTACCGCCGACGGCAAACTTGAGATCGCACTGCGCAGCGAGAGCGCTCGAAACCTTGACCTGCGGGTGAGCGTGCAGGCCCCGGACCTCTTCCCAGGCGGCGTCCAGCCCGTGGGCATTGCTGACCTTGCTCCCCAGGAGACCCGCAAGGTGACCTTCGAACCTGCCAAGGGATCGGCCGCCGGCACAGAGGTTCCGGTGACCGTTGGACTCGAAATCGGGGGACATGGGATCCGCGCAAGCACCAGCACGCACAAGGTACGGTTCTGAACAAGACATCCTTCGGCCCGTCCGCCCGCAGCCGACCAGCGGGGAGCCTTTCTTTCCTCCATTGTTGGTGACCTGACTGCCGGCCTCTGCGCCAGGAACCCTGGGTCTGGCCCACGACAGGCGTCCGCCAGGGCCACATTCTTGCAGCGCTTCTTGGTCATGCTCCCAAGGCCGGCCCATGTGCGAGATTCGCCATGGAGTGCAAGGGGCCCGGAACCCGCTCAAGACTATGCGGGTTTTGATGTAAGACCCGGCCTTTCACAGCAGAAAAGGCCGCGGCCGCGTCGCCTCGGAGGAATCCCCCTGTTCATGCAAGGCTGGAAGCGGTATGATGTTTGCGCCTGTGCTGCCGTTGTCCGGCAGGGCCGCAACAGGAGGCGAAACAATGGACTCCATAATCTTCAGGTGCGGGTGTGGCCAACGGCTGTCGGCAAGGGCAGGCCTGTCAGGCGAGGTATCCAGGTGCCCAGAGTGCGGGGGGATTATCCGGGTGCCGACATTGGCGAAGGCCCACGGCGATGCGAGCAGAAAGAAACGGTTCCTGCTCGCATTCTACGTGATAGGGGTCGCCATTTGTCTGGCCGCTATGATCGCCGCCGCCGCCATACTTTTTGGGGGTCGGACTGCAGACGGATCTCTACAGTCGGCCGCAGCTCGGGTGGCGGAAGCGGAGAGGCTCTTGCATGATAAGCAGTATGACAAGAGTTTGAAGGAGCTCAGGCAAGCTCAGCGCATCCTGGACGCCGCTAAGGTCTCCCGCGGCGCTTTGTGTGATCGGATCCGCGCGTTGCAGACCGAGCCACCCCTGAAATACGTCCTGGATGGGCTGGTGGAATACAAGGGACAATGGGTGACTCCCAGGGACAAGAAGATGCTGGAACAGGGCTATGTAAGATATGGTGACCAGTGGGTTACGCTTGAAGAGAAGGCAATGCTTGAAGACGGGTACGTGCGGTATGGGGACGGTTGGGTTACGCCCGAGGAGAGGGCGATGCTTCAAGCGGGCTACGTTCGGTACGATGGGCGATGGGTCACAGCGGAAGAGAAGGCTTACTTAGAGCGTGGCCTTGTGAACTTTGAAGGGAGGTGGGTCACGCCACAGGAGAAGGCGACCGTGCTTTGCGTTCGTCTCATTCTCCAGTTCAACAAGAAAGCCGACAGCACGCCGGCATACACGCCAGACGGAATCCTTGTTGCGTACGACGCGCGCGTCGAGTTCAACCGAAGCCTCGACGTCAAGGACGTTGATCCGCGGCTGGCAGCGTTTGTTCGACGATGGACGGACATGACATTGGAGGAGCGCGACACCACGCGGGAGCTTCGCACAAGGATGCAGGAAGTGTCCGCGCGCGCAGAAGCCGCTGACGCTAACGCGGCGTTCGGCGGAGGCGCGGGGGCGGACGAAGAGCCTGAGAACGCCGGCGAGGCATTGGGGGTGGCGGGTCCGGAGGGCAGGGCCCAAGGCAGCGTGACAGGGGATGCCCTTGTTCAGCAAGAGCGGCGCGAACTGGAGCAGGCGTGGGATGCCCAGCTCAATTGGCTGGAGGAACGAGCGCGTTCATATCGCCAGGAGCTGTCTCTCTTGCTTTTGGAGCTCGGTCGTACCTACTATCTCGGCGCACCGGGAGAGTGATTGGCTGGGCCAAGTGGCTGAGTGCAAACGACGATGGCCTTCGCCTGACGCGCACGGGCTGCCATGGTCAGAAATGCCATCGAGTCGGGCGCTGGCGGCGAGCCCCTTTTGAGATCCTTCGGGCGCAGCTCTACCGGGCTGGCTGGTTGCAGGATGGGGTTGAGGCTGAAGCATTTTCTCAGCCGGCGGGGCTTGCTGGAGCAGTCCATACCTACCGCCGACATTTGGGCCGTCCTTTCCCTCAAGACGCCAGGATCCGCGTGGTGCAGGCAGCAGGTTGGAAGCTTCAATGTCGCGCGACGGCGCGCTTTGGGTCCGGGCTGCGCGGCATCTGGGGCCCCCGGGTGCTAAAGCAATCCCGAAAAGGGGGCAGATATGGCAAAGGCAGCTTGGTCGTTTCAATGTGCCGCGATAGCACACCTTTCTGATCACGGTTGTGGGCCGGCCTCAGTCAGACCCGGCGCGAAGGCAAGCGAGGGGTGCTCGGCAGGCAGCGCTACGGTTACTGGTTGATTTCCGAAACAGCCAACGCTAAACTGACGTGCCGCCGTCAAGAGCCCGGCGGATTCGGTGTGCAGGCGTGGTTGCAGCGTCTTATCTGGCACATCGGCCAGGCAGCCGTGCTATGCGGAAACCGGGTTATCCGTAGCTCGAACAGTCAGACAATGGAGGAAGAATGAGAAAGCTGCTGATTGCTATGCTGGCCATGGTCCTTGCTACCGGCTGCTATAGCGCAAGGGGCTTCGACAGAGGTGCGCTCCGAGAACAAATGGGGCTCGCTACCCCCGAGATTACGGACCAAGAGATAGAGAAGACTCTGTCCCGCACGCCGCAGTTGAAGTTCCCCATAAGGCTGGCGGTCTATTTCATGACACCCCAAAAGATCCAGTACGATTGGCGGTCCTGGGACATTACTTGGGACGACCATGACAAGTCCTCTCTTCTCTCAATGGCGGAAGATCTCAAGTCGTCCGGAATAGTCTCTGACATCGTCATTGTCTCAGACACGCTTGTTACGCGAGGCGAACACGGCATCACCTTGAAGGATATCCGACTTGCGGCAGCCAGATACACTGCGGATGCGGTATTGATTGTCAGAGGCGCTGCCGAGGTGGACATGGACAGCAATATTCTCTCGATCCTGTACCTGACAATTGTCGGTTGTTGGCTGGCGCCGGGCACACGCTGCGACGCGCTGTTCATGACGGACGCTGTCTTGTTGGACATAAGAAACGAGTACCTTTACCTTTCAGAGGAGACCGAGGCTACGGACCATGCGGTCAAGCCGGTGGCACTGCTCAAGGAAACCGTCATCGTCGCGAATGCGAAGAGGAAAGCTGTCGGAATACTCAGAAGAGAACTCCTGCAGAGGCTGAAGAATCTGAAAGGATAGCAGGCAGTAGCGTCATCGGTGACCAGCAGCTTGATGGGGCGCGGCCCAAGTGATCGGCTGAGTTCAACAAAGCGGTCGTCGAACTCTGCTGCATCGATCATTTCTTCCTTCACTGGCACTCGCTCCGCGCTGCCCTCGCCGCCCACCTCATCACGAAGCGCATCGGCATCCGCAGGGCCTCCAGCACTTCTGCCATACACGCCTTACCGCCGCGTGATCAGTGTGCGGCGGGTGGGGCATGTCTACGGGAGATTGACTGGACGGTACGCCCTTTTGGAAACCGCGTGCGCTGACCTCCGTTGACTGCGCGACGCCGGGCGACTATAGTCCCTCCTGGACTGGCAGTGCGTGTGGATCCCTCTCCTGAGGCAACCGCAGGCAAATGCAGTAAGGCGGTGGGTATGGAACCAACGAAGGTGGCTGTGGTTGGCGTGGGCATGATGGGTGAGCAACACGCAGCCGCCTACGCGCGGAACTCGCTGGCAAGACTGGAAGCAGTCGTTGACCTGAAGGAGGAGCTTGCGCACAGGGTTGCGGAGCGGTTTGGGGCTCAGGCATTCACAGATACGCACGAAATGCTCCAAACGGCCGACGTTGAGGCCGTCAGCGTTTGCACTAATGACGAGCGGCATGTGGAGCCGGCGCTGGCGTGCTTCGAGGCTGGCCGGCACGTGCTCTTAGAGAAACCCATCGCCACGACTCTCGATGACGCAGACAAGATCATCCTGGGCGCTGAGCGAGCCGGGGGCAGACTCCTCGTTGGACATATCGTCCGCTTTGACGCCCGATACGCGCAGGTCAAGGCGAGGCTGGATCGCGGCGATCTGGGCGAGTTGGAAGCTGCCTTTGCCCGTCGCCTCAATAACATTGGGTCACAGGATGTGCTGCGCGGGCGGGTGTCCGTCCTCAGCTTCCTGGGAGTGCACGACTTCGACTACTTGCTTTGGCTCAGCGGCAGCCGCCCCGTGCGCGTCCACACCGAGTCCGTGGCCCGGGTTCACAAAGCGGCCGGATATCCCGTCGAGGATCACACGTTCACGCTGATTCGGTTCGCCAGCGGGGCGATAGCCTGCGTGGAAGTAGGTTGGGTGCTGCCCGACGTTCACCCGCGCAGGGCCGACATCAAGCTGGAAGTGATCGGGACGCGCGGTATGGCCCAGGTCGATCTTGTCCCGAATGAGCTGGCGTTCTGCACGGAGCGAGGATGGGAAGTGGCACCCGTCGGCCATGCCATAGACGCGGAGGTAGGGCATTTCCTCGACTGCGTCCGCAAGGGCCAACAGCCGCTCGTTACGGGCCAAGAGGCGCGTGAGGCGCTCCGACTCTCGCTGGCGGCGCAGGAGTCGGCAGAGACCGGGCGGATTGTCGAACTGTGAGTTGCCCCGCCCGTAAGCACGATCAGGACTGAGCTGCTGCAGGACTGGCCGCCGAGGGATTCGGCAGGCAGAGCAAGCCCACGCCCAGTTCATGGCCGCACTCGCTTAGAGGGTGTTCCTCGTGCTCGTGCGGCCGAACGGAGCGCAGCCTGGGCTCGTCCGCGCAAGTCCCGACGCCATAACCTGCGCACTGCAGGCAAGGCTATCGCGGAAACTCTAACGATGATGCACCTTCCTGGCTGGCCGGTTCCAGGCCTACGTCAGATGCGGCGAGAAGCGAGCGAGGGCTGCTTTGGTGGCGGCAGTGTGGTTGCTCATTGATTCACCGAAGAATCGAGGCTATGCTCACCGGCGGAAAACCGCACCATCAGCAGCTGCACAGAGGGAAGATGAAGGCCGAGCCCTTATCTGCCGTCGTTGACACGAAGAAGGCCATTATCTTCGACCTTTTCCACACGCTTACGGCGCTGGAATCGGCCTGGGCCGGCGGCCGGCCTATGACTTGCGAGCTCCTCGGCGTAAGCAAGGCAGCCTGGGATGAACAGTTGCAGCAGAACTCGCAAGATCGCCTCACGGGCAAGAAGAGAGATGCGTTCGCCATCGTTGCCGAAATGGCCCACGCCATTGATCCCTTGATCTCGGACGATGTCATACGGGCAGCGGTTGAAAACCGGATCGCGAGATTCGCGGCGGCCCTGATCCACGTTCCGAGAGAGACCCAGGAGGTGTTGCGTAGGCTGAGGGCCAAGAACAAGAGAATCGGCCTGATCAGCAATGCCGACGTGATGGAAGTGGCCGCTTGGGGCCGTTCACCCATTGCTCCATTCTTCGACTCCGTGGTGTTCTCCTGCTTCGTAGGATGTGTGAAGCCAGAGAGGGACATATACGAGATTTGCATGCGCCAGCTCGAGGTTACTCCTGGCGAGTCGGTTTTTGTCGGCGATGGGGGATCAAGGGAACTCGAAGGAGCCAGAAGCCTGGGGATTACGACCGTCATGGTCACGGGGATCATCAGAGAGATATGGCCCGAGAGAATCGCGGACAGGGAGCGACACGCTGACTTTGTGATCGAACGCCTGGGCGAGCTTTATTCCGAAGGAGCATCAGCATGAGCGGGTGGAAGGTCGGCATTGTCGGATTGTCGCGAGGCAAAGGGCTCGTCAGCGCCTTCAGGGCTCATGCGCGTGTGCAGGTCGCGGCGCTCTGTGACCTTAATGAGGGGACGCTCGCTGCGACCGGGCAGGCGTTTGAGTTGCCCGATGCCTGTCTGTTCACAGACTTCGACGATTTCGTCAATGTTCCAACGGATATCGTCGTAGTCGCTACACCGATCCCATATCATGCCGAACAGACCATCAAGTCTCTTGAGAACGGCAAACATGTTCTCTGCGAGCAGACAGCGGCGTACACTTTCGAAGAGTGCGAATCCATCGTGGATGCCGTCAAGCGGACCGGCATGAAATACATGATGGCGGAGAATTATTGCTACTTCCACTACATCAGCGAGTGGAAGAAGATTGTCGAACAGGGGAAGCTGGGGCGGATCTTCTACGCTGAGGGCGAGTACATTCACGAGATTGTCAACCTGCTCGTCAACAAGGACACGGGCCAGTACTACTGGCGCCACGAGCGGCCGCCAATCTGGTACTGCGCGCACACGCTCGGGCCCATCCTGATGCTTATGGACGACCGCGTGGTGAGGGGATGCGGACTCACATCGGGGTTCACCAAGATGCCGGGCTACGAGGAACATCCCGGCTTCCTGGATATCGAGGTCGGCCTCTTCCAGACTCAGAAGGGGGCCATCGTCAAGATCCTGCGCAGCCAAGTCGCCTCGCGCCCGCACATGGTTTGGTATTCGCTGTATGGGACCAACGGTCACCTGGAGGGGGCGCGTGACAGAGGCGATGGGCTGTACTATGTCGAAAGCGAGATGGACAAGCGTCAAGGCGGTCAACCGTTTCCTTGTCCCCTGTCGGATCCGAACGCCCCAGAGGAAGCGAGGGCGGGCGGGCATGGGACCTCGGAGTACTACATGATCCGCGACTTCCTGGATGCTTTGGATGGCGGCAGACAGCCTCCCATCGACGTCATGCGCGCCATGGACTTCACTGTGCCGGGCATCATTGCGCATGAGTCGGCTATGAAGGGCGGCGAATGGATGGATGTGCCACTGTTTAACTGGTAATCAGGCGCGCCCGCGCCGGCCGGGGCGCCGTCTCGGAACACCATGAGGAGAAGGCAATGGCTAAGACAAGGACGGGGCCCCAGGACACCGCATGGGTCCCATATGAGTACCCCTGGGATGACGCGCCTCTGGATCTGTCGTTCCTGTACGAGAAAGAGGCGCCCGCCGGGCAGCACGGCTTCCTGACCGTGCAGGGCGACAGGTTTGTGTTTCAGGACGGCACGCGAGCCAGGTTTTGGGGCACATGCTTCAACTCCGCGGCAAACTTCCCGACTCATGAGCACGCGGAGAAGGTCGCACGCCGACTCGCGAAATTCGGCATCAACATGTTCCGCACTCACCAGTTGGACTCGGAGTGGGCGACACCCAACATCTTCCAGTTCACCAAAGGGAGGCTGCCGCACGACACACTGATCCTGGACCCTGAGTCCCTGGACCGGCTCGACTACATCATCTACTGCCTTAAGCAGAGGGGCATCTACGTTTACGTTGACCTTCTGTGCTACCGGCGGTTCAAGGCAGGAGACGGCGTGGACGCGGTGGACCACCTTCCGAAAGCGGCAAAGCCGTATTCGAACTTTGACCCCCGCATGATTGAGTTGCAGAAGAAGTACGCCTACGACCTTTTCACGCACGTCAACCCTTATACGCGCCTCGCCTACAGGGACGATCCGGCGATCGCCCTCGTCGGCCTCGCGAATGAAAACGATCTCATGTCGCAGAACGTCACGCTGGAGCCTTACAGGTCGCGCCTGGAGGAGCGATACCGACGATGGGCTGAGGCGAACGGTGTTGAGGCAGGGCCCGACCGCGTGGATTTCACGGACCGCACGGCGGTCATCACCCGGTTCCTGCACCACGTGCAGGGCGAGTTCTACAGGGAGATGATCGCCTATCTGCGCGCTTTGGGCGTCAAGGTGCCGGTCACGGGCAACAACATGACATACGGATTCGCGGTGTTATCGTGCCTGCGTAACGTTGACTTCACGGACTGCCATCCCTACTGGGACATGTGGTCGGATATCGAAGGTCACAACAAGATGATGTTGGCCGAAAAACAACACCCATGGCCGAATCATGTGTGCCGACAGCACTTGCTGGACCAACCCCTTTTCATGTCCGAATGGGATAGCACGTGGCCGAACGAGTGGCGCGCCGAAAGCCCATTGACCCTGGCGGCCATCGCCTGCTTGCAGGACGCCTGTGGCGCGCTGATTCACACATACCGATATCGCTGCACCCCTGTTGACTGCATGGGCGGGGTCATCATGGACGGCGTAGGCTACCGGGTGAACTTCGACACATTCAACGATCCCGCGAAGTTTGGGTTGTTCTACCATGCGGCGCTGATGGTCCGCCGGGGGGACGTTGCCCCCGCAGTGAAGACGATCGGCGTGCGGCTCACCGAACAGATGGTCTTCGGCGAGCGCGACCGTTGGCGGCCGGTGCCGGCCATGTGGCCTGCCGCGGAGATGCACCGCCTTGGCATGATACTGCCGGGACAAGAGCCGAAAGCGGACGTTGTCCTTGCAGCCGATGAGACTTTGGAGGGTGCCAGCGAAACCGCCGTGCTGTCCGACACCGGCGAGATCGGCCGAACCTGGTCCCAAAAGATGGGCTGGATAGATACCCCACGCACGAAGGCTGCGTACGGGCTGCTTGGTGAACAGGAATGCGTGCAACTGAACGGCTTGCGGCTCGAGGTCAAGACGTCCTTTGCCGTCATCGCCATCAGCTCTCTGACAGACGAGCCCATCGAGCGGTCAGACAACCTGCTGCTCACGGCAGTCGGCCGGGCGGACAACTCGGGCGCTCAGTACAATGAGACCCACACGCGGCGCCTGGAGATCGGGCATGCACCCATCGTGATCGAGCGTGTTGACGCAACGGTCAAACTGACCACAACTCAGCCGCACCTCACGGTGCGTGCGATTGACCCGGAGGGGTTCCACTATGGCACGATCCCTTCGAAGTACGAGCAAGGTATGCTGACGTTTGAACTGGGCCAGATATTCCCTTCGATGTACTACCTGATTCAGCGCATCTCCGGCGTGAGCTAACTGCTGCGTGCTTTGCAGTGGAAGGAGACGGCCATTGGGGTACCTGCTCGGCTGAGCACGAGCACGATTAGAAGCAGGAGAGGGTGGAGAGAGGCGGCCATTGGGGTACCTGTTTGGCCTCGACGCCGGTACGACCTCATTCAGAGCGGCCCTGTGTGAGCGCCGTGAGAACATGTTTACGTAGAGAGGAACAGAC
>Ga0315289_10006423_pt1 | contig 17283 bp, 22 predicted proteins | sample YL17G11_40_MG_FD_203452 | JGI IMG/M metagenome (GOLD analysis project Ga0315289, IMG submission 203452) | Sediment microbial communities from Yellowstone Lake, YNP, Wyoming, USA - YL17G11_40 | ecosystem: Environmental > Aquatic > Freshwater > Lake > Sediment | place: USA: Wyoming | collected... | reverse complement strand
ATTGCGGCTTTGAATTTCTCGAGTTCGGTTTCTCTGTTGTAAAGGTCTTGCTTATTTGTCTTTGGAGCCGTATCGAATAACATGTATGGGTACCCCTACGTGGTAGGGGTGGGGGTACTAAATAAAATCATTGTTTTTTAGTTGTGTTTTGGCGTTGGTTATCATTTCTTGTATGGGGTAACTAGGAGGTCCACGGTGGGGATAGGCATATTTCCTTGATTCTGTTGTATAATGGTTCGTCGATCCATCCTTTCAGCGGGGGCACCTGCTTATAGGGTGATTGTTGACTGATCTCCTAGGATTAGGCGGTGGCCTTTAGGTAGCCTGTTCTCGTTGTTGAGAATCTGAACTTTTCTGCCGATGAGGCTGTCTGTGATGCGTTTCCCGCAGTCGATGAGTGCGCCGCTCATAATGATGGTGTTCTCTATCTCCGTGTTTCGGATGGTGGCGTGGTCTCCGATGCTGGTGTAGGGGCCTATGTAGGTGTTTGGGCCTATCTCGCAGTGTTCGCCTATGATGACCGGTCCGCGGATCGTGGTTCTGCCGTGGATTACTGTGCCTTCGCCGACTCCGACGTTGTTGGTTAGGCTCGCGGTCTCCTCGACTTTCCCGTGATTGTATGGTTGGAGCTCCTGTAGGATGAGCTGGTTGGCTTCGAGGAGATCCTCTGGTTTGCCGGTGTCTTTCCACCATCCCTGGACTTTCTGTACCTCAACCCTGGCCCCGGTCTCGAGGAGGATCTGGATGGTGTCTGTGATCTCCAGTTCTCCTCTCCAGGAGGGTTTGATCTGTTTTACGGCGTCGAAGACTTTGTCGTTGAAAAGGTAGACGCCTATGAGGGCCCAGTCGCTGATGGGCTCCTTGGGCTTCGACGAACCTGCCGATGCTTCCATCCTTGTTGAAGGCGACGACGCCGTATCTGCTGGGGTCCTCGACCTTTGCGGCTCCTACCACGCAGTCGCATCGGGTTTCTTCGAAGACCTGTATGAGGGGTTTGTCGCCCTGTTTGAGGAGGTTGTCAGCTAGGTACATTACGAAGATTGGCGTAATTGGCGGAAATTGCGTAAATGGCGTAAAAATTAAACTGTTTGAGGAGGTTATCACCCAAGTACATTACGAAGGGCTCTTCTCTGAGGTAGTCTTCTGAGATCGTGACGGCGTGGGCGAGGGTTGGTCTATCTGCGTCGCCTTGCGGGATCCTCTTCCCGGCCTCAGGGGCGGCGTGGCGGGTTGGTGCCGAGCAACCAGTCTAACAGAGGCGTGATCTCGATGTCGACCCCATTGACTCTTACTTGGTATGGCTTCCCGCCTGTGAGTATGATGGCCTTCTCTGCTTGGAGGTCTGCTGCGCATTTTGCGAGGGCCTCTGTCTCGCGCCGGTAGGTTTTAGGTTCGGTGAGGTCGTAGGTGACCTGGATCGCCTCCTTCACAGTGTTCCCCTGCCTGACTATTAAGTCGGTCTCAGCGCCCCGCCCGTTCTTCCAGTAGTTTATCTCGGTGACGCCGCGGCTTCTCCTCTTCAGCTCAAGAAGGGCGGCGTTTTCGTATAGTCGGCCTAGGTCGACCCTGCCCTGGAGGGCGTAGTTGAAGCCTGTGTCGCCTGGGTACGCCTTTCGGGGATACTGTGCCCGGTCCTTTATGTTGTGGGAGTAGATGTGTGTGTAGTGGACGAGGTAGCTCGACTCCGTATAGTGCTCGAGGGTGAGGACGGTGTCCTTGCCGAGGCGGTGACCGAGGGTCTTGAGGTATGTGAGTGCCTTGGATGCTGAGAAGGTAGGGGCCTGGAGGGCGTAATCCGTGAAGGCTTTGACCGTTGGCAGCGGTATGGCGGAGGCTTCGGCTACGTCGAGACCCACGATGTCTCTGAGGTATGATCCGAGGATGGCGACTTTCCCTGTCTCGTCGGCCATTAGGGCTACCTCGGGGAACCCTCCGAACTGGAGGTGCTCGAGGAGAGCCTTCTCGAGGCGCCCCCTGCCCGATGTCGTCGGTTCAATGTGGATGTCCTTGAAGGCGAGGTGCTCTCTGAGGGATAGGGGGTAGAGCTCGACGGGGAGGACGCGTCCCCTCAGGGGTTTGCTTGGCGCCGCGTGGGTCCTTCGGGAAGACGTTACCACGAGCCTGAGTTTGCCCTTGAGGAACTCGTGGGTTCTGGCGAGCCATCCTTCGTGGTCTGGGGCGGCGGTGACTTCGTCGAGGAGGAGGGTACCCTCGTCTCCGAACCACTTCAAGGCGTCGTCGAGGAGGCTGGAACGGCCTGTGAGCCTCGTGTCCTCGAGGTTCAGGTAAGCCGCCCTCTCGCCCATTTCCTCGAGCCTTCTCCTGAGGAGCATGAGGAGGCTGGACTTGCCGGAGCGGCGGATGCCTGTGATCGAGACTATCTTGTTCTCGGAGGCGGCTATTACGGCGTCCAGGTCCACCTCCCTAGGTTTGAACCGCCTCCGCGTCGCGTAGGCATCCCACTCCTCGAAGACCTCAGCTGCGTACATGAATTAACCTACAGCGGGACAGTTTTTAGGCTTTTCTGTCCTGTGAGGGGACAATTTTACATGGTTGTTGTCCTGTAGGAGGACAATTTCAGCGATTGTTTCCCCTGGGGTGGCGGAGGCGAGTAGGGGTGTGTGCAGGAGGTTTTATCGCTATATTGGGTTCTGTCTGGGCGGCACGAGGGGTTTGGTGGGGGTTGAGGATGTGCGCAGGGTTTTGACGGTTGATGTCGTTATGGAGGATCTGGGGCTGGAGCTCGCCTCTTTCCTTCGGGGGGATGATCCCCGCAGGGCAGTGGAGTTGCTGGAGCTCCTCAGGGTTAGGGGGGCCCTGAACCAGAAGAAGATAGCAGGGGCGCGAGCTATTCGAATGCCTCACTGAGCAGGTCGTGAAGGTAGCTGAGTATCACAGGCGCCTGGAGAGTCCGAGGTACATGTACGCCGTTCGGATGGCTCAGTCGATGCTGGAGGATTACCCGTCGATTGCCTCGAGGGGTGAGGTGAGCTACAGGGATCGCGCGCGCGAATCCATTTATGGGAAATCTTACGGAAGCCATAATATCGATAAAATAATGTAGGAAGGTGGCTGACTCAAACCTTGGCTGCGATTCCTTCCAACTTCTTTAACAATTCTCCGATAAACCTATCAAACTCGGTTGGTGGGCTAACGATGAAGAGACTCCTCTCGAAAGGGCTTTCAAACACGGCCTCATCCAGTTCGATCGCCTTCCTGTTGTCTTCGAAGTTCTCCCGGTATTTCCGGTAGTAGAGCGACACCTTCGTTTTCCGTGCGCATTCCTCAACCAACTGTTCGACTTTGAAGCCCCTGCTGTCCAGCACGAACAGGTCGTAGAAATCGCGCAGCTTTTGCGCCCTCCGCGTCAGTATAGCCCGAACCTTCTCACAGAGGATTTCGCGCTCATCATATACATCGACCTCGAAGGGCGCGTAATAGGCCAGTTGTTCCTCGAAATATGCCGTCTCCTCTCGTTTCAGGCTGACGCCGTCCAGTAGCGTTTTCACGGTCTTCCTCTTTGTATCGAACAGCAGTTCCTCGACGAAGTTGACCTGTACTTTCACGAATTCTCTCCCTTTCCAAAGCTTGAATGTGAACTACCCACCTCTAAGAGGTGGTCTTCCTGACTCACCGAGGCGACTTGCCCAGCTTCGCTGAGTTGGGTAGCGGTCACCTCTCCTACAGGCGTATATTCGGCTCGTTCCAAGCCTATCCCAAGCCCCCGCTTGAGGACGTTGAGCGCCGCATTCACATCCCTGTCAATGGTTAAGCCACACCCGGGGCATCTATGCACCCTCACGGACAGGCTCTTCTCAACGTAGGCTCCGCACCCCGAGCAGGTTTGGCTGGTTCCACGGGGGTTGACGAACGCTGTCACTCCCTCTGACCGTTCGGCCATGTAGGTCAAAGCGTTCCTCAACAGTCCCCAACCAGCGTCGCCCAAGCTCTTGGACAGCCTACGGTTCCTCATCATGCCCTGGACATTCAGATCCTCAACGTAGACCCTCTCATACCTGTTCACTATGCTTCTCGCCGTCTTGTACGCGAAGTCCCGCCTCCGGTTAGCAACCCTCTCACACGCGGATGCGAGCCGGCGCCTCGCCTTCTCCCTGTTCCTCGAGCCCCTCTTCTTCCTGGACAGGCGTCGCTGAGCCCTCCCAAGCCTCTCCTCAGCCCCGCGGTAGCTCCGTGGGGCTTCAATCAACGTGCCGTCGCTGAGGGCTACAAGGCTGTTCAAGCCGAAGTCAACCCCCACGGCTGGGAGCCTGTTCCGAATAGGCTTAGCCTCAACCTCGCAGGAGAACACGGCGTACCACTTCCCTGCTCTGCCCCGCGTCACCGTCAAGGTTTTGACTTTGCCTTCGACGGGGCGGTGCTGGACGATCCGCACGTCACCGATCTTGGAGAGGCAGAGCACGCCGTCTTTGAGCCGGAACCCGAACTGGGGGTACGTCAGGCTATCATACCTGTCCTCCCCCCGGAACCGGGGAAGGTGCGCCTTCAGCCCCGCCCTCTTCCGCGCCCAGTAGCCCTCGAAGCCGCTTCGGACCCGCTTGGCGACGTTCTGAAGCACCTGACTGAACACGTTGCTCAGCTCAGATTTCATGGCCTTCATCGCTGGGATAAGGTACGTCAACGCCTCATGGGTCGGGGTCCCACGCCCCGCCTTGCGCTCGTTGAAGCTGTGTTCGAGGAGGGTGTTGTATGCCCATCGGCAGAGACGTAGCTGCTTCTCAAGCGTCGTCACCTGTTCGGCTGATGGTTTGAGGCGGTACTTGTAGGAGAGTCTGATCATGTCTCTAGATTGGAATCAGTTTGATGTGCATGATTTAACTGAACCTCATGTATTGGCGGGGGAGTGGGGTGAAAGTGGACCCGCCTGACGGGGAACGGATTCTTGGGGGGTTCAATTCATCCCATGATTGAAGTCACGGGCTTTCTTGAACCACGAATCGTAACCATCCGCTTGCTGCCGCCAAACTCGAAGTACCGCTTGTCGCTCAGGTCGTTCCTGAAATCCAGCCCGAGACGCTTCGAGGTGCCTTCCAGCATCTGGCCGAAAGCCATGGTCTCCGCCTTGAGTCTCCTCTGCAACTCTGTACCGCCGACGCTGAGATACCCGTGGTCCTTCCAAGTGAAATCTAGGTCCATGCTGAAGCGGTAGTAGCCGAAGTAGCACTTCGCGAGGCAGCTTCCGCCCTTGAACACGTACTTCCCCGCAAACCCAGGCGAGTCGCATAACGCCTTCAGGAGTCCGTGTATTAATATGTCCTGCTCGACGAGCGCAGGCTTGCTTACGCCTGATTTCTCCGCCACGAACCCGACGAACTCAGGCAAGTCCGGCATTCTTGGCCACCTTCCCCACATTCAGCGGGTACGCCTTGAGGTATTCGCTGACCTTCTTGCGATCCGTATTCTCAGCGTACTCCTCAACGGACAGGGCTATCTTGCCTTCCGGGACGGACCTGTACTTTGACAGGTAAATCATGTCGAGGAGCGTCTTCTCCAGATCAGAATAGCGCATGCCGTCCTCAGCGACTATGCCGAATCCGGTGAGCTTGGGGTTTATTTTTATGAACTTGACCCTCGATTTGGCTATCCGCACTTCCTTGTTCCGGTATATTTCGTCGTTAACCACAAAGACCGTGTCCGAGTACTCGTGCGTCGCTCCGTTCATTCTAAGGGCGGTGTTCAGGCCAAAGTACCAGTTCACTTCCAGCTCCTTCATGCCCAGCGAGATGACCCTATGCACGTCGACGGTCTTCTTATTGGCGAACTCGTCGAGCGTCTTTACATAGTACAGGCCGCGGAGGATCCTGATCAGGTAGCCGTAGGATATCTTGTTGTTGATAGTGTTCACGGTGACAGCGTCGAACTTCTTGCAGGCGTCCTCTATCACCCTCCGCTTCACAGCCTTTCCGCCGTAGCTGGACATTATGTATTTGGTCAGGTTTTTCATGGTAGTTATTTATGTAACAATCTATAAATATGTTATTGTTTGTTACGTAAATACAAATAATTGGTTTCTAGGAGCACGGCGTTCACCCGCGTGCAGATTATTTTTAAGATCTGGATGGCGAAAACGTTCCATTGAACGTATCCTTCTTAGTCTCTCCTTGATCTCCTCCTCTTCCCCAGAGCTGTGCTTTTGGGTTAGAGGGTGACTGTTGACTGGTCTCCTAATATCAGTTTGTGGCCTTCATGACTTTCCGCTTGATCTTCAGTGAGTACAATGTTGATCAGCGGAGGGCTTTCCAGAGCTCATCCTCATCCACGAACTCGTCGTCGGACTCGATGGCCTCCTTCTCCTCGGGTGTAGGGGTATCCTCTGCGACGAGGCATCCCACGAGCTCCTCGTATAGCATCCTCAGCTCCTTGAGCTCGTCCCTTATCTCCTCTAGAACCTGAGCCTCCATCCCGCCTCGATTGATCCATGTCGAGGCCCGTAATTAAGACTTATTTTTTTTTATAGACGTATCACCGCGCGCGCATGGGGGTTAATATCCAGGTTGTGTGAAGGAAATCCCGTGTTTAAGAGAACGGGCGATCCATGAGGCTACTTCTCAATCGCCAGAAATTCCTCACGTGTGAGACCCACGTCCCGGAGGATCTTCATGAGGAGCCCTCTCCCGATGTCCTCACCCTGGTGCATGGGGATCACGATCCGTGTTGGCTGGAAGCCCACGGCTTCACCCGTGGGCGCGCGCGCCTGAAGAGGTGGGTAGTTCACGTACCATAATCAATCTGTCTTTGCTTCCGCCTAGAAAACGCGCCGGTTTGAGTGTTCGTTTATGGAACGTTTTTGCTGGCATCCTCTTTCTTAGGAGGGGTTTGATGTTCCCTCAGCTTGCGTTTCGCCGCGACGAGTGTCCTCGGGTCGAGGTACAGGCCTGCGTTGATCATCTGGTCGAGTTTCTCCTCGGCTGTTGACGCGTCTAGTCTATCCGTCGCTGTTAACCGGAACAGAATGTAGAGTGTTCCGGGGCGTGTCGGGATGTTGTATAGTTCAGCCACCGCTCTGGCTTCCTCGTCGTCGATTATTGCGGTTGCCTTCAACTCCTCCGCGGAGGCGAGGGTTTCGGCTTCGCCCAGGTGGATCTCCGGGTGCCTTGAGAGGGCTTTCATCTTCGCCTCGTTTCCCGGTGAGTGTATTTTGAGGAGCCCTTTCTCGATGCTGTCTCTTATTATCACCGCGTCGGGGTAGTCCGTGTTTTCGGTCGTCTCCTTTCTTACGGTCTCCGTGGCGAAGGCTTCGCATGACTCGAGGGCGGCTTCCAGGAGGCTCGTTTTAGCCAGGTAGATGAGAGGTGTCGCGTCGAATACGTATTTGGGCCGGTTACTCGTCAAGGGCCTCTCTCCAGGCCTCGTCGACGTCTTCGGGGGTGATGTGGGCGGGGATCTTCTCCCGGGTGGCCAGATCCATCATCTCCCTGATGTTTAGGTCGGCCTGCTGGGCGGCTTTCCAGAGTGTGCATTTTCCTGCTCTGTAGAGTTCTAGGGCTCGCTTCTTCTTCTCCTCGACTATTCCTTTCTTGAGGAGTTGTCGGGTTGCCGTTGATCTGTCTATTTTTTCGATGGAGGCGGTCTTCTCGATGTCGCGGTAGGTCTCCTCGTCGACTCTCACGGTGAGGTTTCTCATCTTATCCGAGCACATGTCTCTGTATGCGTTTATAGGGTTACGCATACATAAAGGGTTCCTTCTGCCGGATGCTCGGTTGGCTTTTTCGCTTGCGTGGAACTCGCGCGCGCCACTTTCATCCCACTCCCCCACCGATATATGAGGTTCAGTTAAATCATGCCCATCAAACTGATTCCAACCCAGAGACATGATCAGACTCTCCTACAAGTACCGCCTCAAACCATCGCCAGGTCAGGCGACAGTGCTTCAAGAACAGCTACGTCTCTGCCGATGGGCATACAACGCCCTTCTCGAACACAGCTTCAGCGAGCGTATGGCGGGGCATGGGACTCCGACCCATAAGGCATTGACGTACCTTCTCCCCGATATGAAGGCTATGAAACCCGAGCTGAACAATGTCTTCGGTCAGGTGCTTCAGAACGTCGCCAAGCGGGTCCGAAGCGGCTTCGAGGGCTACTGGAATCGGAAGAGGGCGGGGCTGAAAGCGCACCTTCCCCGTTTCCGGGGGGAGGACAGGTATGATAGCCTGACGTACCCCCAGTTCGGGTTCCGAGTCAAGGATGGGTGCCTGAGACTCTCTAAGATAGGTGATGTGCGCGTCGTCCAGCACCGGCCCGTCGAAGGCAAAGTCAAAACATTGACGATAACGCGGAGCAGAGCAGGAAAGTGGTACGCCGTGTTCTCCTGCGAGGTTGAGGCTAAGCCTATTCGAAACAGGCTTCCGGTCGTGGGTGTTGACTTGGGGTTGAACAGCCTCGTAGCACTAAGCGACGGCACGCTCATCGAAGCCCCGAGGAGCTACCGTAACGCCGAGTCTAGGCTGAGAAGGGTACAACGCAGCCTAAGCCGGAAGAGGCGGGGTTCGAGGAACCGTGAGAAGGCCCGTCTCCGGGTCGCGTCCGTGTGCGAGAGGGTGGCTAACCAGAGGCGGGACTATGCGTACAAGACGGCGAGGAGCATAGTGGACAGGTATGAGAGGGTCTACGTTGAGGATCTGAAGATAGCGAATATGGTGAAGGATAGGAGGCTCGGCAAGAGCATAGGTGACGCTGGTTGGGGGATGCTGAGGAACGCTTTGACCTACATGGCGAAGATGTCAGAGGGAGTGATGGCGTTCGTCAACCCCAGAAACACGAGCCAGCTATGCTCAAGATGCGGAGCCTACGTTGAGAAGAGCCTGTCCGTGAGGGTGCATAGATGCCCCGGGTGTGGCTTAACCATTGACAGGGATGTGAACGCGGCTAGGAACATGCTCAAGAGAGGTCTTGAGATAGGCTTGGAACGAGCCGAATATACGCCTGTAGGAGAGGTGACCGCTACCCAACTCAGCGAAGCTGGGCAAGTCGCCTCGGTGAGTCAGGAATCCCGCCTCTTCAGAGGTGGGTAGTTCACATGGTCACAATTAATTATAATAAATTCTGATAATTTTAATAAATTAAAAAATAACACTAAGAAAAAAAGAAAAAATTATAATATGCCTTTGTTTTTCTTTTATTCATGTGGAAGATATGGAGGACGCCCTAGAAGCATACGTGTCACGTGAGATTCCCAAGGTATTTGGAGGATACTCCCTGATTGCGGTAAACGAGGCCTTGCCCGGTCGAGTTATCGTTGACTTCCACTTCAGGAAGGGCGACGGCACCGATGTTTTTGTTGAGGTTACTGCGAAGAAGATAGGGCGCACGACACTAGAACGAGTGATCAGAATGTATGCGGCAATCTCCAACATTGAACCTCCTTCGAGGAGTTTTGAGTTGATAGTGATCGGACCCGAAGTGGCGGCCTCCGTGAGAGAGGAACTCGAAATTCCGGTGAGGTTGCTCACGTTCGAGGAAGTCGGTATTACGCGCCACAAGGCTATTGACATACAGAAGTCAGGGTTGAGGCGACGGCGGGAGGATCAGCATCTTTCACCGGATGAGGCTAGATTAGTCGCTAAATGGGAGGCTGAAAACAAGACCATTATCCGTGCTTCTGACGTTCAGGAAGATCTGGATTGCACGTCAGATTATGCCTATCTGCTGCTCCACAATCTTGAGGGTAAGAATTGGATAGAGCGGGTTACTCAGGGTCTCTACCAGTTTATACCCTTAAGCTACGGCTACCCCGATAGAACCCCGCCCGTAAATTCTTATATCGTGGGGGCCTCACTCGTCGAACCCTACTATCTTAGCTACTATACATCCAACAGCCATTATGGGTTCACAATGCAGGTTCCCTCCACGATATTCATCGCGACTACCAAGAAGAGGCCGGATTTTGAATGGATGGGCAACGTCTTCAAATTCATTACTTTGTCCAGGCACAAGTTCTTCGGATACAGAGAAGAGAACGTTTTCGATACGAAAGTATACATGGCCGAGCCGGAAAAATCGTTGGTGGACTCGTTCGACAAAACGAAATATGCAGGTGGAATAGAGCATCTGGCAGGAATTATTTGGCGGGGGCTACCTAGAGTCGACGAAGAGAAACTTGTTAGATACGCGGTTAAGATGAACTCCCACGCCCTAATACAGAGACTGGGCTTCATCATCTCCTTTCTGGTCGAACAAAGCCTTGCGAAACCCCTATCACCAAAACTAGAAAAGATGTTGCTTGACCATCTGGGGAAGTCAGTTATATACTTGGACTCTAAGAGGCCGAAGAATGGTAAGCTATCTAAGAAATGGAAGATAATAAACAATGTCCAAAAGTCTCAGCTGCTGAGCGAGATCGAGGTAAGGTGAGTCTGGAGTGCTCGAGAGGAGACACGTGACCTTCTACGCCCGCTCAAGTGGAGTCACTGAAGACAGAGCTGAGCGAGATATCATTCTAACCTACGTTCTACACATCTTGTCAGACCGCGTACTTCCAAGACTGGCGTTCAAGGGAGGAACCTGTTTAAAGAAGATATATTTCGGCAATACAGGGAGGTTTTCAATGGACCTCGATTTTACTTCCATAGAAATGAGACCTGAGGAACTTGGCGAAGAGATTAGAGGTCTGCTACATGAGAAGAGCTGGTACGGCATAGACTTCGAGGTATCCGAAGAGAATTCTACTTCCGAGTCCTATTTAGCTGTGGTGAGATACGCCCACACCTGGAATCCGGGCTCGCTTTTCGAGCTCCAAGTCAGCTTCCGGGAACAACCAATCTATCCTCCAGTCGAGCTTCCAATTTTCGATGAGATGTACTTCAAATTCAGCGAGTTCCAAAGTTTTCCTGTAAAATGTATGCAAAGAGATGAGGTTCTATCTGAAAAAATAAGAGCAGCCTTCCAAAGAGCGAACGGCAAAGACCTGTACGACCTATACCTATTTGCCGGACGGCCTTTTAACAGAGAATTAGTCAAAGTGTTAGTAGTCATAAAATGCTGGAATGTGAGAGATCCCTTCAACCCAGAATTATTCTTGGATAAGTTGGGGAAAGGCGATTATGATTGGGAGGATCTAGGAAGACTCGTTCGAAAAGGAAGTTTGCCTCAAAAAGAAGAGGTGACAAAGAGGATACTTGACGAATACGCGTTTTTAGGAGATATGAATGATAACCTATTGAAAATCGCAAGAGACTCTAAAGCACATAGAGAGAAGAAACTTGTAGCTAGGCAGATAGCAGTTTTAAGGAATCCCTCTTCGAGTTAGGGTTATAGCTGTTAGTTGTTCTCTATGGTGGGTTGGGGGAGGTAGTTAAGGGTGATGATGTCCCCTGTCTCACTTATAGTGAGAGTTCTCTTCTGATGGTGAGCCAGTTCGTCTCTTTGAAGGCGGTGTTGCTCTCGCCGTGGGGGATAGTAATATTTGCGTGGTCCTCGAACTGGTGGACGATGCTTCCGGCGGAGTAGATGAGATAGGTGACGTGGGTCTAACTAGGTTTCGAGGCGCGCGCGAAATGAGGCGGGTTTCCACCTTCTTTTTGGGAAGTCTCATCGTTCTGGATAAAAAGAAGGCTGCGCGCGCGATTGTTTTAGAGTTCTTAGTATTTCAGCTTGTCTTTTTTGGGCCACCTCGATTCTATTCTAGAGGCTGTACAGCGCACGCTTGGCGATTAGAACTCAACTCTCGATCTCTCGCCTAGGATGAGTCTCTTCCCACGGGGCCGCCCTTCGCTGTTGGAGGTCACGATGGAGTACGGTCCGATTAAGCTGTTGATGATCCTCTCTTCCGTATCTATGATGCACCCATCCATCAGGATCGAGTTCTCGATCTCCCCCCTCTTCACGGTCACATTGTTCCCTAGGCTCGTGTATGGGCCTATGTATACGCCCTCATCCAGTGTAGTATCACTGCCAATTACTGAGGGACCCACCACTGTCGCTCCATTCATAATTTTAGTGTGTAGCCCGACGCTGACACGTCCTCGAATGCTCGTGTCTTCCTCAGCTACTCCGTTTATGTCTCTGTTGAGGTCGTCGAGGACCAGTCTATTGGCTTCCAGTAGGTCTTCGACGGTTCCAGTGTCCTTCCACCAGCCCTGCACCTTCTGGACTGCGACTCTGGCCCCGGTCTCGAGGAGGATCTGAAGAGTGTCTGTGATCTCCAGCTCTCCTCTCCAAGAGGGTTTGATCTGTTTTACGGCGTCGAAGACTTTGTCGTTGAAAAGGTAGACGCCTATGAGGGCCCAGTCGCTGATGGGCTCCTTTGGCTTCTCCACGAATCGCTCGATCATGTCCTCATCATTGAAGACGACGACGCCGTAGCTGCTGGGGTTCCTTACCTCGGTAGCTCCAACAACACAATCGTATCCTTCTTCGTAGAGGTCTACGAGGGGCTTCACTCCCTGTTTGAGGAGATTGTCTCCTAAGTACATGACGAAGGGATCACCCCTGAGGTAGTCCTCAGCTATCATGACGGCGTGGGCGAGGCCCTTGGGCTCCGGCTGGTCTATGTAGGTGATTTTCACGCCGTATCTGGATCCGTCTCCGAGGGTTTCGACGACTCCCTCCTTTATGGGGCCTAGGATGATGGCGATGTCCCTGATCCCGGCGTATTTCAGGTGCTCCAGTCCGTAGAGCAACATGGGCTTGGGAGTTTATGTGGTTCACTATGGAGTTCATGGAAGCCAGGATGGCGACTAGAAGCGATATGGCTAGAATGGATGAAGCAGTTCCGCCCTTTCGGAAAAGCATTTTATAGGTTAGAGCGGACATTTTAAAAACATTCTAAATGTATGTATTTAGATCATGAAATTGATTCTCCCATATTTGGTGCTCTTTCAATGGAATAAGTTTGAATCTTGGAGCTTTCCCTATCCTCATTGAACATGTAATCCAAGCCTAAAAAGGCTCCTTTTCACGTTTTAAGCCTGTTTCTAAGTTATTGATAAACATGAGCTAAATACATACGTATTTATATTATTCGTAAAAGACTCAATCAGCAAAGAGAACCGGACAATGCCACCCAGCGATGACGAAGAGAAGCTGATTAGCCAACTGAAAGGCAACACCTTGAGGGCTTACTGGGCGATCCTAAGCTCAGATAGCGGAATCATTGGAGTACGTGAACTCCAAAGAAAACTGCATTTCTCCAGCCCGGCCCTCGCATCCTATCATCTAGGCAAACTTGAGGAGTTAGGGCTCATCGTGAAGGAAAGAGGAGACTACAGACTAGTCCGAGAAATTAAAATAGGCATCTTCAGAGAGTTCGTGAAACTGGGCACGTTTAGGCTTCCAAGATACTTCCTATACTCCACCTTTTTCACTGGACTGCTGATCTTCTACCTCTTCCAATTCAAGGAAATAAACTTCTACAGCCTGTACGCACTGATTGTCGGAGCCCTGTTCACAGCGATTTTATGGTATGAAACCCTCAGAGTCTGGCAACAGAGACCCTAGACGCACTGTTCAAGAAATTGAACAAGGTGATCAAATACATTTCATTAAGTATACCCATAATGGTAATGTAATCAGAAGAAAAGAAGGATGATGAATAAAAGAATGGCGTCGAGCAGGAAGACTAATCTGGCCTTCGCCACCCTGGCGCACTCACTCGCCGACGAAGTTGCTGGGGAGGGTGTAAATAATAATTGGTACTTCGAATATGAGATAGCCTTGAAGAGAGTGGCTATGAGGCTCGGGATGACTGAAGACGATATGGAACTCTATCTCGGTATAAGAAGACGGACAGTGTATGAAGTAGCCCCGAAGGATGGTGAATAAAAGAATGGCGTATGGGACTCGTAAGATCTTGATCTACGGTGTCATAGGCATCTTAGCTGCGACAATATTATCCTCATCAATCATGATGTTACCCAACTTATTCGTGAACGTAAATGCGGGGACCGGGACGCTTGTAGTTAAGGTAACAGATGCACCTGTGCCAGATCTACTGAATCTTTATCTAACCATCAGCAGCGTCGAGGTGCTCGACAGTACAGGTGGATGGATACCGTTACCTGTAAGCGGCGGAACAAACACCTTTGACCTGTTGAAGCTCGAGAACGTCGCGATGGATTTGGCCATAGGAAAAATACCCGTCGGTGACTATTCGAAGATCAGATTGAAAATAGATACGGCAAGCGCTACGCTGAGTGATGAAAGTAAAATCGATGTTAACGTTCCTCCGGGGCACATTGACCTCCAGGTTAAGTTCGAGATAAAAGAGGATGAAACTACGGGTCTGATCGTGGACATCATCGTTGATAGGGTTCAGATCGCGGAGAGAGGAAAATCAGGGGAACCCGCCAACCTCAATCCACAGTTCAAACTCATAGTTATGCCGCCTCCTCCACCGTGATTCGTCGCGCGCGTATCGAGTGAAAGTGAACTACCCGCTTCTGAAGAGGCGGACTTCCTGATTCACTGACCAGATTCGATCCCCACCCACCCAAAGCCGCAAGCCCCTTCGCGGGCTTTTCCATCGGAAGCGTTCGGGAAGGCAGGGTACGGAGGTCACGATCTCCGGAGGCGTGTATTCGGGCTATCCCATCCCTACGGAGGGATGATAGAGGAGGCGGATATGTTAAATTCTTCAACTCATCCCACAAATAAAGTCGTGGGCTTTCTTGAGTCACGAACCATAAACGCAGCCGTTTTATATACATATTTAACCTTTTTCTTTATATGATGATCTCAACTTTGAAGGTCAAGCTACAGCCAACGAAGACACAAAAAGGGAAGCTGCTGAAAACTATGGAGACCTTCAACGCAGCCTGCGACGACATTTCAAAGGAAACATGTGAGTTAAGAGCCTTCAACAACTACAAGTGCGCGCGAGTAGACATGTGGTGAGCAGATTGCTGACTAAACTCTTCAAGAAACATTTAGGGAAGGGTGTTTTTACCCTCCTAATCGTCCTCGTCCTCGCTGTTGAGTTATCGTCGGTCGTAATCGTTGTCGGCGAAGAAAAAAACCTGGGAACTGAAAGGATCTGGGTGAAGCCGGGAGGCTCCGATTACGACAACATCTCCCTCGACATCTCGGCTGAGATCTTCAACAAGCTGCCCTCGGGCACGGGGGGATTCGGCGGATTCTCTCTCGTGGCCGAGACCAAGGGAAAACCAAACTTCATCCATCACGAAATCGACGACGCGAGCGCGTCCAAGACGTCATCAGGCTTCATCTCGAAGTGCACGCTCAACATCTTCGTTAAGATCTATGCCGACAACGGCACACGGGAGGGGGAGTACACGTATGACGTCGACTATATCCTTCAAGGCGGCCTACTCCTGATCCACTGCCAGTACACCGTCGACGTGAGGCAGGTGAAGCCCCAGTGGGTCGTCGAGGGGGAAAGGAGCATGCAACAATTCGGTTCCATAGTCGGAATAACGATGTCGTCAGTGTGCTATTCTTGATCATCCCGTCAATCGTCCTCATCCGTAAGATAAGACGACCATCGTACAGCAGGGGGACCCTCACACGCCGAAGAGCCGTACTAGGGATAGCAGTCGCCCTCTTCGGCGTTCTCGGGATAGCCTCCTATATCAGCATCCTATTAGCAAACCCACAGGGCAACATCGATTCTCTGGGTTATCTCCCCCCGTTCATTACGTACGTGGGGTTTTTGCTGATAAGCGCCGTAATTTTCATGCCCTAGCCGATACATCTCCCGCTTGACCAACAGCTGCTTGAAGTGATCTGGGCCATCCACATGAGATGAAGTGGATAACGCGCGTAAGTCACGAAAAAAGGTATCAAATTAAAAAGAGCCAGAAACAATCCAAACTGTGCGCGCGCGACAATTATCTTCGGATTTATTTCTTGAATCATAATTCTAGTAATTTCTAACTGTTTTTTACCAAATTCGCGCGCGCAGCGACGCCCGCGATTATTAATATATAATCATGAAACAATCTTCTTTGAAGAGATGAGACTCGTTTTGACCAAAGTAGTAGCCATAAATGGTAGCCCTAAGATGGATAAGGGTAGGACTGCAAAGATTCTGACGCCGTTTCTCGAAGGCATGCAGAAGGCTGGAGTCACGGTTGAACTGTTTTATGCTAGGCACCTAAATGTCAAGCCCTGCGACGGAGACCTTTACTGCTGGAACAAGAAGCCTGGTGAATGCTACATCAACGACAGCATGCAGCCCCTCTACCCAAAGTTACACGAAGCAGACATCCTCGTGTTAGCCACACCCGTCTATGTCCCTTTGCCCGGTGAAATGCAGAACTTAATCAACAGACTTGTCCCTCTCATGGACCCAGTTCTCAAACAGCAAAATGGTCGCACACGCGCTAGATTCCGCTCTGACGTCAAGATCAGCAAAATTGTGCTGGTGGCTTCGAGTGGCTGGTGGGAAATGGGCAACTTCGGAACTGTCCTTAGGATTATAAGGGAACTGGCGAAGGATTGTAACGTTGAGTTCTCAGGAGCACTACTTAGACCCCACTCTAGCTATATAGATGAGAACCCAGAAAAAGCCGAGGAAATCTTTCAGGCAGCAAGGCAAGCTGGTTACGAGCTCGTGAAAGACGGAAGGATGTCCAAAAGCCTCCTCACGATAATCGGTCAACCAATCCCCTCGCAAGCACCTTAATTTAATCAAGATTAACGCACGCATTTTCAATCCCTATTTTTTACGTTTTTTTTTGTGTGCGCGCGCTCATTTTTTCTTACCTAACTCGTAGCTGTGTGTGCGGTGCGGTGTGTGATATAGAGAGAGTATGGGAGAGTATATAGAGGAGAGTAGGAGTGAATATGTAAGTGTCAGTAAAAGTAAGAGAGGGTGTTTGGGTTTGGGGGATAAAATTTATCCTTCTCTCTCTCTCCGCCACTACGACTCTCTGCCACTCCCCCACCACCACCCTCACACTCACTCTCTACACCCACCACGACAGGGAAACAACCAGACAGACGAACAGACAGACAGGAAAAAGTAGTCTTTCGCGCGCGTAGATATGGGTTAGTCTCTGTGTGTGTTTCTAGTTTTTTTGGTTTTATGTTTTCTCGAAAAGTATATTAAAAAAAAGGGGATGGTGTAGGTTCTACTTTGCCGCGTCACACATCATTTTGAGTAAAGCGAGTTCGTACTCGATGGTTGCGGGGAACGCCTGCGAGACTGGTACAAACTCGGTGTATTTCAACATTGTAGGCAGATATTGCTTGAACAGCTTAACTAGAGCTTCTTTGCTTGGCGCGTCCCAACAGCAGAAAGCTCCATAGTCGTCTCTTGTCCAAGTAGATTGTATTATTATGTCTTTAGGAGTCTCTCCCTTAAGCATG
>Ga0315289_10006422_pt1 | contig 17285 bp, 7 predicted proteins | sample YL17G11_40_MG_FD_203452 | JGI IMG/M metagenome (GOLD analysis project Ga0315289, IMG submission 203452) | Sediment microbial communities from Yellowstone Lake, YNP, Wyoming, USA - YL17G11_40 | ecosystem: Environmental > Aquatic > Freshwater > Lake > Sediment | place: USA: Wyoming | collected... | reverse complement strand
CGAGTTCGGCGACGATGACGACGTCGACGGCTGCTGCTGCTCTTCGCTTCCACGGTCGTCTCCTTCATTTGATGTTCCAGAGAGAGCAGAGCATGCGCCTCGTGCTCTCTGAGGAAGAGAGGGGATTCCAGACGCTGCTGATGTCGACCTCCGATTTGGAGGAAGAGCAGCGGCGAGAGGGGCGAGCCGCCGACGGCGGCGGACGACAAGAGCAGCAGGAGGACGGGATCGGCTCTTGCTACTGCTCGCGACCGCCATCCTGCCCGACGACGACGCTGCTGACGTTGAGGCGACGCCGCCGCGTCCCGCCTGCATCGTTTCTCTCAAATTAGCAGCGAGCGAGAGAACAGAACAGAACAAGCGCGGTAAAAAAACGAGCCGCGAATTCGCTCTGCTGAGAGAACCAACTGTGTTGCTTTTTCGGAGAAGAGGCGAGCGGCTGTGCAAAGCAAAAATCAGTTTTATCGGCGAGTCGCCTCGATCGCTGCTGCTCCTTGCTTCGATCCGGCGACTCCGCCCTCTTTGGTTTCCTAACGGAGGCCTTCCACTTGCGCGAGGGCATGTCGTCGCCTCTGCGTGATCCCGAAGACGACCCGTTCAAAGATGTGACGCCTCCCTGGCTCTTGCGGAGAGGGGAGAGCTTGAACAATGGTAATGATGACGACGAGGAGACGACCTCGATCGCGACCACCCTTGCCACCCCGACCTCCCTCCTCGACCTCAACCGCGACTGCCTCACCACCATCCTCTCCGCGCTCCCTCCCGCCTCCATCGCCTCCGCGGCCCTTTCTTGCTCCCTGATCGCTGACGTCGCCAAGACGGACGCGCTCTGGCGGATGAAGGCCCTCGAGGATTTCGGAGCGAAGACGGACGTCGACGCTTGGACGCGGCGCGGGGTCGTCAAGGGGAGGAGGGAGCGCCGGCGGGCGAGGAGGAGGAGGCGGGAGCTTCGGAGAGGGGGCCAGGGAGGCGACGGCCGCGGAGGAGGGGAGCTGCTCGACGAGGGGGAGGAAGCAGAGCGGGAGAGGGACGACGAGCGCGCCGCCGAGGCGGCGCCGGAGACGTACCTCTGCCTCTACCGGCTGCTGTCGCGGCTGGACAGGTTGGTCGGCCTCTGGAGGGACGACTCGCTGCCCTGCCACGCGCAGGCCCTCGCGGAGCGGAGAGCGAGATGGGGCCGCGGTGGAGGAGGCGGCGGCGCTGCCGGAAAGACCCCCAGGAACAACAGCGGCGGCGGCGGCGACCACGACGCCATCGCCTCGCGCCCGGGGGACTTGGTCGCGTTCTCCTTCTCCTCACGCTCCCTCGTCGGGCACCGCCTCTCCTTCAAGAAACCCAGGGGCGGCCAGCCGCGGAGGGTCGAGGTGGCGAGGCTCTCCCCGTGCTCCGCCGCCGCCGCCGCGGAGGTGGTCGAGGCCGGGCGGTGCGTCCTGCGGCGCAGGACGTCGTCGTCGACGGGCGGCGGCGGCGGCGGCGGGACGCCCGAGGGGGGAAGGGGCAGCAGAGGAGGAGGAGGAGGGGGCCGTTCCCCTTCGGCCCTCTCGGGATCTCCTTTCCCCCCGCTCTCCGGGCTCAGGATTGGCGGCGGCTCGTCGTCATCGGCAGCGGCGGCGGCGGCGGGGAGAGCGAGGAGAACGTCGGCGGCGAACGCTTCCGGGAGCAGCCCTTCGCCGCTCTCGCTCCTCCCTTCGCTCGCCCTGGGCTCGTCGCCGTCCTCGACCTCGGCGGCAGCCTCGGCCGCGGCCGTCGCCGTCGGGGCCGCGGCGCTCGACGTCGCCTCCCTCGCCGCTGCCCCGGCTTCCTCCTCCCGCTCCTCGTCCTCCCCGATGCTGGGCTCCTCGCCCGTGCTGGCGGGCAGCTTCGAGTTCGAGATGCTCCGGTTCCTCGGAACCAGCATCAGGGGCGGCGCGGCGGGAGGCGGCGGGCGCGCCGCGGCGGCGCGGCGGGCCGCGAGGGAGCTCGCCGAGAGGGGCGGCGTCGCGACGCACCTGACGAGGATCAGCGTGCCCCGCCCTTCGAGGGCGCACCCGCTCGCCGGGCTGTGGCGAGGGGACGCGCCGGGGGTGGCTGCTGTCGTTGTCGAGGATGCTGCTGCTTTCTTGCCTCCGTCGCTCACGGCGACGACGCCTCGAGTTTCCTCGGCCTCTTCTTCCGCGGCCTCGGATTCTCCTCCCTCTTCCTCTTCTTCGGCTCCTTCTTCGAACGGAGACGAAGATGACAACGAGGACGACTTTAGCGCGAGCGATGACGACGAGGACGACAGCGAGAGCGATGGCGGCTTTTCCTCTTCGTTTTCTTCGTCGTCCTCTTCAGAAGACGAAGACAACGGCGGCGGCGGCTTTTTCCACCACCACCACCGCCGCCTCCCAAGGCCCGAGCTGCTGCAGCAGCAGCAGCACCAGCGCCCCCACGTCATCTCCCTCGCGTACGACTTTGCGGGCCCGCACGCACGCGTCGTGGCCACGCGCGTCGCGACCGTCGGAGGAGGGAGAACGCGAGGAGGCGGCGGGGGGAGGGAGCGGCGAGAGCAGCAGCAGCAGCAGCAGCAGCAGCGAGGCAGCGGCGGCGGCGGCGGCGGCGGCGGCGGCGGCGGCGGCGGCGAGCTCCTCTGGACCGCCTCCGCGGCGCCGCTCGGCAAGCCCTGGCCCGCGAAGGAGGCAGCGCTCGTCGCGATGCGGGCGAGCCTCGCGGGGGGCGACGACCACCTGGGGCGGCGCGGGGGCCACGTCGGCGAGAGGGAGGTCGTCGAGGTGAGCCGCGGGCGCGGGAGGGAGGGGGGCGGCGGCAACGGCGGCGGCGACGGCGGCGCTGCCGGCGGCGGCGGCGAGGCGTGGTGCGAGGGGCGACTCTGGCGGTATGCCGACGGCGGCCTCGCGTTCGTGTGGCTCCCCCGGCAGCCCGCGGGAGGGGAGCGGCTGGTTGACTATGAGAGGGTCTTCGAGGTGACGAGGGAGAGGAGGAAGGGGAGGAAGGAGAAGAAGAGGAGGGGGTCGAAGGAGAAGAAGAGGAGGAAAGAGAGGAGGGCGGCGAGAAGGGAAGAGGAGGAGCGGCGGCGGCAAGGGCAGGGCTCTTGACCCCGCTTTCTCTTTTTTTCTTTTCTCCCTCTCTCTCTCGCTTTCCTTCTCTCTCTCTCGCTTTCCTTCTCTCTCTCTCGCTTTCTCTCTCTCTCTCTCGCTTTCTCTCTCTCTCTCTCTCTCTCTCTCTCTCTCTCTCTCTCTCTCTCTCTCTCTTTCGTTCCTTCACAAAGAGCGCACTGTATCTGAATTGCTTCTTGTTATCAAATCTTCAACCACTCGGTGTCTGTAAACTTGTATTATTCAAATTCGTCATTCTTTGATTTTTTTCCCTCCTTCGCAAAAGGGGAAAAAAACATATTTTGAGCAGTGCAAATATTTTCACTTTTTCTCCGCCGCCGCGGCGTGCTGGTCCCCGGACCTCCACGCCACGTCCAGCTCCGGTCTGGCCTCCCGCAGCCTCGCCACGACGCGCTCGGCAAAGGCGTCGTCTTCCGTGGCGGGGTTTCCCCCGAGGACAAGCGTCCGCAGGGAGGGAGCGGCGAACTCCGACTTCCCCTCTTCTTGTTTTCCGTCTCCTCCTTCCGTTTCTGCCGTCGTCGTCAGCAGCGCCTCCGCGAGCGCCGCAGCCCCTTCGAGCCCGATGCCGCACGCGGCGAGGTCGAGGTGCTGGAGCCGGTCTTTGCTCTTTCTCCGCAGCAGCAGCGCGGCGGCGACGGCGACGGCGCCGGCGTCGCACAGGGGGTTGCCGGCGAGCGTGAGCGCCTCGAGGCCCTCCTCGACCGAGGGACTCAGCAGGGCCGCGGCGGCCTCCCCGCGGGAGAGGCCGCAGGAGGAGAGGTCGAGGTCCGCCAGCCGAAAGGAGGAGGAAGGGGAGGCCTCGGCGAGGGCGCGCGCGAGGGAGAGGGCGCCCTCGTCGCCGATCGTCCGCGCCGGCGCCGGCGCCGCAGCCGGCGCCGCAGCAGGAGCGCCCTCCCCGCCCCCGCCCCCGCCCCCGCCCCCTCCGGACAACCTGAGCTTCCGCAGCCTGCACCCCGCGCTCCTGAGGGCCGCGGCGAGGTGCTCGGCCCCGAGGGGCCCCACGCCGCACCCGGAGAGGTCGAGCGAGCGGAGGGCGCAGGGGGCGGGAGCGGCCGCGGCCGCGGCCGCGGCCGAGAGGGCCGCCGAGAGCGCCCCGGCGGCGGCGTCCCCGACGAGCGGGCACCCGCTCAGGGAGAGGTGCCTGAGGTTCGCGAGACCTCCCCCTCCGCCTCTTCCCGGGGGAGCCAGGGCCCTCGCCAGAGCGGCGGCGGCGAGGTCGTCGAGGGCCTCGTTGCGCTCGAGGCGCAGGGAGAGCAGCGGCGAGGGCGAGGGCGAGCGCGACGGCGGCGGCGAGGCGCGGGAGGCGGCGTCGTCCCTGACGAGCGCGGCGACGCCCGCGCTCGAGAGCGCGCAGCCGGAGAGGTCCAGAGAGGTCAGGACGGCTCCCGTCCCTCCCGCTCCTCCTCCTCCTTCTCTTTCTGCTTCGACCCCGTCGAAGAGCGCCGCGGAGAGGGCCTCGCAGGCCGCCCCGTCTCCCCCTCCCAGGGAGGGGTTGCGGGCGAGGTTGAGCGACTGCAGGAAGAGCGGTGCCGTCCCGCCGCCCCCCGCCTTGCTGCTCCTCTTCCTGGCTTCGACCACCGCCTCCGAGAGCGCCCTCGCGCCCTCGAGCCCGATCCCGCGAAACTCAAGGTCGAGCTCCCCGCACAGCGCTCCAGCGTGGGAGAGCAGCGGGGCCAGGGCGGCGGCGCCGGCGCACCCGAACGAGGCGTCCCCGACGGAGAGCGCCCTGAGACTCGCCGCCGACGACGACGACGCCCCTGTCGTTGCCGTTGGCGCCACCTCCCTGCTGCTCCTCTCGATCAGGGCTTCGGCCAGCAGGCTCGCAGACTCCGCGCTCATCGCCCTTCCGCCCAGGTGGAGCTCTGCGATCCTGGTATTGGCTCGCAGGGCCCCCGCCAGGGCCGCGGACTCGGCGGCGCCAAACCTCCGCGACGGCAGCAGCGCGAGCGCCGTCAGATTCGATTCGTCGGAGGCGACGCGGGCGACGAGGTCGTCTATCCCGAGGTTGGAGCGGGCGCCCCACGCCATCGAGGGATCGATTAGCTATAAAAGAAAAGAGACAGAGAAGCGCGCGAGGGAGAGAGAGCGGGAGAGAGATGGCTAGATCGGAATCGGCCAAGCCCGAGAAGAAAACAATGAAAAGGGGGGAAAAATCACTATCGGAGAGGGGAGGTTGGAAGGAGCTCTTCGTGCTTAGTAAAACTTCCTGCGCTCTGTCCAAGTTTCGCGCGCAGGTATCCTGATCTTCTCTCTTTGTATCTGGATACGTCAGAAGACCGCTATGTCCTCCCGCGGCGGGGGCGGGAAGGGGGCCTGCGACGCCAGCTCACCAGACGACAAAGGCGCACCTCGCTCGACCTCGCCAGGCTCGCATCTCGCCGCCATCGTCGGGCAGCTCCGCTCTCTGGGGCTCGACGACGCCACCGAAGCAGTTTGGGCAGATGCCGAGGCCAAAGCCTTTATCAGAGGACACGGTGTACCCGCCGCGGCAGCCGCCCCTGCCTCCCCAGGGCGCGCTGCAGGAGGAAGCGGAAACGGCGGAGGAACGAGAGCGAGCTCGACGTCGACTGCGAGCACGAATGTCTCTCGCCCCCCTGCCCGCCTCACCGCCGCCGGCCTCGCTCCGCGCCCTCCCCCTCCGCCTCCTCTCCCTCAGCAGCAGCGGTCGCCCGTCAAGGACTGGATCCGAACCTCCCGGCCCGGAGGCTACGAGCCCGGAGGGATCCGCCCCTGCCAGATCGACGGCGATTTGGGTGTCGACCCGCGTCCCGTCCTGCTCTTCGACCTCAACGGCACCGTGGCCTCGGGCTCGGCCGCTCGAAAGGCGCTGCGCTACGCGACGTTCGGCGCCGAGCCGACGCGGCCGCGCCCGGGGCTCGGCAGCCTCAAGCTGCTCCTGCCGCGGTTCTTCCGGCTGGGGGTCTACACGTCCGCGATGGACCGGACGCTCGTCGAGATCATTCCTGTGCTGGAGCGCGCCGCCGCCGCGGAGGCCGCGGCGATCATCGCCGCCTCGGGGAAAGAAGAGGGTGCCGCCGCCGGCGCTGCCTCATCATCGTCGCCCCCGTCGTCGTCGTCGTCCTCGCAGCCTCTCTTCTCGGACCCGAGGCTCATCCTCCATCGCGGCCACACCAAGCTCCTCTCGGAGATCGTCGGGCGCGGCTACCAGGGCAAGCCGTTTGCCACCGTCAAGCCTCTGACGCCCTGGTTTGGCCGCGGAGAGGCGGCGCTCTCTCGCGTGCTCCTCGTCGACGACGAGCCCGCCAAGGCCGCTCCGGGAGAGGAGGCGAATTTGCTCCGCGTTCCCTCGTGGTCGCCCGAGGAGCCGCCTGCCTGCAGCGTGCTCGGGGAGCTGGCCAGGATGCTATCCACGAGGGGCGTGCAGGTGCAGGGAGGGGGAGGGGGCCGGGTCGGCGGCGGGACGGACGTGAGGGAGGTGGCCGCGGCGGTGTCCGAGGCCCTCTTTGCCGCGGTCGACGCCGAGCGCGGAGCGCCGCGGCCGAAAAAGGAGGCGGCAAAGCTCGTGGCTGCCTGATCCCGTCGTGCGCGTGCGGCAATTTCTCTCCCTTGAGCTCGAGGCTTTCGCTCGCGTGCTCCGGGTCTCTATGGAGAGTCAACAAGGGCCTCCGCGCGGGGGGAGAGAGAGAGAGGGGGGGGGGGGGAGAAAAGAGCGCAAACGAGAGGGAGCAAGTGATAGAAAAGTTAAAAATCCTCTGTTTTGGTTTTCTTCGTTCCTCTCTTTGCAACACCGCATTCAGTATGTATTCCATGCCCTCTGAGGAGGAGGCAGGGGGCATTGCGCATCACAGGGGGGACTGCGCGCGGAGCGGAGAAATGATGATGGATCAGGCGAGAACGCCCTGGCCCGAAATCGACCGAGCCTCGAGAAGAGGGAGGCCCGAAATCGACCGAGCCTCGAGAAGGGGGAAATCACTTTTGGGGGCGAGGGTCGATTGGAGCTCTCTCACAAATCTCGCCGCGCTCTGTCCGAGGTCCCCGAGCGCCGATCGCCTGCCCTCTCTGCGCATCTGGAGACCTCGTTGAGACACGTTATGCTCCCCCGGGACGGGGGCAGTGACGGGGCCGCCGGCGGCGCCAGCTCACCAGACGACAAAGGCGATGAAGAAGGCGCACCTCTCCCGAATTCGCCGTCGTCCTCCTCGCACCACCTCTCCGCGATCGTCTCTCAGCTCCGCGCCCTGGGGCTCGATTGCGCCGCCGACGCCGCCGCAGCAGAGGCCGAGGCCAAAGGCTTGCTCAGTGTCGTTGCACCTGCCGCAGAAGCAGCTCCTTCTTCGCCCGGGCGCGCCGCTGGAGGAAGCGGAACCGGAGGAGGAATGAGAGCGATGGTGAGCTCGGCGACGGCGACGACGACCAACACAAACGTCGCTCCTCGACCCCCCGCCGCTCTCTTCGCTCCGCTTCCTCCTCCTCCTCCTCCTCCTCCTCGGCAGTCTATCGTCGGTGCCTGGTCCGGGGAGCCCGGGGGCCCCGCCCTCGGCAGGAGGCGCTCTTTCGACGCCCCGCAGAATTTTTCCGGGAGGCGGTCGCTCGACGGGCCTCCGGTCGGTGCCGGGCTCTTCGGCGGGCTCTTTGCCGCCGCCGCCGCCGCTGCGAGCCCTCCGGCGATTTCGGCGGCGCCCGCGACCTCGACCTCGGCCGCTTCCGAAGCTGCGGAACCTGATGAGTACTCCGACGACGACGACCCTGGATACGTCAGGGAGCCCTTCTTCGACTCCTCCTTGGACGCCGCTGCTGCTGCCGCTGTCGGCGCAGGCGCAGGCGCCCTGGTGGCCTCCTCGGCCGGGGAGCTCAACGCGCTGTCGCGGTCGGCATCGGGCGTCTCGCTCTGGGGCACCGAGGGCGGCAACGGCGGCGGCGGAAATAACCACGCGGCGGCAAACGCAAACGCGCCGGCGAGCACCAACGAGGCCGGGGTCGCGATGGAGCTCTACCGATCCGCGCTTGCCGCGAGGGCCGCGAGCGTCGGGGACCTGTTTGGGAGCGCGGAACGCGGGGGAGGAGGGAGCGACTTCGGCGAGCAGAGAGCGAGCGGCGGCGGCGGCGGCGGCGCGCCATTTCTGCACCGCCGCTCGATCTCGACCGCGAGCGCCGCCGCGACGACCGCCGCCGCCGCGATCGCATCCCACTCCTCCCCCGCCGCGGACCGCGTCGTCGTGCTGGCGCCCCCGATCCTTCCCTCGAACCCCTCGACGTCGAGCCTGAACGGAATGGTGGGCTCCCCGCCCTCGGCGTGGAGGGGGAGGAGCGGAGGAGCTGGGGGAGCCGGAGGAGCGACGAGAGGCGAAGGGAGCGGCAGAGGAGGCGGCAACGGCAGCGTCTCTTCTCGCGGTTCCCCTCCTCCTCCCCTGCCCCTGGCTCGAGCGAGCCACCCCGCGTCGGCGGGGATGACGACGGCGCCGATCTCTGGAGGGGTCGGCATGATGATGGCGGTCGGAGGCCTGCGCCGGTCGCTGCAGCTGCCGGCGTCGCCGACGCCGACGCCGAGGCCGCCCTCTTCCTCATCGCCGTCGCCGTCGCCTTCCTCGCCCCCGCTGCCGCAGCAGCAGGTGCTCCCTTCGTCGCCGCCGCTGCCTGCCCAGCGGCAGCGGAGCGGCAGCGGAGGCAGCGGGGCGAACCTCAGCAGCCCGCCCTCGTCGCCGCTGCCACTGCTGCGCGGCGAGGCCAACGGCGAGCTCGCGAGCGGCGGGGGCTCGGGCGGGCTCCCCGCTCCTCTTCGGCCTGCTCCCTCTCGCCCGCAGCAGCACGAGCAGCAGCAGCAGCAGCAACCCCACTCGCCGCTGTCGATTACGGCCTCTTCGGCCGGGTGCGCCTCTTCGGCGGCGCCGGCGCCGTTCGCCGCCGCGCAGCTGCAGGGGCAGCTGCAGAGGGAGCAGGAGAGGACGCCCTCCCCTCCGCCTGCGCCTCCGCTTCTGCCGCCCCCGGCGGCGGCTGGGACGGCCGCCGCCGCGCCCTCCCTCCAGCCCAACGCCAGCGTCATCGTCGCCGCCTCGGCCTTCTCCTTCCCCGTCACGCCGCCACCGCCCGAGCCCGCCCTTGCGGCCGCGGGCGCGGGCGCCGGCGGGCCCGGCGGCGTCTTCGGCTCCTGGACCTCGCTCAGGAGGGCGAAATCGCTGGCGACGAGCTCCTCGGTGTGCTCTCTAGGCGGGGCCTCGGACGACGAGCGCGAGGGGGGGCTGGGAGGCGGGGGCGGGGGCGGCGGCGGGAGGGGGGAGCAGCAGCAGCAGCAGCGCGGGGGCGGGGCGCGGAACGCCGCGGCGGCCGTCGCGGCGGCGGCAGCGGCGGCCCTGGCCGCGAGGAGGCCCCCGGCCGTCCCGCCGAGGGCCTCCGCAGCGGCCGATCCCGTCCCCCTTCCTGCGTCGGCGCTCCTCCGCAGCGGCCTCACGAGGCACAGCACGGGAGGCGGAGCCGGCGCCGCCTCCGCCGACGCCCCGTCGCTCCCGCCGCCGCCGCCCGGCCCCCCGTGCCCCCCTCCCAGCCCCCCCCCCGACGCCCCCTCCCCCCCCGGGTCCAGGTTCGACCCCGCGGCCTTCGGCGCCAGGTACGAGGAGCTCACCCTGCGCGTCGTCTCCGCCAGGGGGCGGTCCGGCCCGCTGCCGCAGAGGGAGCTGCGGCTGCAGCCCAACGACCTCGTCGCCGGGCGCTACGTCGTGCTCGACTTCCTGGGCGCCGCGGCCTTCTCGACCGCCGTGCAGGCCCTGGACACCAAGTCGGGCGCGCTGGTGTGCCTCAAGGTGATCAAGAACTGCAAGGACTACTTCGACCAGGCGCTGGACGAGGTGAGGATGCTCCGCGCCGTCGCCGCCGCCGAGGACGAGGGCGCCGCCGCCACCGCCGCGGGGAGGGCCCCGGCCGCGGACGTCGGCTCGGGCATCGTCAGGCTCCTCGACTTCTTCTACTACCGCGAGCACCTCTTCCTGGTGACGGAGCTGCTCCGAGCCAACCTCTACGACGTCGTCAGGGCGTGCAAGCGCGCCGCGGCGAAGGCGGAGGCCGCGGCTGCCGCGGCGGCGGAGGTTGCCGAGGCGGCGGAGCTGGAGGCGGCGGCGGCGAGGGAGCGGAGCGAAGAGGGAGCGGCGACGGCCGGACTCTGCTTCGCTCCCCCGCCCTCTCTCCTCCCTCGTCCCCCTCCCCCTCCTCCTCCTCCGCCTCCCCCGCCGTACTACTTCACCCTCCCCCGAGTCCAGAGCATCGCGAGGCAGCTCCTCAGGTCCCTCGCCTTCCTCCACGGGCCCAGGCTCGGCATCGTCCACTGCGACGTCAAGCCCGAGAACGTGCTCCTCAAGTCGGCCGCGGCCGCGACCGTGCGGCTGATCGACCTCGGGTCCGCGTGCTTCGCGACCGACCCCGCATCGTCGTACGTGCAGTCCCGCCCCTACCGCGCCCCGGAGGTCGTGCTGGGGCTGCCCTACGACGGCCGCATCGACGTGTGGAGCGCGGGGTGCCTGGTCGCGGAGCTGCTGAGCGGCGGCAGGCCGTTGTTCGCGTCGGACTCGGCGGCGGGGCTGCTCGCGCGGGTGCAGGGGATCCTGCTGCGGGGGGGGCCGCCGCCGAAGAGGATGCGGGCCGAGGGGAGGCACGTCGCGAGGTACTACTGCTGCAGCAGCAGCGGCGGCGGCACTGGAAGCGGCGACGGGAGCGGCAACAGCGGCGGCGGCAACGAACGCCTCTCCTCTTTCGCGTCCTCTCGCCTGGGATCGCCGGGCGGAGGAGAGGCCGCCGCGGCGGCGAACGCGGGAGCCTCTGCACCTCCGACCCATCCCCAGTCTCCTCCCCCTCCCGCGCCTCCCCTCCCGTCGCTGCTCTACGAGCGCTCGTCGAGGTCGGGGCGCGTCTCCGTGCTCAGGCCCAAGAGGTCGAGCCTATGTGCCCGCGTGCCCGGCGCCGACGCCGGCGCGCTGGCGTTCTTGGAGACGGTGCTCTCGGTGGACCCGGGAGACAGGCCGAGCGCCGAGGAGGCGCTGAGGCACCCGTGGCTGGCCTTTGACTACGAGTCTGCGGCGGCAGGAGCAGCGGCAGGAGCAGCAGCGGCGGTGACGCCGCCGGCGAGCCCGCCGCAGAGTCACCCTGCGGCGGCGACGACGACGGGCGTCGCTGCGCCCGAGCCGCTGGCGCTCATCGACTGATGAACATTCTTCTTCTTCTTTTCCCGCTTTTCTTGACTCTTTCTCTTCTCTTTGTTTCTCTTTTTCTTTTTTTTTTCTTTTTTTTTCTTTTTTTTTTGAGAGTTCAGGAGACCGCGCGCCTTTGATTGCGCGCGGCACCTTGCCGCACCACGAAAAAAAAAAGGAGATAGCTGTAGGATAGAAAAAAGTAAGGAAGAGGAAGAGAAATTAAAAAAACAAAAAAGGTGGGAAAAACCGTTTTCTGGGCCCCGCGAGAATCAACTTCTCGCCAGCTCGCTCGCTTTTCTCTGTCAGACAGAGAAGCGGATTTGAGAAGGAGACGGCTGGCACGGAAAGCCTCCGCCTCCTTTTTTAAAAGTGAGCAGTGAGCCTTGTGACTTTCACTAATCTCGACTGCAAACGAATCAAGCCCGTCCCCCCGCGCCGACTCCCTGGTGAGAACTTTCTCCTCCAAGCTTCCCGCCGGTGGCCCTATCTTGAGTGATTACACAGCAGTGTCCGACAATTGGCCGCGAATCGGCGCGGAAAGGGCCGCGATGCGGACGAGAAAATATCGCCGCTTAGCGGCCGACGACGAAACGCGTGCGACCGGCGTCGGGCGCTAACGGTGAAGGGGCCTTCCGCTGCCGGCCCCGGCGCCTCGCGGCCGCGATTGCTCCCCTTTCCGCAAACGCGCTTTTGAATTCGCGTTTCCCGACCTTGAGCTAACGCAAACATATCAATCCTTCTCTCTAATAAAACGCCAAAAAAAACACTCAGTCTCCGATTGTTGGCTCGTCAATTTGTTCGACCTCTGCCAAAAAAAGAAAATAAAAAACCCAAAAACCATGTTCTCGCTCCGCCACCTCTCCGCCCTCGCCCTCGCGGCCCTCCTCGCGCTCTCCTCGGCGCAGAACGCCGCCGTCGTCGCCCAGAGCGCCGGCGGCCTCGACACCGGGGCCGTCCTCGGGGCCCTCATCTCCTCCGTGGGGTCGGTCGTGCCCCTCGGCGCGCTCGGAGGCAACAACGACACCTCGGGCTCCTCCTCCGGGACGGACGGCATCGTCGGCTCCCTCGCCGGCGTCACCGCGGGCTTCCTTTCGGGCGACTCTTCGAACACGGGCCGCGCCCTCGGCGGGACCGGCGGCGTCAGCAACGTCCTGAGCTCCGCGACGGGCGGGGGCAGCGGCGGCAGCGGCGGCAATGGCGGCAGCGGCGTCCTCACGACGGCGACCAACCTGATCTCGTCTTTCACGGGCGGGAACGGCCGAAAGATGCTCAGCCCCCTTTCGGGCATCACCGACGCCCTGAGCTCCGTCACTGGCGGAGGCAGCGGAGGCAGCGGCGGAATCGGCGGCATTACCGACGTTTTGAGCTCCGTGACGGGCGGAGGCAGCGGCGGAATCGGCGGCATTACCGACGTTTTGAGCTCCGTGACGGGCGGAGGCAGCGGCGGCAGCGGCGGCATTACCGATGTTTTGAGCTCCGTGACGGGCGGAGGCAGCGGAGGCAGCGGCGGAATCGGCGACCTCGGCAACGTCCTGAGCTCCGTCACTGGCGGAGGCAGCGGCGGGACCGGCGGCGGCATCCTTAGCTCCGTGACGGGCGGGGGCAGCGGCGGCGGCGGCGGCATCCTCTCGACGGCGACCAACCTGATCTCGTCTTTCACGGGCGGGAACGGCCGAAAGATGCTCAGCCCCCTTTCGGGCATTACCGACGCCCTGAGCTCCGTCACTGGCGGAGGCAGCGGAGGCAGCGGCGGAATCGGCGGCATTACCGACGTTTTGAGCTCCGTGACGGGCGGAGGCAGCGGCGGCAGCGGCGGAATCGGCGACCTCGGCAACGTCCTGAGCTCCGTCACTGGCGGAGGCAGCGGCGGGACCGGCGGCGGCATCCTTAGCTCCGTGACGGGCGGGGGCAGCGGCGGCGGCGGCGGCATCCTCTCGACGGCGACCAACCTGATCTCGTCTTTCACGGGCGGAAACGGCCGAAAGATGCTCGACGACTCCCCCATCAGCAACGTCTTGAGCTCCATCATTGGCGGGGGCAGCGGCGGAACCGGCGTTGGCGGCCTCAGCAACGTCGTGAGCTCCGTGACGGGCGGGGGCAGCGGCGGGACCGGCGGCGGACTCAGCAACGTCCTCAGCTCCGTGACCGGGGGCAGCGGCGGGAGCGGCATCCTGAGCTCTGTCACCGGAGGCAGCGGCGGAAGCGGCGGCAGCGGCATCCTCAACACGGCGACCAGCCTCATCTCGTCGGTCACGGGCGGAGGCGGCGGGCGCAAGATGCTCCGCGCGTAAAAAGGAGGAGAAAAGTGGAACGAAAAACGCGAGGAGAAGAGAAGAAAAAAACAGCACTAGAGAGATTTTTCGCGCGTGCACGTCGGCAGAAGAAGGAAGTTTTTTTCCTTTTTTTTCTTTTCTCCGCTCGCCGCCCACCACCACCACCACCACACACACAAAGCCCTTCCCTCAAAATCCCCCCCGAAGAAATGCATTGATCCCCCTCCAAATTGGGACTCAAAGAAGGGCGCCAGCGATTCACCTGTGCTGCCCCTCTCGCCCCCCACCCCCCCCCTTTTCCCCACGATTTAGGAAAAACTCGAGGCCCCACCCACGCACACACCTCGTTTTGTCCCTCTGCCTTTTTTTGCCTGTCTTTCGCAAGTAACGGGCACTCCATCACTCGTGGTTGTGCGCGCGCTTGCGGACTACTAATGTAGAAATTTCCGTCGTTCGTTGTCATTTGATTTCTTTCGTGGTACAAAAAAAAAAAAGGTCTTTCTCTCTCTTTCTCTCTCTCCCTCCTCACTGCTGCTGCTGCTGCTCCGACTTCCGAGGCCTCCCCCTGCCCCGAGGCGCCACGGCGCCGGGCTCCCTCGCCGCAGCGGCAGGCGCTTTCTTCGCCGCCGCCGACGCCGGAACCCTCTTCCCCTTCTTCGGCTCCGCAGGCGCAGCGGGAGGCGCCGCCGCCGCCGGCGGCCCGCCCTTCCTCGACCCGAGCGCCGCCTCGGCCGCGGCGGAGAGCGCGCCCGCCCGCTCCTCGAAGGCCTCGACCGCCCTCGCCAGGCTCCCCATCCACGGCGACTGGGGGATGGGAGAAGTATCTCCCGCCCCTTGAAAGGGCGGCAGCGCCTCCATGAGCACGAGCGCGGCCTCCCTCGCGCGCGGCATGAGCTCGATGTCGTCGGGGAGGCGCGCCGCGCGCAGCCCTTGGGAGACGACGCCCCAGCCCGACTGCTTCGCGCCCAGGAAGTCCCCGGGGCCGCTGGTGTGTTTTTCCGTGTTCGATTTTTGATTTTTGGAGGGAAGGAGAGAGCGAGAGAGAGTGAGCGAAAAATGTAGAAAGAGAAAGGGGGGGGGGGGACCAAAAGGAGTGAAAAACAAAACGAAGGAAGAAGGGGGGAAAAAACTCTTGTCTCTCTCTCACCGCTCCCTGAGGTCCGCCTCTGCGATCTTGAACCCGTCGTCGCTCTCGACCAGCGGCTTCAGCCTCGCCGCGCCCCTCTCGGTCCTGACCATCAGCACGCAGACCCCATCCCTGCCCCCTCGCCCCACCCGCCCGCGGAGCTGGTGGAGCTGCGCGAGCCCGAACATGTCGGCCCCCTCGACGACCATCGCCGTCGCCTCGGGCACGTCGACGCCGACCTCGACGACCGACGTCGAGATCAGCACGCTCGTCTCGCCCGACCGGAACGCGTCGAGGGCCTCTGCCTTGTCAGCCGGTTTCATGCGGCCGTGTAGGAGGCCCACCTTGACGTCCTTGCCCAGGGCCCCGCTCTCGAGGAGGCGGTTGTATTCCTCCTCGGCCGCTCTGAGCTCCGGGAGGAGGTCGGCGCCCTCGACGCCTTCGCCGCCGCAGCCGCTTCCGCCCTTGCCTTCGACCGTCACCACGCCCTCGGCCGCCTCGTCGGCCTCCGCGACCCGCGGGCACACGATGAACGCCCTGCCCCCGGCGGCCAGGTCGCGCCGCAGCCTCTCCGCCACGGCCTCCCTCCCCCGCTCGCGGTCGAGCACCACAAACGTCTCGACCGCGCCCCTGCCGGGGGGCCGCCCCTCGACGACGCTGCAGGCCGCCTCGCCCGACGCCACCAGCGCGAGCGAGCGCGGGATCGGCGTCGCCGACATCGACAGCACGTGCGGCGCCGGGTCGGCCTTGGCGAGCAAGGCGGACCGCTGCAGCACGCCGAAGCGGTGCTGCTCGTCGACGACGGCGAGCCCCAACCTGCGGAAGGCCAGCGCGTCGCTCGCCAGCGCGTGCGTGCCGACGACGACGTCGACGGCGCCCGAGGCCGCGCCCTCGAGCACGGCCCGGCGCTCGGCGGCCTTGGTCGAGCCCGTCAGCAGAGCGACTACGGGCCGCCTGGGAAAGGCGGCGGGAGCGGCGGGCGCGTCCTCGCCGATCGCCAGGGCGCCGATCAGGGTCTCGAGCCCCCGGTGCAGCTGCGCCGCGAGCACCTCGGTCGGCGCCATGAGCGCTCCCTGCGCGCCCCCGCCCACGGCGGCGAGCAGGGCCACGAGGGCGACGGCGGACTTGCCCGACCCGACGTCGCCCTGGAGGAGGCGGGACATGGGGCGGCCGGCGGTCGGAGCGGGAGCGGCGGAGGGAGGGGAGGCGGAGGCCGCGCCGCCGCCGCCGCTCGACGAGAGCTCCATGTCCTCGAGGACCTCGTCCAGGGCGGTGCGCTGGCCCTCCGTGAGCTCGAAGTGGAGGGCCGCGGCCGCTGCGGCGGCTGCTGCGCGGGAAGGGACGACGTAGGAGCCCGGAGGAGAGGAAGCGGACGCGGAAGCGGGAGAAGACGACGACGAAAGAGAAGGCCCCTCTTCCTCGACCGTCTCTTCCTCGCCGCCGCAGCTCACTTCGTCCGCCGACGACGAGGCGTTCCCGCTCGCTCCCCCTCCTCCGAGCCGCCGCATCTTCTCCATCGCCAGCTCCATCACCACCAGCTCCTCCACGGCCAGCCTCTTTCTCGCCGCCGACGCCCACGCCAGCGACCTCGGAGCGTGCATCTCGAGGGCCGCCAGCGACCACGGGCAGAGCCCCAGCGCCGACGACAGCGGCGTCGGGATCGCGCCCCCGACCTCCGCGGCCCCGAACGGCGGCGGCGGCGCGGCCCGCGGGCTCTCGCTCGCCGCCACCATCATCGCCGCCGGTGTCGGGTCCCGCAGCACCTCGAGCGCGAGGCATACCAGCTCGTCGAGCCTCTCCGGCCTGAGGCTCGGCGCGGTCTTCCCCCCGTAGACCGGCGAGACGTCCCCTCGCCCGAGCACGCGCGGGTCCTGGGCTGGGAGCACCTCGGCCGAGGAGTCGAGCTCAACCAGAGGCGGGAAGGACAAGACGGCAGGGGAGGCGGGAGAAGGAGAGGACTGAGTCTGCTGCTGCTGCTGCTGCCACTGCCTGTACTGCTGCGACTCCTGCTGCTGCTTGACTCCCCCGTCGACGACGACGCGCGCGCCCACGGGCGTGGCCTGGACGTTCTTGGAGGCGATGGCGTAGGCCGCGCGCCCCGCCGCGAAGCGGGTGACCCGCAGGATCACGCGGGGCATCGGCAACGAAGAGGAAGGAGAAGAATCACTCCTAGAAGAATTCCTCAACCTCTCGGCGATCGCGTCCGTGACGTCGACGTCGACCGTGTAGGGCACCAGTCGCCGCCTCGCCGCGAAGCTCATCGGGGGCGTCCTCGCGCCCACGACGACCCCGGCGAGCCTGACCCGCGAGCCCGGGTCCAAATTCACGCCGACGCCGCCTGCGCCGATCTCGGTGGAGTCGTACGCTTTCGGCGGCGTGCCGACGAGGTCCGCGACCGTCGCCATGCCGTGCGCCGCGAGGACCCGCCGCCAGTAGGCGTTGATCGCCGGCACCGCCGCCAGGGGCACCTCCGCCGCGGCCAGGAAGGTGTGAGAGGAGGACGATCTGGGATCGTTGAGGGAGGCCGCGGCCTGGCGGAGGAGCAGGGGCGCGTCCTCGGGGAGCTCCGGCGTCATGAACGAGGCGAGCGCCGCCCGCTGCTCCTCCTCTCTCTCTTCCTCGCTCCCGCTTTTATCGTTCTCCTGCTCTCCGCCGG
>Ga0315289_10006419_pt1 | contig 17291 bp, 8 predicted proteins | sample YL17G11_40_MG_FD_203452 | JGI IMG/M metagenome (GOLD analysis project Ga0315289, IMG submission 203452) | Sediment microbial communities from Yellowstone Lake, YNP, Wyoming, USA - YL17G11_40 | ecosystem: Environmental > Aquatic > Freshwater > Lake > Sediment | place: USA: Wyoming | collected... | reverse complement strand
TCAGAGGGTTTGAGCCAAGGGCGAATGCGCCGCTGTCAAGAGTGCCCACGATCAGCGATAGTGTTGCCGGCGGATCGATCGGCTGCGGCGGTCGTACGTTTCAATTTTTCCGGTAGCAATAGAGCACTGCGTTTTGGTGGTATTCCTATTCGATTGAATACTTCTCCCCAGCAGATCAACCGTCGCGGTTTGCCGCCCCTTGGCATCGCGCGCAATCGGTGGCCCGCGGTGCCCCGCAGCAAAAATCGTTGTTGCATCGCTAAACGTATTCTCCGATGTATAGCGGTAGTAAAAGTGAAGCCGGTCGATACCGCCGATATAGTAGCCGGCAAGCATCAGCGCGCAATATCCGCCTTCGCTCGTTTTGACGATATAGAGATGACCGGCGCCGGTTGGATTTACGGAAACGCTGTGCACGTATCCCTGCGCCGGGATCGCGATGGTGAGTTCGTCAAAACGCTTGCCATAGGAAGCCGCGATACTGTCGGCCGCGCTCGGGCTTAATGCTGTGGCAACAACGGGGGTGAACCCCGTCTGCTGCCCTTTGTCAATAATGCCGAAGGAGGCTGTAAGACTCCATCCGCCTCCACCGCTGGTCACGGTGATATCCTGATCAAGCACCGTATCTTCCCAGGGGACTGTCTGGTAGCGCCGCATGAGCGAAAAATCAGCGATCGTTTCGCTGGCGTCCTGCTGCAGGGTGAACATGCCGTCGTGACAAACGGGACGCAGCAGGCTGTCGGGAATAGAGGACTGGATCGAAGGGGGGATCAGATGTTCCCGCATGCACGCTCTGAGCGCCATGCGCTCAAGCTCCAAGCGGTAGTCGCAATAGGACCGGCAGCTTGCGCCCTGGGGGCAGAGCTTGAGAGAACCGCCGGAAGCCAGCGCATATCCTTGCGGCCCGCCGTAGCTCGTGCCAGTCTTGACGCCCCGATACCCCAGTCCTGACCGCGGTTCCGGGCATCCCGGCCAGGAAAGTGCGGCGAGGATTTCGTAATGGCCGACCCGGCGCTTGATAGGCGCAACATTCGTTGAATCCCTCAAGACATAAACCGGATTGGGAACGCCAGAGAAAAGGTCAATCTCGACGGCGGTAGTATCGGCCGCAGCCGGCATCAGGAATAGGGCGCTGGCGACAATCAACATTGCATAAGCGATTATGCTCATAAGTCTATTTTTATTATTGCTGTACATTTTCGGATGGCAGATGCCTGCATTGCTAATGCTATAAGCAAAATATGTGCCCGCTAGCCGCGGGTCGCTGGATGCATACGATGCATTTTTCATTTGCATAAGTCCCTTTCATGAGACAAGGCGTCCCGTAAATGAGATGATTGTTCGGCTATTCACTGCAACCATGGTCCGGCCCTGAGGATCGCCTGGCCGTGCGATGCACTGCTTTCAATCAAAACGTGAGAATGCGGGATTTTTGCGGCGGGGTGTCGCACGTTGCGGATATTTCCGCCTTGCTAGAACTTCCTCAGGGCGCCATCTATAAGCGCGCTGTCAAGAGCATAGACCACCGGGAACCTGCCGGTGGTGTCGACCAGGCTGACGATGCCGATCGAGTCCGCGAAATCGATTTCATTGAAGCCATGAAGCATCTTCGCGGAGTACCGGCACGAGACCACACGGCGGAAGAGCCTGCTGCTGATGGTTGCGGAGTCTTTGTACGAGTAGCTCACGACCTTGCCGCCGGAAGAAAAAGTCCCGTTCCTGCCGGTCAGCACGGCAGGAAGAAAGGTCTCATACGTTCCCACCAGTGAATCGTTATACTGAACTCCGTTCGTAGATGATCTGAACCAGTCGTCGGTGGTGTCGCGCCGGTTCTCCTTGAACGATACTTTGTAGTAGGTAATGCTATTATCGGTGATGGTGTCGATCACGCTGATCGAGAGCGGATTGCTGGTCGTTTCCGTATAGCGCCACCAGTTGCTGGTGTTCTGGAACGGGAACAGGTTCCGTGCATCAAACGTGAAGGTTTCCTGAGTGGGCGGTGTGTTGGTGGGCGAGGAAAAATCGCACCTGCTTGCAAGGCACGCCAGGAGCAATGATGCTGAAACGGCTATTGCGCTGAATGTCCGTGACATGGTTGGGGCTCCTGTTGGGATGGTATTCAATTTTGGGAAAAGCCGAAAAACAGTCGACGTCCCTATTGCAAATAATATAATTCGGGCCTTTGCAATATAAGGATACACACATTCCCGTGGTCCGACCCTATGATCGCTTTTTTTTAAAGGCCCGCGGACGGGGGCCAAACGCCGCGGACATGCCGGCGAATTACGGAGATGATCGTGGAACGGGATACGGGGTGAAGTATGTGCCGCATGCGCGATTCGCACGCACGCGGCTTCAACACATCACTTCACCATCATCACCCGCGACAGCAGACTGGTTTTCCCCGCGCGGAGCCGCACGAAATACTGCCCGCCCGGCAGAGTCAGGGGGGCTTCGCGGACGCCGGCGGCAGACACCTTTATGTCAATTGCCCGGACATTCCTGCCCGCAAGGTCAACCACATCGATATGGACCGGCGCCCCCAGCGGCGCGGCATAGCGCAGCATAAGGTGGCCGTTACGCTGCATCGGCCTGAGAAAAAGCCCGTTCGACAAGCGCGCCGGCATGACGGTAGTGGCGCCGACGGCGTCGCCGCGGAAAAACGCGGAGGCGGGAATCAGTTGCATCCCGTTGATGCCGGGGTCTTCCCAGTACACCTTGAGCTCCTGGTACGCCGAATCATCGCAATAGTCAATGGCGATCGAATGCAGGCCGGGTTTGAGATACGCCGTACCGGATTTGCTGTGGGCCCGGAACAGCCATGAGCCGTTTTCAATCAGCAACGTATTGTGGATCCACATTCTGCTGCCTTCGATGGACGAGAGTGAGATCGTATACGCGCCGGGCTGTGTCACTTTGAGATAGCCGGTAAAGCGAAGGGCGAATTGATACTCGCGCGTACGCATATCCGCGCTGGGCACCGCCGCAATGCCGGTTTTGACCGGCGTCAGCGACGTCAGCACGCCAAGGTTCTCTCCCCTATTGTAAAACTTCTCGTACGCATTGTAATTCAAACCGGCCGCGGCGTTGGCGATCGAATCGGGATTCTGGCCTTCAACGATCGTCATCGAAATACCGCAGCGGCCCAAGCCGTTCGATGCATTGGCGCACGATGCCGTTATCGCGGCAGCATAGGTCCCTGCTGCAAGCGCGCTGGTGTTAAAGGTGACCGGAAGCGCCTGGCTGTTGCCCTGGCCGGTAGTTTGCACTGTCAACCAATCCGCGCCGGACGCATAGTTTACCTGCGCAGCTACATTGTCCAGCGTCCCTGACCCCTGGTTTGCCGCCGTGATTATGCACGACGGCGGCGGCACGCCGCGCATGGCCTTGATGGCCAGCGTATCCGGTGCACAGGTGATGTACGGTGAGGTAAGATTGGTTGCTTCCGCAATTCCAAGACGGATGATCGCGGATGGCGTGGCGTCGGCCCCAAGATCATTCAACGTGAATGTCCGCGCCTCGGTAAATGTATTCACACCGCCTTTGCTGGTTTTAAGGACCATATCAAAGGCGCTGCCGGTCGTGCCCGTGTACGGCGCCTGGAGAGTGCAGGGGACCATGATATGTTCGCCCAGCGGAAGCCTGATCATCTTCGATGCCGTCGCGTAAACCGCCGAGTTCTGCCGCGCGTCGACCGTAATGGTCACGAACGGATCGCTGAACTCGTCATTGTACACCACGAGCCTGCGGGCCATCGTGGAACCCTCATTGACCGATGGATAGACGCCGTCGCGAACGGGCGCCAGTTTCAGGTTGTCGTACGCGGAATCAAACATCGCCACTTTCGCCCAGCTTTGCACCTGATTGGTGTGCTGCGGAGCGGAGGTACTGCTCCATGTCCACCCCATCGTATAAGGGCGGATATCGGTCCAGTTGGTGTAGCGAAGGCCTCTGATAATAGTGCCATGCCACCATTTGTTTTCCTCTCCATTGGTGCCATAATTGGTCAGGAACTCGCCGCTGCCCGAAGGCTTCGCGGGTCTGGGCAGGAAAGCATAGATATTCGGTTTGCTGAAAGTCGCCTCATATGCTCCCTCAATGACATAGTGAAGGTTGTAAACCATGGTTGAAAAATCCATCTCTCCATCCGAGCTGACCGGCCTGGAAGGATCGTATAGCAGAATCGTTTTCTCCAACTCCTGCACTTCGGCCGCGCTGAGAAGAGCTATATAGGCTTGCATCTCATTTTCAGCGCTCCACATGACAATGGATGGATGGTTCCGCTTGCCGCGCACCCATGCGGGAATCCAATTATTGACCATGTTCTTGAGCACTCTTCCAATGTTATTGAGATTGTAATACCCGCGCGCATATAATGCCGATTCTTCCAGTATCATGAATCCTTTTTCATCGGCGATCTCGGTGACCCACGATCTTGTCGGGTGCGAGTGACAGCGGCAGTAGAAAATATTGGCGGCTTTCATCTTATCGATCGACGACGGCCACACCGATTTTGCTGATACTCCTGTTGCTGAATAGCTCGTGCTCTCCACGATATTATCGCCATATAAATTAAGGCGAATACCATTCATATAGTATTGATTCCCCACGATCCACATCTCTTTGAATCCGAACCTTCGGACCTCCTGATCGACGGCAGTTGTGCCTTCCAGCAGTCGTGACGTCAGGTGATAGAGATTGGGATGTGATGGGTCCCATAGGAGCGCATCAACCCATGCAACTTCGCACGTGACCACCACGCTGTCGCCCGGGGCCACGGTCACCGCACTGCTCCGGAGCGTTTTGACCGCCGCACCGCCGGTGGCCGGGGTGACATCTCCCGCGACTGTCACCGTGCGTAGCGTGCCGCCGAAATTTTTCACCGCATACTCGACCGTAAGTTTCTTCAGGCGATATGAAGTCTTGATAAATGCGTCAACTATCGATACCTGGCCGTAGGCGCGCAGCCATACATCATCGATGAGTCCGGCCATGGCGCCATGGACCACATCATCCCAGGTCCCGCCGCCTACGGGCCATATCGGCCCGAGAGCGTCGCAGTTCGGCACCACATTTGAACCGCGCGCATTGACTTTGAGTTGATAGGTACCACCAGGCTGTACGAAACTCGTGATATTCGCCGAAAACGGGACAAAGGCTCCGATGTGTTCCATGACAAATTGATTGTCCACGAACACGGAACAACTGTGGTTGACGGCCATGAAGTCGATCATTATGGTCTTGCCGGTCCAGTTGGCAGGAACCTGGATCGAACGCGTATAGCTTCGCAAGGTAAAGGTCTGCATCGTTTCATGCGGGACCGTGATGGTGTTTGCGCCGTCGTATTGCCAGGTTCCGTCGAGCGAAACCTGGCCCCGAAGCGCAGGAGCATCGGAGTACGCCGACTGCAAGCCGAGAATACAAACAGCCACGACCAACTTTTGACTGAGCCTGAACATGGGCAATTCCTTTCTTTAATGCTATCAGAAACATCCTTGTATGAAAAAGCAAGCATGAACGTCGTGCTCATTTTCCGAACAGCATGCTCTGGCACACCGGTCCATGCCCTTCCCGTTTTACCCGAAGAAAATGCACCCCCGCTTCGGGGCGGCGCGGAAAGCGGAGCGTCTGCTCCGCGCGCGCGGCAAGTTTCCACTGCGCGACGATGCGTCCCTGGCTGTCAAGCAATTCGGCCCGGCCGGACGTTAGACTGCCAACACGGACAGACAATCCGGCCGGCCCCCACATCGCCGCAATACTTGGTTTCGCCCCGGCTGCCGACAGACCGTCCGCCGATGTCGGGTTTTGCGTTTCACCCACCAGCGTGGCGATACTCACGTTGGGCGTAAGAAAAGTGAACTTCCCATTGACAATAGGGACATCGGTCGGTCCCCTCATACTCGGGTTCTCGTCCCCTGTAGTCAGATAGGCAACCACCTTTCGGGGAGCAAAACCATCACAGGTCACCGTGATCGAGTTGCCGGGCGCGGCATAACCCGAATTCGCTACAACAATCGCGAAGCGTCCGCTCATCGGGTCTTTGAACGCCGACAATTGCGCGCCGTCTCCGACCGTCTTGACACTGGTGCCGATCCGGACCCATCCGGGCCGCACAAATTTGCTGTAGTGCCCAACCCACCACACGCGTTTACATGTGGGGTCAAAGCTGGTGCCACTGATGGCCGCCAGCCCGCCGTTACCCCATCCGCCAAACAGGTAGTAGCTCCAGCTATTGGCGTCTTTGTTTACTATTGCGTCGTAGAGCTGCCCATGAACCCATAGCGCACCGAACCAACCCACGTCGCCCATGCCGCTCCACGTACCGTGTGAGGTCTCGGTTGCCCACGACTCCTTGCCGGAAACATTGAGCAATGGCGGACTGCTGCCGTCCGGGTACTGGTGCCAACCGAGAATTCCCACATAGGCGGAGGCCGCCGCATCATTGATCGTCGGCACAACCCACTCGGGTTGCGGATAGTTGGTTTCGGCGATCATGATGGTGGTAGTCTTGTCAAGTCCGTCACGCCTGAAGGCGGGGCCCAGATAGTCTCCCACAAATGTCCGGATCTGCTCAGGCGAGTAACCGCATCCGCCGTAGGAAGCCGAGCCGAAGTGAGGTTCATTCTGCACGCTGTTGGCCATCATGGTGATTCCCTCTTTGTCTCTGAACTCGCGCACCATACGCGATTTGTAGTCGGCGTACCGTTGATAGTACCGGGTCTGCAGTTCGCCCCCGCCCATGGTCTGCTGAGTCTTCATCCAGAGCGGAGGGGTCCATGGCGCACTCCAGAACTTGATATTGGAGTTACGTTTCTGCGCCTCCTTGGCGACCCAGATCTCCTGCTGTTCGCCGGGACCCCGCGCCCAATGCCAGGAACCGTCGGGATCCTCCAGCATCCAGCTTTCTCCGATACGAAAGCAGGTAAATCCCACGCCCTTTGTGGAATCAAACAACAGGTCGAGGATCTCGGTCCGCGCCGGTTCCGGCAGGCCGTAGATGGCCATTCCGGCGTTGTCGTAGCTTGTTGCTCCGCCCCCCGCGCAAGTGGGACAGCCGGTGCCGGCGCCGAAGCCGCTTATTTTCTGATGCACTTCATTCCAGCGCACGGTGATATCGTAGGCATACGCTCCACAGGCGATGGAAACTATCAGCGCGAAACTTGTCAGACGCGCACTCATGATTGACCTCCTGAAATGGTTTATCCCCTGCTACTTGACAATGCCAATAGACACGCCGGGTTCCCCATTGCGCCGGACCCTGAGGAAATGCAGCCCATGACTCATAGGCCGCGAAAGTCGGAGCGTTTGCTCGGCCTTCGGATTGATATCCCACTGCGCCACCAGGCGGCCGCAGCAGTCAAGCAATTCGGCGCGGCCGGCAACGGGACGATCCATGATCACCCGCAGACCCGCCGGAACGCGCCCGACGGTCACGCGGGCGGGCGCAAGCGCCGCGATCGCGCGCTCCGCGCCCACGGCCTGCGTTTCTCCCACCAGCGTCGCGATGCTCACATTGGGGACCGTGTAGGTGAATTTTCCATTAACAATAGGGACATCCGTCGGGCCCTGAAGGTGCGCGGCCTGATCCTCCCCTGGAGTCAGATAGGCGCTGACTTTGCGAGGGGTGAAACCTTCGCAGGTCACGGTGATTGTGGGTCCCGGTTTGGAAATTCCCTCATTGGCAATTATAAAAGCGAAACGTCCGTTTGCCGGATTCTTGAAGGCCGTTAACTGTGCGCCGTCGCCGACGGTTTTGACGCTCGTACCGATCCTCACCCAACCCGGCCTGACAAACTTGCTGTAGTGTCCAACCCACCAGAAACGTTTGGTGGCAGTATCGCACGTGGCGCCGCTGATCCCCAGAAGACCGCCCATGCCGTCTCCGCCAAACAGGTAGTAACTCCAGGTATTGGCTTCTTTGCTTACCAATGCATCATAAAGCTTGCTGTGGACCCACAATGCTCCCCCCCAGCCCACGTCGCCCAGGCCGCTCCACGGCCCGGTCGATGCTTCAGTTGACCATGATTCCTTGCCGGCAACACTGGTGGGAGTGGGGCCGTCATTGTACTGGTGCCAACCCAGAACGCCCACATAGGCCGATGCCGCCGCATCGCTGAGTGTAGGAGTAACAAACTGGGTTTCCCCGTAATTGCTTTCGGCGATCATGATGGTGGTGGTTTTGTCAAGTCCATCGCGCTTGAACGTGGGACCCAGGTAGTCGCGCACAAAGGTGCGGATCTGCTCCCCGGTGTAGCTGCAACCGCCGTATGACGCCGATCCGAATTGCGGTTCATTCTGCACGCTGTTCGCGAACGGGGTAATTCCCTCTTTGTCCCGCAAATCACGGACAAAATGCGACTTATAATCGGCGTACTGCTGATAATACCTGGTTTGCAGCTCGCCTCCGCCCATGGTTTGCTGGGTTTTCATCCAGAGAGGTGGGGTCCATGGCACGCTGTAGATTTTCATCTTGGCATTGCGCTTCAGCGCCTCCCTCCCCACCCAGAACTCATCCTGCTCGTCGGTACTCGAGGCCCAGTGCCAGGCGCCATCCGGGTCCTCGATCAGATGGTTTTCTCCCATCCGGAAGCAGGTCAGTCCGATGCCTTTGGTCGTATCGAACAGCAAATCGAGCACCCTGGTGCGCATCGGTTCGGGCAGCTTGACAATGTAGGTGCCCATGTTTCCATACTTCGTCGCGCCGCCGCCATTGCAATCGGGACTGCCGGTGCCCGCGCCAAAGCCGCTTATTTTCTGATGCACTTCATTCCAGCGTACGGTGACATCATAGGCGAAGGTTGCGGGGATGGGAGAAAACAGGACCAGCCAGATCATGCAGCGTGCGAGTATCATGGGAAACCTCCCTGGATTAGAGGATCTTGATGGTGCTTCGAAATTCGATATTCGATATTTCCGGGCACTCCAATTGATAACTATTATTCGTCAATCACGGCAATCGTTTTGGACACCTGATGGTCCGGCATGCGCACAATGCAAATGTACGGGCCGGGTGCAAGCGGGCGGCCATCCCCGGTATGTCCACTGATGTCAATGGCTATGACGCCGGCCGCGCTATTATTTTCAGCACGCCGGCGCACCATCCGCCCGCTCTGGTCAAACACCGTGACCGCAATCGTACCTTTACGCGGTGCATTCACTGTGATCATCATTACCTGATTTCTCAGCGAAATCTGTATGGCCGGCGCTGTTTTCGGCCAGCCGGAAGTCCGCGCCGGCGTTGGAAGCCGGTAAAGGTTTGCCGGCGGGACCGGCTTTTTAAGCAATCCAAGCTCAGGCGCCAGCCAGCTCACGGCCAACGCCGGAGTGCCGGCGGTCGTCTGGTGATAATCAACGGTCATGGCATGCATTCCCGCCTTGAGAAGCATACCGCCGGACCGCTCGTCCGCAAAGCCCTTGTCATTGTCCACCACCAGCGATGCGCCGATATACAATTTGCTGGCGAAATCCGATTTTGTACAGAAGGTATAATAGCCGGTTGACGGGACGCTGATATATCCTTCATAGCGGATGGCATACTGTTGTGGCCGGTAGCCGGCCACCCTGGGGAAAAAGTTGGTTGAAAGGCCTGTACGCAGCGGCGTCAGGGTGGTGAGGTCCGGAATTGTCTGCCAGGTTCCTTCATAATAGTTGTAGGTAATACCATTGACAACCGGGGACGGGTTCTCCGGTTCCCGCGGCGTCTGCGCCAGCACGGTCAACGCACGGGAGACGGGGCCGCTGGGCCCCTGGACCGTCAGCGCATACGTGGTCGTTGACGAAGGCGAAACAACCGCGGTCCCCGATGCGGCGACCGCGCCCACGCCGTTGTTGATACTTGCCGAGGATGCGTTTTTCGTTGCCCATGCGAGGGTGACGGGCGATCCCGGAGCGGTCCAGGACTTTGATGCGACAAAGGCATCGATTTCCGCGTCACTTGCGGCAATGGGAACAGCGGCGCCGGTGAACGTGGTTATGCTCAAGGCGGGAAGCGTTGCCGTGAACAGGCCGCCAGTCACCGGTATATCGGCCTGCTGGCTTATGGAATGGGCATTATCATCGGTAAGCCAGGGGGTCACCTTGGCCGTCCGGAAGCCTTGCAGCGTAAACGAAATATCATGAGGCCCGATCTTGTCCCAGTTGGTGGCTATAATGGCGAATTTACCGCTTGTCGAGTCCCGATAGGCGGTGGTCCCCACGAACAGGCTGTCGGGCGCATAATTGGTCGCACCGATCATGCGCCATCCCAGCTTGACGAATTTGCTGTAATTACCGAGGCAATATAAAAGCTTGGCGACCAGATACGAACCGCCGTTCAGTCGAACGGGTGGATTGCCGCCGCCGGCGAATTCGTAATAAACCCACGCGTTCGTTCGTGCAACAGACATGCATTTGTGAAGCTGCTGGACATAGGGCATCGCCTGGGTCATGGTGAGGTCGCCGATCCCGCCCCAGGGGGCGCCCGACGCTTCGGTCATCCAGACCTCTTTGCCGTATTGGGCGGCCTTGGGATATGGCAGGACATCCGTTTCATAGGTATGGAATCCCGCGATTCCCACATAGTCGCGGGCGATTGAATCAGCCATAGAAACGTCGACCCATGCAGGTTGGTTCCAATTGGTTTCCGCGATCATGATTTTCGCCGCAACGCCATCACGGACGAATGTGGGGCCGAGATTGTTTTTCACAAAGTCGCGGAGATTGGCGCCCGAATAGTAGCAGCCGCCGTAATTTGGGTTAAAATGCGGCTCGTTCTGAACGCTGCTTGCCACCAGGTTAATTCCCTCTTTGTCTCTCATGTCGCGAATAAGGCGGGACTTGTAATCGGCGTATCGCTGATAGTACTGAGTTTGCAGGCTGCCTCCGCCCATGGTCTGCACGGTTTTCATCCAGAGAGGCGGGGTCCACGGCGCGCTCCAGAATTTGATATTCGGGTTGCGCTTCTGCGCCTCCTTCGCGACCCAGATTTCCTGCTGCTCACCGGAGCCGCGCGCCCAATGCCAGGTGCCGTCGGGATCCTCAAGCATCCAGCTTTCGCCCATGCGGAAATTGGAAAGCCCGATGCCTTTGGTCGTGTCGAACAGCAGATCGAGGAGGTCGGTGCGCGCCGGTTCCGACAGGCTATAGATGTGCATGGCGTCGTTGTCATAAAACGCAGCGCCGCCTCCCGCGCATGTAGGGCAGGCGGTGCCGGCGCCAAAACCCGATATCCGCTGGAGCAGTTCGTTCCATCGCACCGTGACATCAAAAGCGTCCAGGATTCCCGCGAAAGCAAGCAGTACCGCCATGCTCATGAATCGTGCGTTTTTCATAATCCGTCTTTCCACAATAATGGTGATATCTCCCGCTGCCGTTAAAATATTGGAAAATGGCCTTGCCTGATGGCTGCAAATGAGCTATTTTACTGTTGTAATTATATAATTATTATAAAGGTCTCCTGATGCCACGTCCTCCAGCAGCGCAGAAAAAAGCCGGCGAATTTCTCAATAACTTTATCGGCGCAGGCGCAAATACCGGTCCCCTGAGCGTCACACAAATGGCTGCGCGTGCAGGTGTTTCATACCTGACCATGTGGAAGGCCGTGCGCCGGCTCAAGCAGGAAGGCAGACTTCATGGCAACTACCGGATATCGATTGACAATAAGCAAGCCGACCGAGCCCGACCCGCCCCGCTGCCATCGCCTCGTATACGCCTCGAGCAGCGCCTGACGGGCGATCTGTTGACCGGCGTCATTGTCCGGGGCGGCGATTTGCTTTCCGCCAAGGAGTTGACCGCCCGGTACGCGACATCGTTCCAAACGCTCCGCCGGGTGCTCCACATTGTCGAAGGCCAGGGTCTTATTGTTCCGCGCGGACGCCACTGGTCGATCCACGCTCCTGCAGCATCCAGGCCGCTATCCATCGTTCTCATCGCCTATAATCAGTACAGCGGAGATTTTCTTCTGCCGCCGCTGGAGCGCGAATTTCTGCGTTCCTGCGAAATGACCTTCGTCAATGCGCGCGTCACGTTGACGGTCGTCGCGCTGCGCCGCCGCGAAGGGTCCCTCCGCATGACGGACATGCAGGGAACGGACCTGTCCGCTCTGCCCGCAGGCGAGCAGGTGGCCGGATATATCTACATGCTGCAAAGTGCCGAAGCGTTCGACGGCTCGATCATGAAACTGCTGATTGCCGCCCGCAAACCGGTGGCGGTAGTCGACGAAGCCGGCATTTTTCCGAGCGAAGAAAAGGCGCGGGACATGCGCCGGGTGCGTCTGTTCGTCCCGTCCGCGCACCAGCGTCCGGCCAGGGACGTCGCCGCTTATCTTTTGTCAAAAGGGCACCGTCACGCCGCATATGTATCGCCGTTTCATGCCGACGCCTGGTCGCAGGTCCGCTATGCGGGACTGCGAAGCGTTTTCGATAAAACGGGCAATGGATCTTCGCTCTCGCTATTCGCCGAGAACGGATCCATCAAGGAAGATGTCCCCTATGTGCGCAGCGGCGAAAAGCTCAGCAATGGGAAGCGACTGGCCCGCCTGACCGAACGATGGCACGCCGGCGTGCCCGTGGATTTTTCGGGAGGTTCCAATAAAGTCAAGCAGGAGTTGAGCGATTTTTTCCTGTTTCATGGCGTGGGCGCGGCGGTGTGGCGCCTTCTCGACGCGGCAATAAGGGAGCCGCGCATTACGGCCTGGATCATTGCCAACGATGAGGCCGCGTATGCCGCATTGCGCTATTGCCGGAATAAACGAATTGCGGTTCCGGCGCGCATTGCCGTTATCGGCTTCGACGATTTGATCGAAAGCAGCGAAATGCGCCTGACCAGCTATAATTTCAATTTTCCCGCCGCGTCCGCCGCTGTCGTTCATTTCGTTTTGCATCCGGAAAGCATCTACTGGCAGCGCCGGAGAATTGTGGAGATTGAGGGAAAACTAGTGGAACGGGAGACGGGATGATGACCTCCCGGGACCTCTTGGGTCGGACCACGGTTAACCTACTATGAAATATAGGGATGCATAAATTTTGCCACTGATTTTAAGCGGTTAGAACGTCAAAACGCGCACGCGGCTATACCACATCACTTCACCATCATCACCCGCGAAAGCAGACTTACATTCCCCGCGCGTATGCGCACGAAATTTCCGCGGTTGCATCAAAGGGTCCTAGCCGACTCGCGAGGTTTTGCGCGTACCACCCAGACGTCGGCATGATTACCTTATTGGACAGCTTTTATACCTTTGATATCCTTAACCTAATTGCGAAATTAATATCCGCTGGTCGGTTTGGTCCATCATATCTGCTTCGCAATACTAAACCGGCGTATGATCATCCTTCCCCCTTTGGATTCCACACTCATGCAAAAGACGCCTTTGGGTAAATCGGAAACATCCAGTGAAATATGCTGCGTTTCTTCGACACCTGTTTTGGCAGCAATCGATTTGACAAGCGCGCCTTTACAATTGAAGATACTCATATGGATTATTTGCCTTTGCGCTTTCCGGACATTAAGCGCAATGTCAAGTACGCCATTCTCAAGAGACACACGGTTGACCATAATGGTCTGTGCTTCTCGATTGATAGCGCCGGTCGCATTTTTATGGGAGACTCTGAAGTTGTAAATCCCCGAGCCGACGTCTAGCGCTATGCAATTTGCAGAAGTGTCTTTTAAACTCACGCCACCAACCGGGCCTTTTTGCTGTCCTTTATCATAGATAATTATGCCGCCTTCCTGGATAATGACATTCGTCGCGCCAAATCCGAGCGCAGGCAGGTACACAGTGGCTGAGGTGTTCCCTGGAATAGCAGCCTGCAATGTGAGAGAGGAGTCTTTGCTGGTCCAATTGCTCTCTATTATTCCATACATCGAAGGGACCCGGGCAGTGGCTGAGGTAACATCGCCTACTTTTGACGGCTTGACAATGAAATGTTGGAAACCGGGCGCAGCCGTATCGAACCTTATGCCGGACAGACCTTCCTGAAACCATGCGCCGATACCCGGATAGCACCCATGCATGATCGACCCGCCGCCACCCCATGATTCCGGCCAGGTAGTATAGCCCTGCCTGATGAAGTTGCCGTAACCAGGATAGGTCGTTTGATTGGCATACGTGAAAACCAGGTCGCTACGGTCGGTCTCGGTCAGGAGTTTTGTCATATAGTAAATCACCGGGTCCCCTACGTCGAGATGTCCGTTTTGAGTAACGACAATCGCTGTTTGTAAATTACGCATCACGTTGCCGATTGATGCCGTGGGGACGGCGTTCGATAGAAGCGGCATCACCAGATGTCCTTGCCGGGTGTCGAGGTAGTAGCTGCCGGCCGCATTGAAGAAGCGGGCATTAAGAGCGCTTGAAATGGCGGTTGCTTTTGACGAATATCGAGCGGCGTCGGCGGCATTTCCCAGAACAGCCGCTATTTTGGACATAATGCGCATGACGTAAAGATAGTAGCAGTTGTTGAACAGCAGCGCTTCAGGGGATGGGTCGTCTTCACTCCCCTGCGGTGTAATCCAGTCCCCCAGAAAGCACATGTAGCCCCCGTTGTCGCATCCGGTGGGTTTCAGCAGGCTGTTCGCATCGTCTTTAGTGTCAAGCCACGCGAGCCATTTTCTGATCTCATCATAGGTTTTTTCCAGAATGCGTTTGTCTCCATACGTGCAATAGACCTCCCAGGGAATGGCGATGATCGATCCGCTCCAGGCCGGGCCGCCGCCGCCGTCAATGGTGGGCGCCGTATGATGGATATAGCCGCTGGGATACTGTGTATCGCGCCAATCCTGCACCAGTTTAGTGTAAAAGGCGCCCATTTCGTAGTTGCTGAGCGCGGCTTCCATGCAACCCTGGGCCACATCGCCGTAGCCCAATCGCTCCCGGTGCGGGCAATCAACAGTCATGCCGCCGGTGGTCAAGTTTACAAAGGTGTTCAGGTTAGCATCATAAATCTTCTTCAGCAAGGCATTGGAGCAAGTAAATGCACCCCGGTAGTTTAAATCGTTACCAACCCGGTATCCTCTGATATCCTGCAGCGCGGGGGCGTATGAAATTCCCGAAATGACAATATAGCCTATTTCGTGATACGAAAACCGATTGCAGAACATGCCCTGCTGACCGTTAGTGTCATAAATAAATTTATCGAGCTGATTGCATTCTGTGGTGGCGCCGTCAAAGCTCTGGGACGCCGCCATAATGGTTATCGTCGATCCTGGAGTCCCGCTTTTCAAGGCGACCTCTATCCAACCGGTAAAGAGCTTGTTCATCTTCACGCGGTATTTATTGGCGCCAAGGCTCGTTACGCTCGCAGGCAGAATCGTGTCTACGAGCCGGTTTGGCGGAGCCAGATCGGCGGACAATGTCCGGTTTACCGCATAAACGGTCGCGTTTTCCCAGCCGTTATCATTCAGTGCCGTGCTGTTCCAATCCGGGACATTGTTTCGAGCGTCAATCTGGTCACCGCCGAAATTGTTGTTGGTCCAAGCGCCCAGATGCACGGTGCAGCTGCGCGCGCATTTCCAGGTATTGTCCGTTTTCATGGCGTTCCCGGGTGAGAGAACAACCTTTCCGATGAAAACCGGTTTCTTATCCGTATAGAAATCAAGGCCCGGGTTTACGCCTCGAAAAAGCGACCATCCGGGCGCAAGCCAGACTGCGATGACATTATTCCCGGGTTGAAGAAATCTTTTGATATCGTACGTATTGTATAGAACCCGTTTTTGCAGATCGCTCACCGAAGGGGTCAGCACCGCATCGCTGGCTTTATTTCCATTGACATAGAGTTCATGGTAACCAATTGATCCAATGAAAACCAGTGCCTCATCGGGTATCTGGCTGAGCGTAAACGTCTTCCTGAACCAGGGGCAATCGTGGTCTCCCGCAGACGCCATGCCGATCCAGTTTGCCGCCCAATCCGAAGCGTTCAGCATGCCCGTGGCGAACTGAGCAGGTCCGCTCCAGCCGCTGATCTCCTGCCGGCCAACGACTTTCACTTTCCAGTAGTACTGTTTTGCCGAAGAGAGCGGCGTCCCGGCATACTCAACATTAACAGATTGGCTGGAATGTATTGTTGTGCTCCACATATCACCGCTATTCGCATCAATATTCGCTTTGCTGCTCGCTACAATGATCTGCGCGGATTGCTGCACCTCGTTACGCGCGGTTGATTCGATTTGCCAACTCAGGCGCGGCTTTGCGGTATCAATGCCAAGCGGGTTTGCAAGGTATTCGGCCCTGAGATTGACAGGAGCCATGGTTGCCACGGCAGACAGCGCCGTACAGGAAAGCAGAAGCAGCATCGATTCACTGAACTTCTTTGTTCCAGCGGATACGAAATCATTATGGTCCATGGGAAACCTTCTCTGACGTTCTATCGTAAAGCTCTATTCAGTGCTCTTGATTCTCTTGACCATCAGTGGATAACCAGCTTTGCCGATTGCGAAGCGCCTTGCGACTCCGCCGTGAGATGATATATGCCGGCCGCAGGAGCCCCCGAAGCAATGTGCATCCTTGTCCATTCCTGTCCTTTGCCGGCTTGCGCCGATGCGACCATGCGACCGGCCATGTTTTGTATGTAAATCCGTGCCGGTTTTTCGAACGGATTGAAGATCATCCAATTGCCGGGCGTTTGTCGCAACCGTATTTGCTGCAGCCCCATCTGCACCCGAAGACTGCCGCCGGTCGCTACCGGCTTGTTTTTGGAAAAGACATATTTCCCTGATTGCACTGTGAAGATCAATCGGTTGTTTTCCATTCGCTCTAATTTCACGCCGGAAGCGAACGATGCTTTTGTGCTACCCTCAAACATTTTACTCGTGTCAACGCCCGGCAGAGAAACCAGCGCGCTGGAATTGGCAGGAATTTCTATGCGGAAAGTCGTATCCCCGCTAGTAAGGGACCAGTCACAGACGATCTTGCCGTACATTGACAACACCTGCCCGCGTGCAGATGTAAGGTCGCCCACGATAGAAGGTTGGATAAGAAACCGCTTGAACCCCGGGCTTGTAGTATCCGGCCTGATGCCGGCAAGACCTTTCTGGAACCAGCCGCTGATTCCGGTCCAGGTTGCATGCATTTCATCGCGGCCGCAATTCCAATCTTCGCCACCCCAGTTGTGATATCCCTGCAACGCCAGGTACCCCCACCCCGGAGATGTTCTTTCGGAAGCAATAGTATATGCCAGATCGTTGCGACCGATGTCGGTCAGACACTCGAAAAGGAAATACGATCCAAGCATCCCTGTACTGACATGCTTGCGGGAAAGGATGTCATTCTGGAGGCGATTCTTGACGGTTTGCACGTAAGCATCCGGAACGACCCCGGA
>Ga0315289_10006418_pt1 | contig 17296 bp, 18 predicted proteins | sample YL17G11_40_MG_FD_203452 | JGI IMG/M metagenome (GOLD analysis project Ga0315289, IMG submission 203452) | Sediment microbial communities from Yellowstone Lake, YNP, Wyoming, USA - YL17G11_40 | ecosystem: Environmental > Aquatic > Freshwater > Lake > Sediment | place: USA: Wyoming | collected... | reverse complement strand
TTATGTGCTAATTTGGTTGGAACATATGCATGGGCCGGTCGTCTAGTCTGGTCAGGACGACGCTCTGACACGGCGTAGGTCCCAGGTTCAAATCCTGGCCGGCCCACCTTCTGTAGAGTATGAATATCTTTGTTGCTTCAGCATATCTCTCTAGGCTTAATTATATCTGGCAAAGACTTTCCTTTCTAATAGCATCATTAACCCATAAATTTCCTTGTAATTCTGAGCATCCTTAACCCATTCGTCTTCAAAACATGCAACAGGCCGGGTGGGATTTATACCTGAATGGGTTCGAGTCCCCATATAAAATGATTGTATAATACAGTAAATGGACGTAAAAGGCTAAAGATCAAGTAACCATTAATCGAAATATAGGTAATTTATAGTCACATTTTGAATATTGGTAGTAACAAGTAAATCGTAATGAGTAATTATAAAAAAAGGGAGTATGCTATAATTGCTATTATCCTTTCAATTGTGATTATGGTTGGGATTCTCAGTTATATTTTCATCTACCTACCAGCCAACGAAATGTATCCTCATTTCCAAAAAATAGATATAACAAGCGTGGAAGCAAATCGTATATTAGTTATTACACTCAACTATGCGAATGTAGGAGGCATTGACGCGAATATCACAAACATCTTCATAGACAATAAGCCATTAACCAGTTATATGACTTTCTTAGACGTCTACGACACTTCTGGAAAATCGATTAAGAAACTGCTAAATGGAAGAGGCTATATTATACCATGTATTTATTCTGTAAAAGATAAGGAGTTACGAACAGAGAAGTTTACGATGTTCTTTGATAAAGATGCCTTTTTCTCTGGACAAGTTATCAACATAGTTCTCCAAACAACTATTTGGGTAAATTACAACAAGACTTGCAGGATTCCATAATTTAAATTTAAATACTTTAAACACTATAGAAAAGCTCAAATGAAAATCTTCAAAAATGCTAATAAAGATAAAGGAACGCCAATCCTTTTACCCAATGCAAAAAGTATCTGGATTGCTTGCCTTGCTTTAGGAGCTGTGTTTTGGATAATTGGGCTGGTTTTATGGGGACAGCAGGGAATTGATAAAACTGTCCTGTTTTATTTCAACACAATGCGAATTGCGAATGATCCAATTGTCATCTTGTCACAATGGCTTTCATCCTATGGTATGGCTGTAATCACGGTCATCTTTGTGGTTTATTTGCTAGTTTCTCAAAAGCTCAAATCTTTAGATGCACCATTAACGGTGTATTTCTATACGATATGCTCGTATGGATTGAGTGGGATAGCAGGTGACATATTAAAAGCGATTTTAGCTCGTCCAAGACCAGCAGTTACATTCGGAAGTGAAATCCTGGCGTTGAGCCAATCTTTAGGATTTACATTTCCATCCGGACACGCAACGAAGAGCATCGCGCTAATCTTGCCATTCATCTTGTTGGTGAATAATTCGAAAAATCTTCACAAGACAATCAAAATTGTAATCGCATTTATAGCAGGCGGAGTTTGTTTCAGCCGTATTGTGCTTGGTGCTCATTATGTAAGTGATGTTGTTGCTGGGATCGGCATGGCTTTGATTGGATTACCATGTGCCATGTTGTTTGCAAACATGGTTTTACGGAAAACCAAACAGGAACGACTCCCATTCCTATCTAAGATATGGGGCATACTATTGATTTTCTTGACATACATATTTATGATCCTATAGATCGCTTGGAAGATAGACCAAAAACAGTAACCAGCCCAACCCCACAAAAAACCCACCGCCAACACACAAACTCTCCACCATCAACCCCGCCCAAAATAGCAAGAGGTGTGTAGTTAGTGACCATTTAAGCATTTTATGCCCTACACAGTAACTTTATGCCTGATTGAAACACTTTTAAGATGCAATACTGCTTAAATCTGCTATCCAAGTATCCGAGCTAATTCCTTTAAAATTGTCTAGGTCCTCTATCCAATATTTCGCAAGTCTATTGTTAAAAGGATTATAAACTAACAAAGCAAATTTCCAATTATAACCCTTATCTCTCAATTCTTTCGCTCTATCAAATTCAGGTTCTGGATATATTATTATGGTGGACCGGGTGGGATTTATACCCGAATGGGTTCGAGTCCCTAAATGATGGTCATAGGATACGGCGTCCGGGATTTGGTTCCGAACGGGTATGCAACTAAAGTGCCATTAAAACCCAAGTAGTTAGACATATTAAGTGACCTTGAGCCTTGGAGGATACGCTGAAGGCTGCTCCCATGTTGTGCCATCATCGAAGATCACTTTTATGAAGTATCCTCTAACTATGGTTCCTGAACGTTCTGGAGGATGGAAAGTCTGACGAAGAAGGCCAGTACCATACTATGTAGCTACTGCCCTATCCTGCTGTAATGCTCTATCCTGTCTGATTTCAACGGTGAAGCTCTTGCCTTGAGCCTCCACAACAAACATTACATCTTCTCCAAAGGGGATGACGGTCTTCTCCCAATAGCCTTTAACTACAACTGTAGGAGCATTTCCTCCTACAGGAACATAAGTGGTCTTTTCATCCATAAAGTCCACTGTGAAAGGAAGCTCGATGACATTGTACAATGTTAGGGGGATTTTACCGGAGAGCTGTATCTTGACATCTAGGTAACCCTTCTTAACTGCCTCCATCAGGATGTTAAATGCATCACCGACTGTCACCTTAACATTCAATGGAAAGTCAGCGTAGCTTCCAGAACGAATTGTTAGAAGGCTCTTCTCTCCAGAAGCGATAGGCCATGCCTCCACCACTACAGTATAGGCGACATCGTTGACGTTTAGGTTATAGCTTGAAGGGTTATAGAATCGGATAATAAGGGATAGGTCAAAGCTGGTCAAGCTATATGAGACACCAGCGGGCCTAATTTCAGTCACTTGAAGGGATCGAGCAGCCTCATATGAAGAATAAAACCCATATCCAATACCTAAAATCAGCAGAACAGCTACTACCGTAATTGCAATTAGCTTCCTAGAAACCATCATAAGCTTTCGTTATCGCCCAAGATTTAAACATTCTAACCAGTCTTATCTCAACCCAGTTTCTGTCTTCCCACTCTTAGAATAGCTCTATTGGAAAAGGTGTTTGCTGCCAGAATGTGACTAAAAGTCTATTTTAGATAGGAGTAAAGGATTATCGCAGCAGCTATAATAAGCACTATGAAAGCTACCCATCCTCCAAGTATTAATGAATTACCCCATCCAGATTGTATTTTATTAAGAATATCACCAGTAGAAACGCCGAAATACCAAATTAAGAATAAAGCTACAAAAACTGTACCTGTAATGACTATCTGGTTTCTTACCATCGACGTTGATCCTATTCCTTAAATAATAAGTAGGTCATTTTAAACTTTCTTGTGATCGAGGAAAGAAGCGAAGAACTCAGGTACTCTTGCTTTTCAATTCTTCAAGACTTTCCTTTTCAATGTGATATTTTCTAGCAGGAACAGGAGCAGGAAAAGAACTGATAAGTCTTTCTCTCTCAAACACTTCTCCCCTCAAAACTCCTTTCTTGAGCCATGTCCGGATAGTGCTTTCCGAAACACCTAATTCCTTACTTACTTGAGAGACGGATACGTAGGGGAAATTTTTTCCTCCAATAAAGTAATGACAACTCCAGCAACCTTTCCAAATATATTTACTTTCTTCTATAGACTCTCCATGTAAATCACAGTATCCAAACCCCTCTACTTGCTCATCCATTACCAATCACTCCAATAAATACACCAGTACATCTTAAAGACTTCCTTCTTGATGTAACTTTTAGAGAGAAAAAGGTCTAAACAAGTAGTTCGCCCATGTTTAGTAACACATAAACTACAACATATGAATCTGGTAGCACTAATATTAAAATGGGTTTGAGCCCTATAATATGATCATAGGATGCGGCGTCCGGGATTTGTCTCCGTTCGGGTATGCAACCTTCTACGACTTTAACCCAAATGTGTTTGGAGCCTATTGTCCTTTGGGCAGAGAGGAAAATCAAAAGGGCAATTCGAATCTTAAATATATGCTGTTATTAAGTAATATTGGTGATATGAGTGTCCACCATCTCAAATAGGCCAACAACCGCCTTCATTCTTTCTCTCATAGGTGGTATTTTGGTTTTACTTGTAAGTTTAGGCTTGGCTGTAATCGGAGCTGCTCTAACTTTCTTTTTAGCAGGTATTGGGGGAGTATTCGGCTTATGGGGTGTAGTTTGTGGGATCATAATGATTGTAGGTGGTATGATGATGAATAGCCATCCAGATCAGCACACCGTATGGGGAACAATTGTGTTGGTTTTCTCAATTCTCAGCCTTGCATCATCAGGAGGGCTCGTAATAGGTTTCATCCTCGGTCTAATTGGAGGTGCTTTAGGCATAGCTTGGAGACCACAACTAGTTGAACCACCACAAAGGGTTACACCCACCCAAACCATGAGTCTTCGTATATGCACTAACTGCGGGAGAGCTATCGATCCGAATGCACGTTTTTGCCCTGCCTGTGGCAAAGAGTTGCCTGCATAATCCGCGATTAAAAGGATCGCGATCTGTCCAAGACGTTTTGTTAGAGCCAATTATGTAATTGCTATTTAGCTCCGAACGGGTATGTAACATATGAATTCCTAGTGGGAATTCTATTATATAGAATTCACCGGTAGCATAAGAGAAAAGAAGGACAAGTTGAATTTAAGATTTGTGATTCTCCAACCTTTCATGGTTTCTTCCATAACTTCTTCTTTCACAACGGATTTGCTCTCATCAGAAAAATCTTTATGCGTAAATTGAAGGATTTCCTCTTTGGCTTTTGCTTCACCATGTAATATTATGAGGATATAGATTCAAGGCCCGTTTCCTTCTTAGCCAGCTGTACTAAATCGTAAGTCTTGACTTTCTCAAGCTCATTGACATTGCTTTTAAGATTCAAAACATAACTTTCATTGTGTTCTTCAGTCAACCTATCTTTTATCTTTTTGAATAATTGACTACCTTCCTTGGTTAAGGAATAATCGTACCGAAAGACACTAAAGCCAAGGGTAATAGGCGTTTCCTTCAAAAGTTTAACACCTACCAGAGTATCGATGGTATCGGAGAGCTCCTCTGAATAAGGGCCATAATAGTAAGACTTGTAATTAAAAGTAAAAGGAAATTTATATTTATACTTGAGAAGACATACTTCTTTCTGTATTCTAGTTCTACCTTCTATTCTTTCCTCTTCATGAAAACCGAACATAAGAATCAGAAATCTTAGATCATTTTCTTCTGGCATCTATCAGCCCTCAATTATGTTCTTAATCTTACTATATATGGTTTCTTTGTTAAATTCGGTTGACAGGCTCGGATTTATATAGACTCTTATTTGGCGAAGGCTTTGAATGGCCCCAACTATTTTGGATTTCTTATGTAAAGGCCAAAACTCTCCTTCAGATTCATCCAATTCATCGATCTGTATCTGTCTCGGTGCTTTGCTTGTAACTATATCACATATAAAACTATAATCTTCCTGATGAAGTTCTTCATTCAATTTTCTGGTTAATGATTCACTGACTTCATCCTCATCTTTAAGGGAAGTCAGGAACTTTGTATCCATGCTAAAATGCTGCTGATCCAATTCTAGAGGAGGAGAAATTATTTTATATAGTCCGCTTTGCTTTGTTATACTCTTGATCAAATTATTTGTTTTACTATTGCAGCTGGATAGTTTGTCGAGTAACTTTTGATCGTCCAATTCAAGAAATGATTTGGTAAACGCCTCAGTTATTTCATGATTATCTTTGTTCATTAGCACAGCTTTTTCTAACATCTTCTCAGCTATACGTGAGCTTTCTATATGGTAGACAAGATCGTACATATTTTTCCAAATTACTAAGAATATTTCAGTAGTCGCAATAGCTTGTTGAGTATTCTCTAAACCTAATTTGCAGGTCTTAAGAGCATTTTGATCACCTAATATTGTGTAAGAACTAAGAAAATAACTGATATCAAAACTATACCTTAATCCTACATGATATGCATCACGCAACAGGTAATCTATCTTATCAACGTCAATAGGTCCATCAATTATTTCTGAAAGGAAAGGATAGTCATGTTTACCTCGTATTAACTTCAGAACTTGGTCAACATCAACCCAGTTGCTCAAATCCGAGGGTAGCTCCTTTTTTATGATGTCTTCTGCCAAGTTTTGGTGGGACTTGCCTGTTATCTTCCTCATGGCAAAATCCACCGAATGGGAGAAAGGACCATGAGCTATGTCATGAAGAAAGCCTGCTGCTATTAAAGCTGGCTTGTTTGCCTTCAAATTGTCTTCGAATGTTTTAGCTTTTTCTCCTTTATCTTGCATCTTCTGAATAAGTAAGCTGACAACCTTGTCCGCAAGATGCATTGTTCCTAATGCATGTGAATAACGTGTGTGAATTGCACCAGGAAAGTCAATATATGCTTTAAGACCTAGCTGTCTGATAAACATCATCCTTTTTATCGCTGGTTCATCATTTATCCTAGTCAGCCATGTAGGAAACTCAATTGTACCAGCAATTGGATCAGGAATCAGATGGCGTTTTTGGTTGGGCATTAAATCATACCTCTTGGAAATTTTCACTTTAAATTTGGATTATTGGCATATGAACCCACATCCTTGATAGGATTGTTCTTGACTCTTGCATAATGTTATTAAATTTGGACATCTAAATATTGTAAACCGCTTTTGCTATATAAAGCATATATTATATCAACGATACCGTTATTTCAGATTTAAAATCCAGAGTGGCAAAGCTTCAAAAATCAATTAAATAACAGAGAATTGATAATAAAGGGTAAACCACGTAAAGAAGGTTCTTAGAAAATCATTATTTAATGGATAAAATCTACTGGCATTTTGATGCTTTTCTTGCCATCTGCACATATAACAAGGATCCTCAAGAGGCTATCGTATCCCATAAGACTTCAGAATGGAGCCCTTACTATTACTCTGTTATTTGGCAAAGCTGACTGAAACTCCCACCCTTCACCTATGTACCTTTCTATATCCTCCACACTGATTACTTTCTGTCTTGCACCGTTGTTAGCCATCACACCAAGTAGTTTATTCCTGACCATCTTCTGGAAGTCTTCATCATTCATTGAAGATAATATCATCTTGTCTACTTCATCTTGTTTGAAACCTGTCACTTAAAGAAGCTGTTTTCTGAACTCTTCTTTGATATCTTTTTGCTTGATTAGTCTTCTCAAACTCATTTTGATCTTCCAGTTTTCTAGGAGCCTTGAATTCAATTATCACTTGTCCATATAAGGCATCTTTCCTAGCACCAGAGATTACTGTTCTCTGCTCGTATTTTGCTGGAGGTATGTCCCACTTTTTAATTATTGGATCAAGCAATTTCATGATTGCTATCTTTAGTTCTTCTTCATTTTCGGCTACAGATGCTGCTCTCTTTATTTCATCAGCTAATTTCTATGTATCCACTTCTTATATGCTAGATTCAACTCCCACATTAAGTCAAAAGGAATCATGCTATGCGGTGTTTATAAATTTGACACTCCAAGGAAGAACTATTGAAAAGTAAGGTAGAATAAAATGGTTCTGTTACTGATTTCGCAAATAGCCAAATCCTAGTTAGCAGTAGCTATTCTCTCTCCATCTCTTTGATCCTTGCTGCCACTGCTTTGCCCTCCTCTGTGATAGTAAATATCTTGCCTACTCTAGCCTTGGGGGTGACGCATTCGATCAGCCCCTTCGACTGCAGTTCACGCAGTGCCCTACTGATGTTTGGAATACTAGTATGTAGCTCTCTGGCTAAAATCGTCGGCGTCTTCGCCGTATCCAGTTTAAGCAACACCGCCTTCCTCGTCTTGCTACCTATAACAAAACTGACGTTCTCCCAAGACATTGTCGTATTAGACGATTAACAGTTTATATAGAACTAATTATCAATCAATTAACAAGGTATTAACGGAATGGTTGGAAATGGACATGGAAAAATCTCCATCAGACATATCGCCATTGCAGGAACTCCATTGCTTAGTGCTGTCTCGCTTCTTTTGTTTTTACTTTTCATATATCTTTCGTTTTCTTTTAGGATGGAATGGTTTTTCGTATTTGCACTTGTATTCTTAATACTTTTCATATATTTTGCTGTTCAATCTCTAAAGTCAGGTTCTGAGGAAATTGAGAGTATTATCCTCTCAACCATAAGGTCCAAAAGCGGGGCCACTATGGACGAAATCATAGTCGGAGCCCACATATCTTCTGAAAAGGCAAGCCAAGAATTAAGAAAACTAATATCAAGAGGGGTAATCAAAACAGTAGACAAAGAAGGCAAAACACTATATGTAACAGCATGAACATTAGAATAGCTAACGTGGAAGCAAAGATTACAATGACTGATTTAAGGTTAGGATCGTTACCTATGATCCGTATGTAGTTTTTATCTTAAGCATTAATCCAACAAAAACGGTAACAAACGCACATGTCATACCTATAACTATTGAGGGTACTACTGCCCATAATGGAGAAGCAACAAATAGTAAGACCAATAAATCTCCAAAGAGGAAACCAATTGCGAATGATGTTGGAGACACAAAACTGCAAGTACCGCAAGTCCAGCAATCAAACCAGCAATAAATTGTGAGACTGATCCACCTGATTGTCCTCTCATACAATTCTCGCCAATACTTATCTGATTTTTTCTTATTAAGTTTAACAATCTATTTGCTTCTATCAAATTTTTATGGATAATTCCTGTTATTTTACTTTTATCTTTTCCACGTTCATATAACTTGGTCGCTCTGCTTTTTACATAAAATTTCCCAATAAAGAGGACATGAACACATTAGGTGCAGCACATAAACAAAAAATCAACTACGAGAGAGGGATCCGTCGTTAAAGGCACGACGGAGGTGTTGCCTAAACCTGAGTATGTAGAAAATGCAAAGAAACGAACGAATTGAAGTCTTACCGTATTCTTCTACTTTTTTTGATTTTTTACGCCTCTTTTTTGGCTTTCCGGGCTTATTTTGTGAAGTTTCTGTTGTGGATTCCACAACAGATTTGCTTTCATCCAAAATATCTTTATGCGTAAATTGAAGGATTTCCTTTACTTCAGCACTTGCAATTCCTGCCTTACGCTTGTCAGGGGCCTTATATTTGTCATCTAAAACTCGACTGATACGGCCGGTAACCAGCCAACCACTCTGATTCCAGTTTCTTCCAATTCATTCATGTTGAAACCTAAATGAATACATATCCTTCAATTGAGGATTAAAGGATATTTTTACCTTTAAGTTTAACTTAAAGGACAATTGTCAGGGGATCTAAAAATACCATTAAGTCCAAGACTATACCTGTAAGTATATGCCATCGCACTCTGGGGCTTCTCTCTGAGGCTTTTGCTCGGAATAATGGTTAGTGGCATATACCTGTATTATAGCCTGTTCCTGCTGGCCATAGATTATCCTTTAAGTTAGACATAGAGTTTCTTAAACACGCTAGAAGAGCTTTAAATCAGCATTAAAGGCAGTAGTCCGCTAAGCGGACACGTAGGGACAGCTTAAAGTGCATCCTTTAATGCACACATAAAGCTCATCAAGTTAGCTCCACCGACGGAAAAAGAACTCAAAATTGTCGATAATAGAACATTAACATTAAACGTTAATTTCCATTAACCTATCTCGTTAATGTTCAAAAATAGCGTTAAAAAATAGTGTTAAAATGTTCGATAAAAACTCGGTTAGGATGTCCTTATGCGATAACCTATACTGTTCTGGGGCATTTCTCTATGGCTTTTGCTCAGAGCTTTATACCTTGTCCCCTAACCTGATTTTATACATCTAATAGTGAACAGGAGTTAAAAATATTTGCACAGCTAAATCACATTAACAGCTTATGTTAATTAGAAAGTGAACTATTTATGCCTAAACTTATATCAGATATACTTTGACTGCAAGACGACTTTAGATCTGACTTAAAGGAATAATAGGTTGGATGCTGTCCGTTATCGCTGATGTACACCACATTATCCTTACTGGAGCAAGAAATCGATTTTTGGTCATCAAACGCTATTTTCTGGACGTGACAGCGTTATCCTTTATGTGTACCATAAAGGGGAGATCTTGCTGTAAGAATGCACTTTAATGCTGATCTAAAGGACCGCTCACACAGACCTCAGAAACTTCTGTCATGCCATTATATAGGGCAAATATGTTGATTGTTAGCATTTATCCTTTAGGTTAGATATAAAGTGACTAAAAAGCACTTTAGATCAGATATAAAGCATATAGAAGTGATGCAAAAAAGGCTTTAGCCCAAAGATGAAACCTTTAGTGAAGACGTCAACAAAGGAGGATGATGTTGCATGGTGTGGAACAGAAGATCTATCGTTTTATTCATGTTTTTCTCTTTCTTTTTAACGCAAGGTTACATCAATCATCTTTTTCCTTAATTCTTCTCTGTTCTACCCAACAGAACAGTTGAATGCTCAGCTGAAAGAGTAAGTCAAGGAACTAAGAGAAAAGCATTCACGTCTTCAAGAAGGGATCGAACAATGCCCTTCTATGTTGCCGATGAAGGCCATAAACGTGCATTTTGGGGATAAAGAGTTCTAAAGGCTTCTAGAGAAAAAGAAGAATATGAGCAGGTATAATTTCATAACGACGCTTGCGAATAACAATATGAGAACGCAAACGAGTGGACACAAGACTAAATTATGTTGATAAGGAATGCGAGCTACAGATTCTGTCCTTCTCTCCGTGGTGCGGTGTAAGATAGACGCACTTCTTGGAGTATCATGATGGGATTTCTAGGAAAGGGGAAGAAGCAAATTTGCTTAATTGGCAAAGATTATTCTTTATCGAATAAGGTAAGATCAGGGGTATTATAGCATTAAAATTATGTCCGTTCATACGACAAATTACCAAAACAAGTCGCATAGACCTTCTAAGGACGCGCTCGAATAGATATCCCAGAGCAATACTTGTTATCGTGTTGCTCTCATGCAAAGGAGCGCGACATGGCGCTGTTTAAACGGGCTTATGCGACTTGTTCTAAACTTTTAGCGGGTGAACGGACGATATCATCAGTGATGTGCCAACTTATAACTTGGTAAAGGCTATAGTGTAAAGAGAAAGGCAGAACACTTAAAATTCGAGTAGGATTGGATTTTTTGGCACAAAGTTAACATCAAGTTTTTGAGGGTTTGTACCCATGCCCAGAAACCCCTCAAAACTCAAGGTCAACTTGTCTGAGTTCCTCTATTATCCTTTGCACGTTTTTGTCTTTTACCGCTGCGTCCTTTAACCGCTGCCTATTCAGATCATCCATTTCTCTAACATCCACGAATGATTGCATATTTTCCTGTTCTGCGATGATCCTCCCCCTTTCGCCTGCCTGCGCACCTTCAACCTTTTTCTCTATCAGCGAGAAGATGCTTTCTATTTCGTCAGGTAGCACCGTGTCAGGGACTTCGACTGCGCGGTTGTAATTCTTCACAGGAAACAGACCGTTAAGTTTGTTCAGCAAATACTCGGCAAGCTTCTTCGCTCCACCTTCTATTCGCAGCAGGCTATCTATTTCGACGCGCTTCTTCGTTAAGTATTCGAGGCTGATCCCGTGCGCGGAGAAATAAGCTTCCCATCCGGTGTTCATGCGATTAGCTATGCTTTTTATGGTTTTATCGACATCCGCCTGCGCTTTTTGTGAGAGTGCCTCCTCAACATCGCCGAGAGTGAAGCCGAACTCCTCCACCATCTTTGGGTCAACCCCAATCCGCTGGGCAGTTGGCGTGACCTCTTTAGCCTTCAGCGAAATCAGGATACCCGGCGCATCGTAATCGGTCAGTATAGCTATACCTGCGCCGCTTTCTGCAGCCCCCTTAGCCACCCTGTTGGAGTACTCCTGCAAAAATCCCCGTGAGTTGATGATGCCGATGCCGTACAGTTCCAAAAAGGGTGAAACAGCCTCGCTTACGCCCTCCTTTTCGATAATCAAGATGACGACTCCCATCTTTATCAGGCTATCGATCTGCTTGAAGGAGATGGGGTAATGAACCCCGAGGAAGAAGAACTGAGACCTTTCAGAGGCGATGATCCCGATTTCATCCCGCGAAATCCCCAGCCTCATACACTCGCTAGATATCATACTGGTGATGTACTTTCTATCCGCTTCGATGCCGTTCTCCCGGTATATTGGCTGAAGGTCATACCAGACTGAACTCTGCGTTTTGCGATCAGTCTCCAGAAGGGTAGGATCCCGTTCGATCGCCTGCTTTCTTTTGTACAAGTAGTTTCGCAGGATGCCGATTTGTGAGACAGACGGATTTGTCCCCTTAAGGTGCGCCATCTTGCCCTTAAACCCCTTGAAATATTTGACCATGAACCCTTCCAAAGCGTCAACATACTCCTGCGCACCAAACTTATTTTTACCTATCCCCTGCCAAGCTGGGAGAGGTGTTATTACATGAATTACCAGCACCGCTTGTTCAACACCGTATTCGTCGAGTGGGCCATAAATCCCGTGCCAATTCACACCGTCTTTTTTTGGGCGCACGTACCTGAAAGTGCAATCAACAAATGGGTTATCCAGTGTAGGGGTGCCGTTGACTCCCGTTATTATATCTAGGTCACCGCTACGCTTGATACCAAAAGCGATTTCCACGACATGTGGTATCGTCCGACCTCCGACGGATGTGCAATACGCCTTGTGCGCATATCTGAACGTGTTCGGGTAGATATCGTAGAGGTCTATCAACCCTGTTTTTAGTGACTTCTTGCCGATCGCCCCAAGCAAGTTCGGCGACGTCGTCGGGCTTACTGAACGAAAAAGGTTAAAGATTTCTTTGATCTCATTTTCGTTGACAGGTAGAAGGCCATCGACTGGAAGCCCGAACAGCTCGCCAAACTCCCCCATCGACATCCCTTCGCTTGCTGCTGTAACCACTAAATCACGGAAAGAGTCATAATTATACCAAGATGTACTCGTATGGCCACTGTACAACTGAGTGCAATGTCCCCTTGGCGCAATTACTTCATCACTGTTGAACCTGAATTCAACGTTGGGATTGAAAAGTGCTACCTTCTTCACAATTTTTGATATCCTGCTTTCTTCGTCCTTCGAAAGTGGTGGCAAGTTAGAGATAACGGTGGTGCGGCGCTTAACGCCCTCCCCCACCTTTACAACTTCTGGCGTGATCGAATTTTGTGAGACACCTTTCCAGCTAACTTCGAACCTGCCTTTGCCTGTTTCAATTATAAGAGATGGGAAATCCGTTCTATCCAATTTTTCAAACGCAAGCGCGTGAGGTATCCCCATAACATATTTTAGCCCACCGCCAAGCGCGCCACGCTTCGTTAAAAGCACCCACTTTTTTGTACTTGATATGAGCGTCGGGTTTACGGCACGCTCTATTTCTTTAACAGTGAAGCTGTGGCTATGGGGTGAAGTTGGGTTCGAGACTGAAATGAGCGTGCGCCCATCTTCAACACTAATTTCAATCAAAACTTTGCCTTTTGCCTCGTCGAGAGCGTTGTCCAAAAGCTCCTTTGCCACAATCGCTGGTAGATCATCACGGGTTACACTTAGATGGTTAAGGATTGAATTCAGCCTTGCAAATTCTAATGTGCGCGGCGCTGAAAACATGCGACTACTCATTATGACGTCATTAGGAATATTACCGGTTTTCACTTTTCAACCTTTTTCTTCGTTTATTTCAGTTGGTCCCTCTAGACTTATATCAAAGAAATCTTTCCATTATCTTGAGCGTATTGGAAAAAAATCGTCAGAATGGAAGTGGAGGGGGAGCACACACACCAGAAAAATTTTACAAATATGAAAGTGCCGAGAGAAAACGCGAAAAGGTTATTCTAGATATTCTAAGAAGAGAAGGACCTAAGTTAGTAGGAGACCTTGCAAGTAATGAAGAATTAATAAAAGGGCATGCAAGTCAGCGAGCAAGTAAAGTACCGGAAACTTGGAGGAGGGATGTTTACAATTCTCTCAAGCATCTAGAATTTCTAGAGGTCGTGGATGAAAAAGATGGGTTATGGTGGTATGCTGAGCATAAGGCCGCCTACAATAGAAAAGATTATGTCCTGCTTATGAAGCATGCTTCAATTATTCTGCCTGGTCTTATTGAGATATCGAACCAATACGGAGGATCACTGCACTCAGAGAAGGTCTTAATAGCTGAGATCCCTCTAGGCCATAAGACAGTAGGACATCCTGACTTCAGGTCTTATTTTGACAAAGAATTCGCTATTAAGTATGCCAAACAACACCTTAGGACTGGCCATCATAAAATAGTGTACGTTAATGCTGCTTTAAACGTGAAAGAAGCCTTAGGAAAACTGGAAAAAAGTATCGGAGAAGAATTAAAGAGTGAGTTTAGAAAGGCAGCTATCCTTGTGTCCGATACCACAATAAGACATATGACAGAACTTGTGATTCACGATTTAACTCATAGAGAAAAGAAGTTAAGACAAGACTTCGGATACGTCGGTAAAGGAGTTATTTTGGCAGGGGTTCTTATCGCAGAAAAAAGGGAAGGAAAAGAAGAGGATATCAGAAACATTGCCCTGACAATTGCTAAGAAGTATGAAAGTGAAGGAGATTACAACAGAATCAAAAACATGCTTGAGAACACTGAAACTGGGGCCACCCCATCGACTGTTCCAATTAATGAGCATGAATTCGAAGATTTGTTCAATAAAATTCGGCAAGAAGCAGATAGAGAACTCTTCTCAATAATATTCACCATATTAGGTGGGAGTCCATTCCAAGGCAGGTGTGACCGCTGTCCAAGAATTTATTGGCGTTAGCATTGAAATGTGGTTTTTAAAGACGGCAGGCAACTTACGCGCGGTGATTAATCCGAGGTTGACTCAATGCAATAGCTAAATCGAACATTCGGGCTTATGTGGTCTTTTGATTTTAAGTAAGCGATTCTCTGATGAGCTTATAAACTTCGATCAGAATAAAATAGAAGGACCAGCTGAGGTTCTTACTACAGAAGTTAAGATAGGAGTATTCTCAAAGGGCGAAAGGTGAAATCCTTCCTATATGGCTAATCACGCGAAGCTGTTCCTATTTTCAATTTTGTATTGCAGAAAGGTTTTTATTCAATTTTGGATGTATTCACGTTATGAGACTGAAAAATAAGGTTTGCTTGGTTACCGGCGCCTCGCGTGGTATCGGGCGGGCCATTGCGCTGACATTTGCGCGGGAGGGGGCTAATTTGATTGTCAACTACTCGAAGAGTGAAGAAAAAGCTAAAGAGGTCGCTGAAGAGATCGCCAAATTAGGAAGAAGGGTCTTTTTAGTTAAAGCCGATGTTTCAAATAAAGACGAAGTCAAAGCCATGGTTGATAAAGCTGTAAAGGAATTTGGAAGGATAGATGTCCTGGTCAACAACGCAGGAATTACATGGAAGCCCACTAAGATACTGGAGGGGACTACAGAGGAGTGGGAGAAAGTACTAGGAGTTAATCTGATTGGAACGTACTATTGTGTACAGGCAGTAGCACCTTATATGATCAAGAACAAGCATGGAAAGATAATCAGCATATCTTCTCTTGCGAGTATCGCTACTACGTTTGGGGAGCAGGTAGCGTATGGGCCTTCGAAGGCAGCGGTCAACAACTTAACGAAAAGACTCGCATACGAGTTAGGACCTTACAATATAAATGTAAACGCGATCGCACCAGGGCTAATTAAAACTGAAATGCTCGGTGTAGGAAGAACGGAGGAAGGAGTAGACAAATTACTGAAGGAGATCGCGAATGCGGCTGATCTCAGAAGGACTGGTGAACCGCAGGACATCGCAAATGCGGCTCTGTTCTTAGCGTCGGATGAGTCGAACTTCATGACGGGGCAGTTAATGGTCGTAGATGGGGGTAGGTTCAACTTCCTGTCCCACAGCGTATGATAAAGAATTTTTATCTGTCGCAGCTTGGATAAGGAGATTCGTGTTACATAGAAGGCGTTGGGAAGTGAAGAATTAAATTTAATATACTGTAGTTCTCTCCTTTCTGGCGTGGCCTCCGTGGTGTAGTGGTAGCATAATGGCCTGTGGAGCCGTGGGCTCGGGTTCGACAAATTAAACGTTCGAAAATCCCGACGGAGGCCCCTTCCAGATCTAAGTTATCCACTTCGAAGAACCATCAGTATAGTTTTCTTTCTTGAAGATAGGTGGTTCTTTTTTATATCTCTCTACTGCTTCCTGTACAGCTTTGAATGCTGGTCCTCTTGATTTTGAGGCTACGATCACCGCGACTATTGGTTCAGTTGGATCAAAGTCTCCTTCTAGATGTATAATTGATATAAAGATCAAGGAAAACGCTTGCTTTATTTCATCACATATTTTCTGCAAGGTTCTATCAGCTTCTTCTTTGTAACTTTCAATTGTTACACTCTTAACCTTCTTTTCTGAAACTGTACTTGACTCCTTTGAGACACCGATAAAGGTGACAATTGCACCAACATTCTTGTTGGATACATTCTTCTGAATATCATTTACTCCATCAAATAGATTCAATGATTGTTTTGAGTATATTCCTGGAGACAACATTCAAAATTAAGAATTTTTTGATGATTATTAAACGTTCTCTTAAGAAGAAATAGAGGCTTTCTCCGTTGCTTTTCTTCTTAATTGGTGCCCACATATAGGGCATATTGACATCTTTGAATCTTTGACGACTTTCCCGCATGCTGGACAGTAGATCATCCATTTTATCTTCTTCGTTATTCCTTTAACTGTCATTGACTTGAACTTGATCCCTAAAACATAAGCTATGTTTTGCAAAGAATAATCGTCGGTAATTAAAACTATGTCCTTATCCATGTTTTCTTTCAAGTAGAGAGCTAATGCGATTACTGATAAATCAGCCTTTGAAAGCACTTTAAAATCAGCTGTATCTGCAGTTGCTAAAGAGACCTTAGAAAGATACTCCGATGGAGGACTTAGGACCTTTAACGATCCTTGTAACGTATATATCTCTATCTTTAATTTAACAAATCTGTTTCTACTAACTTCTTGGATAACTTCTTCCGTCGTATACGCTGTAGCAGATGGGGAAATAGAAAAACTAAATAAGAAGGCAGAAGAATCTAGGACGTATATCATATGATTTCTATCCAATTATGTCAAAGCCTAGCTTCTCAATTTGTGATAGACGACTAGTGAAAACCTTTAGAAATTTAGCTTTTTCTTCGTTTTTCTCTATTTTAATTACCTCATCTTTTTTCAAATTTTGTTTTATCTGCCCATCGACAACCAGAATTGCCTTGTTGGAACACGATAAACTTA
>Ga0315289_10006417_pt1 | contig 17297 bp, 16 predicted proteins | sample YL17G11_40_MG_FD_203452 | JGI IMG/M metagenome (GOLD analysis project Ga0315289, IMG submission 203452) | Sediment microbial communities from Yellowstone Lake, YNP, Wyoming, USA - YL17G11_40 | ecosystem: Environmental > Aquatic > Freshwater > Lake > Sediment | place: USA: Wyoming | collected... | reverse complement strand
TTTGGTTGTTGCGTTTTGTCGAGGGGTAAGCCGGGTCAATGGCCGTCGAAATAAAATGGGCTTTATCTTTGACCACGACGACATAAACAGAAAGGCAGCCTGAAATGTTTATGCGTTTCTACTTAGTGTGGTATGGGGAAATAACTAAGCAAAGTATCAAAGACGAGTACATTTTATATGGGTTGCCACATGCTGCTTTGGCCAATGTGTATTGGAATCATGGAAAGGTCTACAGAAGACGATTGAAATTACCAGAATATGAAGAGTTTATTTATAAATATACAACATCTGATGTTTGTAATGGTCTGGAAGCAGCTATAAAAAACGAAGACACAATTCGACAATCAATTTTAACAAGACTTGAAGCTGAAGATAAAATAGCTGAAGCTGTCGAGAGGGAGCAATCTATTTTTGCAATTAGCTGTTGGTTTACTAAAGCCTCTAATGTAGCAGATGTTATGAGCGAAAAACTACTAAAGGATTTAGCTAGGAAAATCACCCTCAGTAACAATATAGACGAGATAAATTTTTGTATCGATATAATAGGTTATGTTAACAAAGAAATATCAATAAAACTTTTTGAAATGCTTGATACCAAAAAACTCCTAAAGAAACCAAGCTTAAAGAAAGACATTTGGGATATTGCTCACCGTATTCTATCAATGTATGAAACTGACTGGAAAACTGGGAAGAAGCTGGGCGGCATGCTCGATCTTCAAAAACTAGCAAGGAGACTAAGCCAAGAGGAAAATATTTTTCTGACCAGTTATTATATTATGGCAATCAAAAAGACTGGCTCAAAAATTGCTAAACAACTTTGCGGTATGCTTGACCTCGAAAAATTGGCAAGCAAGCTAAATCAAGAGAAAAACATTACCACTATAGCGGTTTGTATGGAGAGGGTATCTGCAGTTGATTTGGAAATAAGCAGGAAGCTCTGCAATATGTTAGATGTTAAATTATTAGCAAAGAAGCTAAATCGGAAAAGAAATGTTTTCGGAGTTGGTCGTTGTTTTAAGGCGATATATGAAGCTGATTGCAATATTGCAAAGAAGTTGGGCGGGATGATTGATTTGCAAGGACTAGCCCAATGGTCAAACCATCAAGGAAATATAACTGACATTGCGCTTGGTATTAGTGATATGTATGAAATAGATTTAGAATTTACAAAACAATTTTGTGGTATGCTTGATGCGGAAAAAATGGCAAGCAAGTTGAATCAAGAGAAAAGGGTGTTTTATGTCATTTTATTTATAGGTATGATAACTGCACTTAATTTGGAAATAAGCAGCAGAGTTTGCAGACTTCTGGATCTTAAAGGATTAGCAAGCAAGCTAAATCAAAACGGCGAAGCTTGGGATTTTGGTAGATGTATTTACGATATGTATAAAGCAGATTCTGAAATAGCAAAACAACTATGTGGCATGCTTGACCTCGAAAAATTAGCAAGCAAGCTAAATCAAGAAAAAAATATAGCTTTTATATTTGATTCTATGTGCAATATAGTTCTGTCTAATTTGGAATTAGCCGCAAAAATTTGCAATATGCTAGATTATGAAAGATTAGCCAAAAAATTAAATCAAAGAGGCAGAGTTTCGGATTTTATTAACTGCCTTAAGATTATGCATCTATCAGACTTCAAAATTGCAAAAAAACTCTGGCGTATTCTTGACATCGGAAAATTGTCAAGCAAGCTAAACAAAGAAAGAGATATTACCGCTATAGCCGACTGTATGTATGGAATAGCTACACTTGATTTGGATATAAACACAAAAATCTGCTATATGCTTAATCCCGAAGAATTAGCAAATAAGCTAAATACAAATGGGAAAGTTTCAGATTTTGCTAATTGTGTTTATGCTATGTATGAAGCAGATTCTGAAATGGCAAAAAGGATATGTGACAAGCTGGATATGCAAAAACTTGAACTAAAATTAAACCGTGAGGAAAACCTTATAGACATTTGTTCTTGTATTTCAGTTTTATATAGAGCAAATTCGGAAATAGGAATAAGACTACTGGAATTCATAAAGAATATAAATATAAATGAAATATTAGGAAAAATATGTAATGCTGAAATAGGCATATTTTTATCTAAAGTAGATTTAGTAAACAAAGAGGTTGGTATTAAACTTCGGGAAATTTTAAACAAAGGTACAGGGGGGAACTATTCTTAAAAATGAACTAAGTAGGAACGCAAAAAGATTCGTTGAATCAGACTTTGATATGAAATAGCCCCAGTCCTTACACCTTACAAGATAAGGTTTTATAGTCTTACTATGCGTAACTACCTAATTAAACATTATTTATTCATTCCTACTTAGATACAACCAAAAGTGTTTCATTTATAACTAAAAGCACTCCTATTGACCTGAAAATATAACTCACAATAATTTAAAATAAGGTCGAATGTTTTCAAAATTGGGAAGCTCGAGTCTAACCCAATGTGTTTATCGGTTCTGGTAATGTGCAAGGTTTACATAAGTTGGGGCCGTCAGGGCAGGGTCGTTCACAGCGTTGTTTAAGCTTTTCTTTGTATTCTTTGAGAGCTTGTTTAATAATTCTGGATTTGTCTTTTTTTACAAATTCATAAAGTTCCTTATCGAGATAGATATTTATAACCGGCATTTTAAAAGCGAGAGGAGATATGGCTATATAAATATATATGTAGCTATAATATATATTTTACAGAACCACAATCTTTATAAACTTGTGTATCTATCTATATAGATAGGAGGTAAACAAATGGCTTACAAAATACAGGACATGCTTTGTGAGTTGAGCTTGAAGGAATTGCAAGAAATCAGGAGCTTCTTAGACAAACTGATACAGGGAAAAACTGAAGATGAAAATCGAACAATTTGAAGAGGCTTTAAGAAAAGATGACTTTAGCGTCGGAGACAGCTTCTGGCTCGATGCTTGGGAGTTTGAAGTTGTCAACACCACCAAGCGAGAGCCTTTTACTCACGACAAGGCAGTGGCTTTTAAGTGGCAATTGAAAAGGCAGGACTTTATTCAGCTTATTCGTGATAAGCATCCAGAGGTAAAAAATCCAGAAGGATTTTTTGATGAGCATGGGGACGCGGTTCTGCATTATTTCAGAGAGGGATTTTATGCCTTATTCAGCGGGCACACAGCGGTTTTCAGATCAGTTATGAATGACGCGATTGAACAAGCCATAGAGGGAGAATGAAAGAGGTTGTAACAATCAGGGGCAAGCCAGTAATTGAGATTTATGAAAGTTTTGACGGCAGTTATTGGTTTATAACTGAAAGAAGCCACAAGCAGGACAGCTTAATCGAGGGGAAGGTTTACAAAGATGACCAGATCCTTTTCGGTTATGTCAGACTGGCAGCTTGCCCGGAGTGTGCTGAATGGGGCTATATCTCAGAGACAGAGCTTAAACTTTTAGGCAGCAAAGTCTGGAAAGTCCCACGAAAGAACTGGCCTGTTTGCCCTTTGGTTGAGGTAAGTTACGAGAATGAGCCTGGCGAGGTAAAACGCCGGGCCTTTTTATGTTCAAAAAGTATTAAAGAGGGTTGTGAACAATGAAGTACATCGCGAGGATTTTTGGTGAGCCAGTTTTATATAAATATTGCAGGAATGACCAGAGGCATAAGTACTTCATAGATAGGATAGAAAAGTATAGAGAGGAACTTTTACATCAGTATGAAAGGCAGCCTGCTTTTATCAAATTTTCAGGGCGGCATTATCGCTATGAGGCAGAAACAAAACTGCCCCATTATGAAACCCAGAAAACAACGAAGGTGAACTGGTATTTTTCGCCAAAAGGGCTTGTTAAAGCATTGGCTCAGGAAAAACACAGGCAAGACATGAGGGATCGAAAGGGATTCTATTATCTGTCACCAGCCTTGTATTCAAATAGTTGTAAGGAGGTGGAAAAAATGGCATGGAGACCGACAAGGTTCTTAATTGAAGGCGAGCTTGATAACACAAAGCCAGGAAAAGTTACCGGCTGGATGAGATTTGCAGGGATAAAGGGCAAGATAAGATTTGACTTGGTTGGAGATTTTCACAGGGACATAAGAGGCGCAAGGATAAGATTTAAGGGAGATACCACAGGCCAAGAAGCAGAGGCTAAAAGCAGTATGAAAGGTTTTGCAAGGTGGCAGGTTGGCAAGGTTGGGGATATGACAGCGGGTTTTGAGCCTGCTGATTATGTCAAGGGCTTTTGTTATCTTGAGTGGTACAGCGAGGAAAATGGCAGAGTGGTACTCGAACTTGAGCAGGATAAAGTACAGGTTATAGGTACACCAATACTAGCTGACAAGTGCGAGCCAGTATCACGGCAGGAACAGCACAAAAATCTGGTTGAGTTTCTTGAGGAACTGGCCAACAGCTTTCAAATGCGGAGCTAAAGAGGTTTATTTTTATAGGGCTGTTTTATTTTTTGAACAGTCCAATTAATTTGAAAAATTGTAAGGGGGTGGTAAAAATGGAGCAAAACACACAAACAAAGTTGAACAGCTATCTTGAGCTTTTTGGCCAGATACGACAGAAGACAAGCGATGAAAAGATTGCCATGAGTTTGTTGAGCGAGCTATCTAAGGACAGGCGGATGGAAGAGATAAAACAGGACAGGGAACTGAGGAACAGTCAGCCGGCTACTGCAAAGCAGAAGAAGTTTATGGATGACCTTGGGATAAAATATCCTAAGACTGTGACAAAGCAGGAGGCATCTGTATTGATTGATGAAGAGCTTAGCTGCAGCAGAAATGGTAATGGGGAATAATCCTATAGAATTTGATAGGCAGGGATAGCAGTGTCCCTGCCTTTGTTTTTTAAGGATGAAATGGCTTTTGTAGTTGGGCTTGTGGCTTATTTTATATAAAGCTTTTATGGTTTTTAATCCAAGGAATTGTGATATATGCTAATAGCCGGGCATAGATTAAGGAAAAGGCAGGTTATTGAGGCAAAGCAAAGTTTTATAAAGTTCTGCTTCTTTTTTTGTGGATTGAATAGGAATGTCTGGCCGGATTTTTATAAATAGAAATAGAATATGACCAAAAAGGCGTAAAAGGCACCTCGCGGTATCGACGCTCGGCTAACCTTTTAGGCCTTTTGGTTCGCATTAGTCGGTTGCCTCGCTTCGCTTGGCAACGATTGGAGCTTTCAGCTCGCCTTTATCAAAAGGCTCCGCAAGCTCCACCTTTTCATAAAGGAAACCAGAGGAAAGCTCAGAGGCCTAACCTCGCCCTTAATCTCAGCCCTGCTTCGCGGGGAGATTAAAGGCAAGGTAAGGCTAATAAGAGCCCAAAAGGCGTAAAAGGCGCTTCGCTAACCGCTCAGCTAACCTTTTAGGCCTTTTGGTCTGATGGACAGCCGGAAGCGAAGAAAACAATTGTCTCGATAAGTGCAGGCAGGTAAACTGCCTTCAATAAGATTTATACGAGCAGAAAGCCTTTATACTGGAATTGATTAAAGATTTTGAAATCTATGAAAGAGTAATTACAGGGTAGATTCCTAAGGCCAGGAAGTTTGTTTGGCTGGCGACATCTGATTTGAAGGTTTTACATGTTGAGAAAAATGGCAAGGTGGCTCCATTTCTTGAAGTGTTGTCTGATTTAATCGCCAAGAGTGTCGAGATAGGGCTATTGCATGCAAAAGAACCATGCAAGGCTTTTAGAGAGGATTTTGACAGATATCCTAATTTGATAAGCAGAATGGAAAGGATTTTATGTCCTCGTGTTCATTTTAAGGCAGCTATTGTTGATGGCAGCTTTGTGTACACAGACAGTGCGAATTTGACAAGGGCCGGCATGGGTATGAAATCCCAAATGCGGAGGAATTTTGAAGGTGGTATTGTCACTGACAGCAGAGAGATTATTGAAAAGGTTATGGAGCAGTTTGACTCGGTCTGGAGGGGATGCCATTGCAGAGGATGTCAGAGGAAAAAGTTTTGTGCAGATTATAAGGATATTTTGTTAAATAGGGAAAAGTGATGGCAGAGAAGAAGATAAAGAGGGGTGCTCAGATCTATCAGTTGAAGGTTACTTTGAACGATGTAAGGCCTGCTATATGGAGAAGGTTTCAGGCCGATGGCGATATTAGTCTTGTTGAACTTCATCGCTGTATTCAGGCTGTGATGGACTGGAAGAATTGTCATATGCACGAATTTGTAATAAAGGGTGAAAAGTACGGCATGCCTGATGGTGGCGGAGAAGAAGTTTTTGACGTTAAGGTCTATGATGGAAAGAAGTACAAGCTGTCTGAACTCGTGGCACAGGGCGATAGCTTTATTTACATATATGATTTTGGAGATGACTGGCGACATACTGTCGAGGTAGAGGAAGTCCTGACTGTAGAAGCCAGGGCAAGGTATCCAAGATGCGTTGATGGGGCAAGGGCGTGTCCGCCTGAGGATTGTGGCGGGCCGTGGGGATATGAGGAGATGCTGGAGGCTTTGAAGAATCCCGATCATCGGGAATATAAGCATTATCGTGAATGGCTTGGCGGAGAATTTGATCCTGAGGGGTTTGATTTGAATAAGGTCAATGGTTTTTTTAGGAAGTTTTCCAAGTAGGTTGCTACTTTTGGGTTGGGTTAGTGTTTCCCTCAGCGTTTTAGATCTCGGAGTTCTGCCGGCTTTGTTTTTAGGGAGAAATTTTGGCAGGCCGTGTTGATGGTCTTGTTATTTGAAGATGTTATAGCTGGCCTTTGGGTTTTCTTTATGAAGAGTCCTGAGAGCTATGTGGACGCTGTTTTGCGTTGTTGATGTTTGTTTGAATTGGACGTTGGGGCATGTATTAAGCTTGTGTGATTAACTGTGCTGGGGGCTTTTTAAAATGCTGCTGCCTTTTTGTTGGTTTGTTGTTGGTTCTTAGGCTATGGATATTAAGGCTGGGCTTGCTGGGTATTCTACCGGTTGTTTTTGTTTTGAGTTTGGGCTTGATGAGTCTTATTTTCTATCGAGAGGTTGTAGAGCAGGTTATGAGGGGCCAGGAGAGTTGCTTATTAGGAGTTTTGTCGGTTGAGTTACCGATTAGGCATTGGTCTTTATTGCTGGCCTTGAGGTTGTTTCTGGTTATGGCTGTGGGTGGCTTTTTTAAGGTTGTGAGGTTATGAGACTGTGATTTGAGATATTTGAGTGTGTGCGTGTTGTGGGGTTTGTGAGATGTTTTTGATATGAGATGATGGTTTTCAGGTTTTATGTTGAGTTCTTATGGTTTTGAGAGATGTTGTGAGTTGATTTGGCAGGTTATTTTTGTGAAGGACTGATGGTTTTTATGTGAGTTTTGAGTGTTTTGTGGTTGTTGGGATGATGGTTGAAGATGTTTGTGTGAGTGTGAAAGATTGGTGAGTGTGTTAGAGTAGAGCGATGAGGATATGGGCTGCATCGGCCGCCTATATTATTTAGCCGCTATCGCGGCTATTTTTAATTTTTGTGCGGCCGACGGTGTGACTGTGCTTGGGTTTGCTGTTTGCTTTTTGTGATCCTGTTGTGGCTGGTTACTATTATTTGTTGGTTTTGAAGTGCTTTGGCTGGTTCAGTGGTATTAGTTGTAGTAATAGTTAATGTTGTCGTGGCTATTGTAGCCCCGGCTCCCTGTGGGTCGCCGGGGGTGTGTAAACTTTTGCAAGGTTTAGTGATGCAGTGGTTGTGTGAGGTGGTAGTGTTTTATTATTGAGTAGTAGGTTGTGAATTGAGTGATATAGAGTGTGTGGAAGAGTGGAATGGTAGTGAAAGCCCCTGGAACTGGAACAACAGTTTATGTGACAAGTCATTATATTTACTATACTTAGCTCTCTAAATTACCGATGTTAACATTGTGTTTACGGAACAGTAACTTCCCGCCTTCGTTAAGAGGTTTTGTAGCAACAGTTGCGGAACTATCTCTCCGATCCAATAACGAAAAGATTAAAAACCCATCTGCCTTTGGGATATTTATGAGTAGGGCTGGAAGTAATGGCAGAGGGAAGATCGGTCCTGCCTACAAGAGTTGGGGCGAGGAGCAAATAGCGAGGCTGCTTGATAAAAACCAGATTGCCTATCAGTACGAGTATCCTTTAGCTGTCATAGACAGAGGAAAAATCCGGCTCAATTACCCGGACTTTCACTTGAAAGATTTCGGCATAATTATTGAGTATTTTGGGGTAAATGGAAATTCGAATTATGACGAGCAAGCCCAGCATAAGATAGAGGTTTATAAACAGGCTGGGATTGACGGATTGTATCTGACAAGGGATTCTCTGAGGGGTGATTGGCCTGGGAAAATTCTTGGTGGGATTGAGGATATCCTTAAAGGCAGGCTCGAGAGATTTTATAGGCATTAGCGTAAAGCAGAAGAAGTAATCTTTCTGTAGGCTGAAGGAAAAGGCTTTACAAGGTGTTGCGGATTTTATAAACTGGTTATGGCTATAAAGGGGGAGTATTTGTTTTTAAAAATTTTACTCAAAAAGTGATATTAAAATTCAGCCAGTCGAGTCTAAATCCAGATTATTAGAGAGTATGTGAAGTTTATACGTGGCAGATATCTCAATAAGTATTGCATTGTTTAAGAATGTATTTACTTTAAAGTGGTGGGAAAAATTTATAAAGCAGCTTGTTTTCTGAATAACTATCACCTCTTTCCTTACGATTAATTTAGCTGGCGGTATGTTAGTTCAAAAACAATAAACAATACAATAGCCTTAAACGATCGACTTGACGCGTAAACTCCACTCTCTCAAGAGGTTTTCGCAGTTGCTGAAAAGGTGGCAATGCCTTTTTCAGTGAGCCTTGTGGTTTTTAGTCTGCCATTGCTGGTATTTTGAGCCTCTTCCTTAATAAGCTGTTTTTGTAAAAGCTCAGTCTTTATTTTCTGGCCCTGTCGAACAGATAAGCTAAGTCGTTTGTACCTGGCTGCTATTCCGCTGTCAGGATAATCTTGAATATCTCGCAAAAAAGCCAGTTCCAAGTTTTTAGCTAAGTCGGCTTTTTTGCTCATTGTGCTATCGCCATCTGTATCAGCGGGCAGACGAAAATCCTCTTCAGCCGTAGCTGGAGCAATATCCTGCATGTGTTTTTTAACATAAGTATCTGTGATTCTGCCTTTTTCAATGACAAATTCAGGTATTGAAACTTGAAATGGGTGTGCAATCCTACCTTGAAGTTTTACAACTGCCTGGCCAACTTCGAGTGAACCCAATATGTCTTTTTCCTTATCGAGCAAGAGACATTGCGCCACGGCATTTATATCTGTTCGGGTTTTAAGATTCATGCAGATCGTACAATATGTATTTCCAAGTGCATAAAGAGATATTTTACTTGGATGCTGGTCCAGTAATATAAGGCTCACACCAAATTCACGTATCTCACGGAATATAATATCCATAACAGATTGGCCGCCCGTTAAAGAACGCCGTTCATCCGATAGGACATGATGGGCCTCCTCCAAAATAACTGAATTTGTAAATTGCTCTCTCTTCCCATCAGTCATTTTTTTGTGGTGGAGGTACAACATCGCGGCCTGTACAAAAAATGTTTTATCCGACTGCGTAAGGGCATCCAGTTCTAAAATAACGTTCTTGTCGAGAATATGGTCGATACTTTTATTGCTATTGGTATTAAGTAATGTATCCATGTCACCAAAACATAGCGTTGCCAAAGCTCTCAACGTAGAAGACAACCAGCCCGATTCTCTTCCCCGAGTATCCATGCCCCTTGCTTTAATTAAAACATCCTTAAATGTGGGCCATTTTTCAACAGTGCCATCATATACTCCTGCCTCTTCATAAACTGCATCAACCGCCTGCTGAAGTAAAAATAAACAGCCATTTCCAAGGCAATATGAATGAGCAATTACTTCATTCAGCTTTTTTAACCAGGTTTTTGGATTGGTACCAGCCGGTGGTATTAAAGGATTGAATGTAAACGGGGCAATGTTCCTGCCGACGGTATAAACTTCAATATCTTTAAATTCGGGCAGTGAAACTAAGTCGCGGTAATTTCTTTTCCAATCGAAGACAAGAAATGGCTTATTTTTTTGTTTAAGCCCTTTCAGTACCAGAAAACCAATGTTGGTCTTACCAGCACCGCTTCTGCCCAGTATAGCCATATGCTGAATCCACTCATCCTCCCTCAGACCAAAATCACATAAATCTTTTCCTGCATATTGGACTTTGCCGAGAAAATACTCTCCGGCAGCTTGCTCTTTTGATGGTGGAAGTAAAACGATACTGCTTTCGCTTAGTGTTGTTGGTAAATATTTAGCTGTTAATTGCTGCAGATAATTCTCAATCTGCTCTTTACCTGTCTCATCCTCTGCCATATACGCTGCATAGACTTTATCCATCTTGGACCCAAGAATGGGTTTTAATCTCAGGCAAAGCTGCCGTATATTTACAGAGTCTGTGCTATCTGCCATAGTCAGCCTCCACATCAGAAAAGATACTTTCCCTATGTTTAGCTGCCCTGTAATCAACTGAATTCTCGAATAGTTTTTCTCTTAGCTCCACAGTGTCCTTCCAGAATGCAAGTTCTTCTTCTCTTCTTGCCTGCTCCAGCTGTAACAATTGGCCTTCCAGGTTGGAAAGACGCTTAGAGTTGTCAGGGGTAAGGTTGATTTCAACGCCGAATTTTTTTCCCTGGATTTCAATATGCCTGTGATCAATATCCTGGATATGTTGCTTATGGAGTCTGCAACGCTCATAAAACAGATTTGCCATGTGTTTGAGGCCAATGTACTGCTGCTTTATTTCGTTTCCGAATATTTGTTCAGAAACTGTTTTGTCTTTATAATCAGTTTCAGGATTAAGAGCCCTTTGCAACAAATCTGCATCTGGCTGTAATCTTTCAAAATAACCTTTTGAAGGCCACTGAAGAAATAATGGTTTATCAGATTCCACTGGCTCGACAGAGTACTGACTCTGTTGGAAATATAAATTTCTAAGTTCATACGTTTTATTAGGCATCATTTTGTAACTCTGAAGTGGTAATAGAAGGATGTTGGAGTTTAAATACTTTACGGTTTTGGGATGTAGCAGAAAGTATTACTCAAACCGTTTTTGCCACATTGAATTAAAAAGCTCTGTATCAAATGTCATCTGTATCCTGTTTGTGTGGGTCCGGTGAACCTTTGTTGAGACCAGAATAATCAGACCAAGACTCTGCAGATAACTTAAATTCGAATAGAAATGAACATAGCTCCAGGGCTCTTCGCCGGATTGGGTGCTAATCTGCCGGTATGAATGGTAAATGTCCTTAACGTAACCATCCTTTTGGGAAAGAGCCGCCTTCAAAATCAAAAGATTCTTGTCATTTAAGTCTTTTAGAATCTCAATCATAATATCACGCCTTGCCTTCTCGAAATGCTCCTGCAGCGATACCTTAGGCTCCATAGCCCAGAGAAGCAATGCTTTTATAGCTATCCTTACATCTGAGTTACTATTTTTAACTGTCATAGCTGCAATCTGGCTTATTTCTTTTTCTGGCAGAAATTTCAGGCCTGCCTTAGCCCGGTCTGTAAGAATTTGGCCGATTTCAAGGGCATTATAGCTTGAAAAATGAATTATTTCCGGTTGCAGTGTGCTCATTATGGATTCATCAAGGGTATTTGTAAATTTAGGATTGTTACTCAATAAAATGGCCATGTCATTTTTATCTGATCTGCTTATGAGGTATAGAATATCCAGGTGTCTGTCTTTATCGTTAATAAGGTCAATTTCATCAAGGATAAATACAGTCTTATCTGGATTGGCATCGGTAAATAGATGCCATAATTCATCGAGGGTTCTGCCTCTGGCCCTCAGGCCGAGCAAATGGGCGAGAATCTTAAAGCTGGTATTATGGTGGCGGCAATTGACATAGACAAATTTCAGCTGGTTCTGCGAAGATAGCAGCTTCATCAGGTATTTGGCTGCAAGACTCTTACCGGAACCTCTGGAACCCAGGATTACGACGTTATTTGCAATTCCGGTCTGTTGGTAACGAAGCAGGGCATCAATTACAGGTTTGATCTCGTTACGCATGAGGGGTTTTTCAGGAATATAATTAAAATCAAAGACATTCGAGTTAATAATTCTTGTCTTGGATTTTTCAAGGTCTGACTGCTTATCCCTGAGATATTTTTCGATATCCATCTTACGCATAAACCCTACCGAACGTATAAAGTGCTGCGGCTTTATAAAGCTTTCGTCTGGAAATTATATTACGCATAAACTGTCCCGGACGTATAAACTGTCAAAAGCCAGTCACATCACAGCTGAAAACCTAAAAAACAGACTAAAATATCAGCTTCATTCGATATTCGGTTCACCGATTTGAAGAACGGAGCAGTAAGTACAGTCGATAGGTTATAAAAAACACTGTTTTGCTTTTATTTGTACCCCCGTGTAGTGCCTAAACACAGGTTAAAAACTCAGGAACAATTGATGAGCACTGTACAACTTATGCTTTATCTGAATCCGCCTGATGCAATAGCATAAATAATTGTTGTTTTTGGGCAGAGAGTTGAAGATTTTATAGTTGAGTGGTCATGCGATTATTCGGTTACTTAGGCGTAGCTGGTCGATACAACGTCTAAGCTAAACGCATGATATCGGCTGGCTGGTCGGATAGTTGGTCTATGTTGAGGTACTTTTCAATTTTTATGCCATCTTTGAGCCTGAATCTGTTTCTCATATCGTTATCTATAAGCCTTTCAAATAAGTCAGCCTTTATGAGTATCTGGTGCATCTGGTTCTTTACGGTATTCGCAGATTTGCCTAACATGCTGCCAACATCCCTGTATGAAAGAGCCATGTCCTGATGCTCAAAAAATACCGAGAGTATCCTTTTTTCCTGGTTGCTGAACTTATTAATATCGAATTTACAACTGTGAATTACATTCGATTGGACTGGTTTGGCCGGCCAGTCTGGTCGCTGTGTCGGACTGGTCTGGCTTTGCGACAGATATATCGGCTGATTAGTCAGGATATCCTCAAGATTTGTGAGTTTTAGGCTGTGTTCTTTTAAGATGACTGCATTTTCATCGATATCCTTTTGATGTTTTTGCAGAACACTGCTTATTGAGTCAACCTGACCTTTGATGCCGGCAATCTGTTGCTTTACAGTAATGCCGCAGCCTTTTGACCTTCTTCTTTTAGCTGTTCTAAGCTTTCTCCTGATAAAAAAGTCAAATAGTCCCATTTTAAGATTCAATAGATCCTCACATTGGAGCCGAGGTAATAAAACTGCAGCGATAGTTTATTAAGCTCTTTCTGAAATGCGAACTTCTTGTCCTGGCTAAGTTTTATTGTCTTATCTTGCAGAAGGGTAGTTGTTTCAAAAAAAAGCAGCCCAAACGTTGCCTGCTTGTCTATAAGCTGTTGGAAAGTATCATCTTGGAAAAATACCTTTAGCGAAGAACCTCTGCTTGCTTCTAAGACCCTCAGTTTATGCCATTCCAAGACCGCCTTTGCTGCTTCGAGGATATCTTTAAGATGAGACAATTGGGCGGCTAATCGCTGGTTTTGATTCATAACGAGAGTAAACTGCGAGACTATAAAAATGTTTCTGTTCTAAAAATACATATCATCGTTGTTGTTTAAATCCTTCCAGCTGATAGTATCCGGGTCGTAGTCGTGGTCGTAATGCTCGTCTTCGTCTTTGCTGCCGTATTCGTGCAAATGGTCGAATATCCTGTTGACAACCCTTCGGATAGCTCGCGTGTTTTCGCAGATTTCCTCAAGACTGTTCAGACACTTACATTCTTTTTCCGTGTGTTTGTCTTTTTCTGATGTCATTTTGAAATGATAACGGTAAAGGGGTATTTAAGGATTTTGGCGGTTGAATATGCAGGAATGAGAAATATATTTCGCAGAATCCCAAAATAACATAATTCCTCATAATAAGCATGTCAAACTTGGGAATTTCAAACTGATTGGCAATAAAGGCAGTCATCGGATTGAACATCCGATTGCTTTTATAAAGTCAAACGGATTATATAACCTATTGACTTCCATTTCGTATAATAATCATAAGCTAATATATTGCAATTAGTTGTAATTATCGACTGTTGTTGCCTTATTGAAAATAACAACCGTAACTACAACTAATTTGGGATTATCTGAAAATGAAAACTTTAAAAAGAAGAACACGTTCAGACAAATTTTCACTTACGTTTCATCCAACGGGACAATACTGTAAGAAAATTAAAGGAAAAATGTATTACTTCGGCTCTGACAAAAAAAGAGGCGCTACAAAGATATCTGGATCAGGCAACTTATCTGCATGGACATCAAGAGCATTTACAGAAGCCAGCAGATGACCATATGACACTCAAGCAGCTTTGTGATATGTATCTAAAGTATCAGTATTCAAAGCTCCAGGCCAATGACCTTACTGCAAGCCACCACAACGAACAAATCGGCAGCCTTAACAAGTTAATGGCTTTTCTGGGTCAGAATATAGATATCAATAACATCTCAACCTTGGTTTTGCAGAACTACAAAAGAAGGGTACAGAAAAGCCATGTGTCAGTCTGCAGGTTGAACCTGCATATAAGTATTATGAAGGCGTTATTTCATTGGGCAAGAAAGAATGATGTTCTTGCGAACATCCCAAATATTGATGCTGTCTCAAGAGGCAAAATAATCCATCAGGAAAGATTCACCTTTAATTCAGAGCAGATAAGACAAGTGCTATCTGTTGCTGATGTAAAGATGCAGGCCATGATATGGCTCGGATTAAATTGCGGTTTTGGATGTACAGATTGTTCGGAGCTTGAGTGGACTGATTTGGATCTTGTCAATGCAAGGGTAAAACTACCGAGAAGAAAGACAGGAATTTCAAGGGATTTGCCATTATGGCCGGAAACTGTTAAATCACTTGAAAAGATTCATAGGACAGGCAAACTTGTTTTTTATACATCCAGAGTCAACCCATACATACAGACGCTTCTCAAGAATGATGGCAATGGCAACGGGAAATATACTACTTTAAATACAATCACGACAAAATTTTCGAGGCTGATCAAAAAATCAGGCCTTGAGCTTCCTAAAGGAACAGGGTTTTATACACTGCGAAGAACTGCCGCTACTGTCGCCGCCAGGTCAGGTGATCCATTTGCGGTCCAAAGGCTTCTTGGCCATGCAAATTTACAAATGGCAACAAGGTATGTGCAGGATGTTTCCAAACAAACGGACAGAGTAATTGAAAATAGCAGGAAGTATTTAATTTAAAGCCCGGATTTCTCAAGCCGAAAAGTAAAAGTATCAAAGGTGAGTATTTTTGGAAGTAGAGTAACCCATTGAATATCTCTTAACCAAATGTCTCAAACTGTGCCACTTTCGCTGACGTCAGACAAAATGTAATCTCCTCTTTCATTAAGCAAACTCAAGCTGATTTAGTATTCCCAGAGCCAGTCCTCTGTAAATACTTTCAGATCATTTATATCTACGTAAGTGTCCTTATCATAGTCACAACCTTCACACCAATCAGGTTCAGAGCATGTATAATCCATCCAGTAATATGCCAAGATTGCAAAATCTCCGAAATTAACTTTTCCACTATTATCAAAGTCTGAAAAAGAAATTGTTAGCAACCATGTTTCATCATCGTAGCCATCAGAATTCGTTGCTCTGATAGTTATTGTATGTGGACTGCCTTCCATATTTGGTTCGTCCCATTGCACTATTCCAGAAGAGTTGTCTATCCACATATCATTTGGACCTTCTACGAGCGACCAAGTGATAGGTGTTGACCCTTGCACCAACGTAGGTGTTGGTCCCACATACGAATACTGTTCTGATGAAATTTCATCATGTATGGGTGATATTATTGGCAGGCTAACAACCTGTATATCGTTGGTAAAATAGTTTGACCACGATCCTTCATCATCCTGTACTCTATACCTTAGCTGATAACTCCCAGGAGCAGTGGGTGCAGGGAAACATAAATTGTCTGAGCTTGTCGTATACGTTCCTATTCCGACAATCGACACTTCCCTTTGGACAATTGTGTACCCGTTCTCATCGTTATCGTATCCACCCAATCCTAAGCAAATAGTGCTTCCGCATAGCACAACACCAGGTAAGCCAATTGGTGGTAGTGCCGTTGGCAAAGCGTTGTTGATTGTTAAATTTGCGATATCTGGGGCAGACCAGTAACCGGTATGACTATGCCTAACGCGAAACTCAATAATATGAGAGCCTACAGTCATTTGATAAGATGATTTGTCAAAATCCTCCACAGTGCTCAGGATACCGTCCAAGTTTGATTTCCATTCCCACTGCACTGCATAATTCCCACCAGTCCCTCTGAACTGAACCATATTACCCGGCGGCTGTGCAGGATTAGGTAAGATATAGTCAATCTGAACAGGCATTGTATTAAAAACTGTTTGAACGTATGTATCCAACAAAGTATCAGGAAGCAAAAAGTTATCATAATATAATTTCCAGACTAATGTGCCAGAACTGTTATTTGGAGGTGGAGTCACACTGAATGTGGCATAATAAATGCCACCACTTGGAAGGAATACATTTCTGGAAGGTGGGCTCACGTTCCAACCGGAGGGTACTGAGTCAGGCCTAATAATCATATCTCCGTCGTCACCAGTATTTACAATGCGAACAGTAACATTTTCTGCTGAGCCTTCACAATTCAAAGGATTAGGAGATGCATACGTTATATCACCAGACTTTATTACTGCTAAAGCATTTGAGCTGCAGGTTAAAAACAAGAAAATGATCATTCCGACTTTTAAGAAGCCACTTGAATTTCTCATACTGATCTGCCCCGCTTTTTAGTACCAATTGTTGTAAGAGGGTTTCCGATTTACTTAGATATACTTTCATTCATTTTCGCAATTTAAGCCTTTTGACGATGAACGGATAACCAATCTTATGATCTTTCATAAGTAATAGTGAAATATATAAGGGCTTAAGCTCTATAATCCGGTTAGTTATTATTGGCTAATTACTTTCAAATGGTCTACATTGCCTCCGCTGTAACCTATTGCTGTTGCACGGACAGTATTTTGATTTTGACCGCTGCTCAGAGTTGCTGTTGTACTGACTGTTCCCCATGAGGTCCAGCTTCCAGTAGCAGGAAATGATAAACTGGATTCAACTACCTGCCCATTCACCTTAATTTGCAGAGGACGATTACCGCTGGCCAAGGCATAACGGAACTGAAGCTCATACTGGCCGGAAGTGCTGACATTCACAGTCCACTCGACATAGTCATTGCTGGGATTTACATAATCTGCAAAGCCTGTTCCGGTGTAACCAGGCCATACGCTGCTTACAACGCACCCCCTGAGATTTGCGTCCTCAGCTTCGTAGGTGGTCTGGGTTAATACTGTTGTGGCGGA
>Ga0315289_10006416_pt1 | contig 17297 bp, 17 predicted proteins | sample YL17G11_40_MG_FD_203452 | JGI IMG/M metagenome (GOLD analysis project Ga0315289, IMG submission 203452) | Sediment microbial communities from Yellowstone Lake, YNP, Wyoming, USA - YL17G11_40 | ecosystem: Environmental > Aquatic > Freshwater > Lake > Sediment | place: USA: Wyoming | collected... | reverse complement strand
CTCAGCTATGACGGCAAGGAAAACATGTATGACCCTGTGTCAGGAAAAATGATGACTGCCAGAATTTTCATCAGCAATATGTATTATCTCAAGCTGAAGTATATGGTAAGCAACAAGATACACGCAAGAGGCTCTGGAAAAGTAACTCTTCTTACAAGGCAGCCTGTTGAAGGCAGAGCAAAAGGAGGCGCGCTAAGGCTTGGAGAAATGGAGCAGCAGGCAATTGTTGCTCACGGAGCAAGCTTATTGCTGAAGGAAAGGTATGACTCTGACAAGGTAGTTGTGCATATATGCGACAAGTGCGGAAGCATTGCAATAAGAAATTACATCAAGAACAAGATTATGTGCCCTGTGTGCGGTGGAACCGATGCCCAGCCAGTCGAGGTATCATATGCATTCAAGCTGCTGCTTGAAGAAATTCAGGGCATGCACATCAAGACAAACTTTGAATTAAAGAACAAGTACGAATAAGATGGCAATAGTGTATAGTTCAAGAACCAAAACAATGAAATTGCCTAGAGTGGCTGCGCTTGGAGCAATGGCAGAGAGGGAACGAGTTTGCCCGCTGGCAGACAAAAGATGTAAAGGCATGAGAGACTCATATTATTTTGAGCGTGTTTGCAGCCATGATTTCAGGGATTGTTATGAAGGAACTATAGCAAACGAAGAGGAGGACAAATAAAATGAAAAACCGAAGATTTTTCAATCATAAAAATTTTAAGACAACAGGAGAAAAATTTTTATAAAATGGAAATGGTCAAAAAACAAGTCAAGGCACTTTCATTCAGCTTGCTGAATCCAGAAACTATAAAGAAAATATCTGCTGCGAAGATTGTAACGCCAGAACTGTATGATGTTGATGGTTATCCTGTTGATGGAGGATTGATGGACTTGAGGCTTGGCGCTGTAGACCCTGGAGTGAGATGCAGGACTTGCGGAGGCTCGTTAAAAGAATGCCTCGGACATCCTGGAAGCATTGAACTTGCAAGACCTGCGATACATATCCATTATGCTCCCTTGATTGAAAAGTTCTTGAAGGGCTTTTGCCATGCATGCGGAAGGCTGATGTTAAAGGAAGTTGACATTCCGAGATACAATTCAGCAGGAAGATTGAAAAGGGCGCAGAATGCAAAGAAATGCCCGTACTGCAATATTGAGCAGGAGAAGATAAAGGTTGAGAAGCCAACAACATTCCACCTTGGAAAGAAAAGGATTTTCCCTTCAGAAATCAGGGAGATGCTTGAGAGAATAACTGATGATGACCTGAAGCTGGTTGGAGTGGATACCAAATCATTCAGGCCTGAATGGGCTCTTCTGACATTGCTGATTGTGCCTTCTGTAACAGTAAGGCCAAGCATCACGCTTGAGAGCGGAGAGAGAAGTGAAGATGATTTGACGCACAAACTTTCTGACATCATCCGCGCGAACCAGAGGCTTTGGGAGAATTTGAATGCAGGAGCACCAGAAGTCATTATTGAGGACTTGTGGGACTTGCTGCAGTATCATATTACAACATTCTTTGACAATACTGTTGCAAAAATACCGCCTGCAAGGCACAGGAGCGGGCAGCCATTGAAAACAATTGCCGAAAGAATCAAAGGCAAGGAAGGAAGAATCAGGCATAATCTTGCTGGCAAGCGAGTTAATTATTCCAGCAGAAGCGTAATAAGCCCAGACCCAAGACTGAGCTTGAATGAAGTCGGAGTTCCATTCGAGATTGCAAAGATATTGACAGTTGCTGAACGCGTCAATACTACGAACATGGAGAGACTAAAGGCATTAGTCATGTCTGAAGCATATCCCGGGGCAAATTATGTTATCAGGCCTGATGGAAAGAGGAAAAAAATAACACCTGAATTGAAACAGGAGATTATAGACGAACTCGTTCCAGGATACATAGTAGAAAGGCATTTGCAGGATGGGGATATAGTCCTTTTCAACAGGCATCCAAGCTTGCATAGGCCGAGCCTGATGGCACATTTTGTCAAGGTGCTTCCATACAAGACATTCAGGATGCATCCTGCTGTCGTAAACCCGTACAATGCTGACTTTGATGGGGATGAGATGAATATCCATAGCCCGCAGACAGAAGAGGCAAGGGCAGAAGCCAAAGTGCTGCTTGAAATCAACAACAACCTCATGTCTGTAAAAAATAACACTAATCTTTTCGGATTGATTGCAGATGCACTTACAGGAAATTATCTTCTAGGCAATACAGAACTGACAAAAGAAGAGGCAGAAGAGATATTGTATGACAGTTATGTTGAAGCAAAGATAGGCAAGAAAAAGATTTCTGGAACCGAGATAATTTCAGAATGCCTGCCCAAGGTAAACTGTAAAATCAAGACATCAAAGTCAGAGATTAATATTGTAAACGGGAACATAAGCAAGGGGCCAGTAGACAACAATTTTTTTCGCTCAGAAGATGGGCAGCTTGTAGGAATTATAGACAGGGATTTCGGCAGGAAAGAGGCGATTAATGTCCTGAAGAAAGTTTTTGCATTAGGCACGAACTTCTTGACAAGAAATGGGTTCTCAATTTCTGTCTCAGATTTTAAAGTAAATGAAAAAGTCAAGGAAGCCACGAAAAAAATCATAAAAGAGGCGGAGAACAAGACTACTGAGCTGATAAATTCTTATCTTAACGGCACTTTGGAAATGATTCCAGGGCAATCAAGAGAGGACTCCAGAGAAATCAAGATACTTCATGTCTTAAATGAAATTAGAACAAAGATTGGGCAGGTTGTAAGGGACGAGTTTCCGGTTGATAATCCAATCAACTCGATGATACTGTCGGGAGCTAATGGTAATATCCTTAATATAACACAGATTGCGTGCTCTGTCGGACAGCAGGCATTATGGAGCAAAAGAATCAGCTTCGGCTACACAAAGAGGACGCTGTCGTTCTTCAAGGAAAGCGACTTGTCGCCCAAGGCACGAGGTTTTGTTTACTCGTCATATCTTGAAGGGCTTGAACCGTATGAATTTTTCTTTGGAAGCATGACTGGAAGGGATGCGTTGATGGACACTGCATTAAGAACGCCAAAATCCGGCTACTTGTACAGAAGACTGGCTAATGCACTGCAGGATTTGAAGATTGCCTATGACAAGACTGTCAGGGATGCAAGCGAGAATATTGTAGAGTTTAAGTTTGGCGATGATGGACTGGATGTTTCAGAACTTCACAAGAAAGGAGAGATACAGCCTGGCGAGGCAATCGGAATTATAACAGCACAGTCTTTCGGGGAACCATCAACACAAATGGCGCTTAGCGTGTTCCACTTTGCAGGAATCCAAGAGATGCAGATTACACTTGGACTGCCAAGGCTGATAGAGATTTTCGATGCAAGAAGAATGCCTTCTACTCCTATAACAGAAATTTATCTTGAGCGCGACTACAACAATGAGAAGGATGCAAGAAGCATTGCTGAACGCGTCAAAGAAATAAAGATTAAGGATGTTGCGTCTGAGATAAAGATTGATTTCTCAGGCAAGAAGATTGAAATCTCATTGAACAAGGAAACCTTGAAGGTGTTGAGGCTCACTCCAGAAAAAGTTGTTGAGAGGCTTAATGAAGGAAAATTGAAAGGGGATGTTATTGTCCTGTCGAATCCTGAATCTGATTTCAAGACACTTTACAAACTCAAGGAGAGAGTGAAAGATACCTCAATCTCTGGTGTCAAGGGGATAAAGCAGATACTTGTCATCAAGAGAGATGCCAACTACATAATCATGTGCCACGGAAGCAATCTTGAGGAAATTTTCAAGGTTAAAGGAGTAGACAGGAACAAGACAAGGACAAATAATATTTACGAGATTGCGGATGTTCTTGGAATCGAAGCTGCCAGGCAGACAATAATTGACGAAGTGAATAAGGTCATCAACCAGCAGGGTTTGAGCATAGATTCAAGATATATCAAGCTGATTGCTGATGCAATGACAGCCAATGGCGAGATAAAAGGCGCGACAAGAATGGGAATGATTTCTGAGAAGAAAAGCGTGCTGGCAAGAGCAAGCTTTGAAACTCCTGTCAAGCAGTTTGTCAACGCGACAGTCAAGGGAACAAGAGATGAGCTGGCAAGCGTCATTGAGAACACGATATTGAACCAGCCTGTTCCAGTAGGCACGGGATTGCCGGGTTTGTTAGTAAAAGTAATTGGGCCGCTGGTGAAAGACAAACAAGCGAAGAAAGAGAAAGAGAAGAAAGAATGATAGGCACAAAAACTTTAGACATAACTTTGATAAGGAACCTTAACCTTTTTGAAAAAATCACCAGAATAAGAACAGACTCGTGTTTTACCTTCAGTAATACCATGTTCTTTGCTGTCCCTAAAGAAATGATTTTCAGGGCAATCGGCAAGAATGGCGAGAATGCAAAGATGCTTTCAGAGATTCTTGGCAAGAAAGTAAAGATTATAGGACTGGCAGAAGGTGAACAGGATATTTCGCGTTTTATAAAAGATATCATAGCACCAGTGCAGCCCAAGAACATCGAGGTTGGTGAAAAAGAAATCATAATAACTGCAGGCAGGTTGAATCACGCTGCTCTTGTCGGACGAGACAAGCAGAAACTGCATGAACTTGAGAAAGTCGTTGGAGAACATTTCGGGAAGTCGCTGAGGGTTGTGTAGTTCTTATTTCATAAGGTTTTTAAACCACTTTAATAATTAGATTATATTCAATTTTAATTGAATTAATGCGAAAATGGGATTGTTTAATGCACACAAACTGCTGAAGAGAGAGAAGAAGTTCAGATGGAGCGACTTCAAGTATACTCGCAGGCAGCTTCATCTTTACGAGAAAGCTGACCCTCTTGAAGGGAAAAGCCAGGCGAAAGCCATAGTTCTTGAAAAAGTCCAAAGAGAAGCAAAACAGCCAGGCTCTGCTATGAGAAAATGCTGCAAAGTCCAGCTAATCAAGAATGGCAGGCCAGTCATTGCATTCATACCAGGAAATCTGGCGCAGAGGTTCATTGAAGAGCATGATGAAGTTCTCATTGAAAGAATTGGAGGAATACAAGGAAGAAGCAAGGGAGATATTCCATGTGTCAGATTCCAAGTCATTAAAGTAAATGATCAGCCTCTGCATTTATTGTGGCAGGGAAAGATAGAGAAGGGTAGACGTTAAAATGGAGCAAGCATCGCCAGCATCAGCAGAAAAACCAAAACAAAAAGGAAAAGTTTTTGCACCTTACAATTTCAAAATTTTCGATGTTTATGATATTTCAAAAGTCGAGGTAACTGACCCTGGATTGAAATCTGTTATTAATCTTAATGAGAAACTTGTTTTGAAGACTCATGGAAGACATACTGAAAAATACGGAAGAACAAAGATAAATGTCATTGAAAGAATGATTGGATATATCGGGGTGCCTGGGCATAGGGGGAAGAAGCATAAGATAAGAACAAACTGGGCCAGTGGAAAATATGCAAAAAATGCTGCGACATTGATGAAAGCTTTCAAAATCATTGAAGCAAAAACAAAACAGAATCCCATACAAGTGCTTATCAAGGCTATAGAAAATTCTGCTCCTGATGACGAGGTAACTACCATCGAGTATGGCGGAGCTCGTTACCCGCAGGCAATTGATGTCTCGCCATTGAGGAGACTGAACCTTGCATTGAGGAACATCGTGCATGGCAGTTATGATAAAGCATTCGGTAAAAGAGCTAGCATTGCTGAGGGGCTTGCTGCAGAAATAATTTCTGCCAGCCAAGGAAACAATGAGAGTGTTGGCGTGACAAAGAAAAACGAGTCAGAGAAGCAGGCGGATTCTGCGAGATAAAATTCTTAATCCTTAAAAAAATCTATAACCTTTAGGTTATAATCATTTTTTGATTTATGTAGATTTTTTTGGGAATCTCAAAACCCAAAACAAACCGAAGGTTTTGTGATAATTATTTTTTATGTATTAACCTAAAGTATGCTTCAGCAAGAGTTTTAACATCTTCCCATAGACTGACTATTTCTAGTCTATGTTCTGTTAAAGTGTATCCTGGAATAGGACTAAATCTAAGCAAAGAAATCTTAGGTATGCCATCTGAAGGCACTGAACTGAATGAATCAGTAGCAAAAATTTCATTGAGGGATGCTATTGTTCCTGTAACAGAAGGTGTTCCTGGCTCAGTTAAATCTCCTTCATTTTTTCCATAGATAAAAAAATGCTGGCTTGCATGATAACTAATTCTGGCAGGCAAAGTTTTTGCAATATACTCTAATAATTTCTTTATCTCATGAATTGTTAATGGCTCTGAAAATCTTACTGTTGATTTTTCAAGAATATCATCGAGTGAGACTTCTGATTTAGGTGCTGCTCCTGTGCCTGTTCCTTGTCTCATTTCAGTTTTATAGATAAGGGATATTTAAATATTATTATTCGCAGGAATAACCATAAATTTAAAAACCGATTTTGATAAAGTAACTTATATTCAAATTCTTACGAATTTGAAATCCAGAAAATTAGAGATTTTCTGGCTGATTAAAAATCTGAAATTTTTAACATGGTAGAAAAAGAAAAACAACTTGACAGGATTAAGCGCATAAGCAAGATTCCTAGACAAATCAGGAACATTTGTACAAGCGCACATATACATCATGGCAAGACAGCATTGACAGACAACCTGCTGGCTGCAAGCGGATTCATGGCTGCGAAATATGCCGGAAACTTGGAACAAGGAATGCTTACATGGCAGCACTCAGATGAGCAGGAGAGATTGCTGACTGTTGATGCGGCAAATGTCAGCATGGTGCATGAGTTTGGAGGAAAAGAGTATTTGATTAACTTGATTGACACGCCAGGGCATGTTGATTTCTCAGGAAATGTCACAAGAGCAATGAGAGCTATTGACGGAACAATTGTGCTTGTATGTGCTGTAGAAGGAATAATGCCGCAGACTGAAACTGTAATCAAGCAAGCTTTGAGAGAAAGAGTCAGGCCTGTTCTTTTCATTAACAAGGTAGACAGGATGATTAAAGAGCTAAAACTTACGCCTGAGCAGATGCAAGCCCGCTTCTTGAAAATAATTGAATCTTTCAATGACTTGATTGAAAAAATTGCCGAGACTGAGTACAAGCAGAAATGGAAAGTAAGCATAACAGAAGGAGATGTTGCCTTCGGAAGCGCGAGAGACAACTGGGCTTTGTCAGTGCCTTTCATGAAAAAGAAAAATGTCACATTCAAGGATATAACCAAGTTGTATGAGATGACAGAAGAGGAGAGGAAAGAATGGACATGGAAAAATGCTCCCTTGTATGAAGTTCTTCTTGACATGGTAGTCAAGCATCTGCCTGATCCGTTGGATGCCCAGAAATACAGGATTCCGAAAATATGGAAAGGCGAGATTGAAAGCGAGTTTGGAAAAGATATTCTTAATTGCAAACCTGACGGCAAGCCGGCTTTTGTGATAACAAGAGTTGTGATAGAACCAAAATCAGGAAAGGAGATAGCCGCAGGCAGGTTGTTTTCTGGAACTCTTGTCCCTGGAATGGAAGTCTGGCTGAATCTTGCAAAACAAAAACAAAGGATACAGCAAGTTCTTATTTACAATGGAATAAAACCCGAGCCTCTTGATTCAATAACTCCGGGAAATGTCGTTGCAGTAGCTGGAGTTATGGGAGAGGCTGGCGAGACAGTAACACTAGAGCCTGAAACTCCTTTTACAGAATTAAAACATATTTTTGAGCCTGTCATCACAAAGGCAATTGAGATTGGCAAAGCATCTGACCTTCCAAAGTTGATTGAAGTTTTGAGGAAAGTCGCTAAAGAGGATCCGAGTATCAAAGTCGAGATTAATGAAGAGACAGGAGAGAATCTTATATCTGGAATGGGCGAGCTGCACTTGGAAATTATCGAGAACAGGATAAAGACAGAGAAAGGCGTTGAAGTCAAGACATCAAGCCCTATTGTTGTCTACAGAGAAACTGTTCTTAGAAAATCAGGAGAATCAGAAGGAAAAAGCCCGAACAAGCACAATGCTTTCTACATTGAAGTTGAACCTTTGGAACAAGAAGTGTATGAGGCAATCAAGAATGGAGACATAAGCGAAGGAAGAGTCAAGAAAAAAGATGACAAGCTGGTTGCAATACTTAGGGAGATTGGAGTTGAAAATGATGAGATAAGGCAGTACAGGGATGTTTACAAAGGAAATATTTTTCTTGACAAGACTAAAGGAGAAGTTCATATTGGAGAGGTAATTGACCTTGTGCTTGATGCTTTTGAGCAGGTCTGCGACCAGGGACCTTTGGCAAGAGAGCCATGCATGAAAATGAAAGTCTCTCTTAGCGAGACAAAACTTCATGAAGATGCTATACACAGAGGTCCTGCGCAAGTTTATCCTGCTGTCAGGGATGCTATACATGCTGCCATGAAAGGCGCAGGAGCATGTTTGTTCGAGCCTGTGCAGACATATCTTATAGAGGTTCCGACTGAATTCATGTCTGCATTGACTGGATTAATCGCAGGCAAGAGAGGGCAGCTGCTTGATGTAAGGCAAGAACCCTCTGGCACGACAATAAAAGCGAAACTGCCTGTTGCTGAGATGATTGGCTGGAGCAGCGACTTGAGAAGCGCGACAGAAGGACGCGGAGTCGCAAGCCTGGTTGACCAGATGTTTGAGAAAGCACCGAATGAGCAGCAAGCCATTGTCATAAGAAAGATAAGAGACAGAAAAGGGCTTGCGGACACGCAGTGAACAAGAATCAGCAAGCATAATTCTTTAGAAGATTGTAGAATTAATAATAAAATGAGTTACCTATCAGGGTTAAAATGGTTCAACCATTCATCTGCGATGCAGCACAATGATTGCCCTGATGTCTCAAGAGTTTTACATTAATTCTTTTTTCAGATTATTTATTCTGAATGTTAAGATTTAAATAACCAGAAAAACCTAATTAAAAACATGGACATCAGAAACATGGATTTCACAGGATATGACAACCCTGAAAAGGCTCAAAGAGTATATGAGGAATACATAGACAAGAATACTTCCAGGGATATAGCATTCAAAGCACAGTGCTTGGTCGGAGAAGTCAATACTGCAGAAGATTTGGACACAGGGCTTGACAGGTTAACTACAGGACATGGAAGTATTCATTTTTGCGAAGGTGTTTCTGGTTCAGAGGATTTGAATCCATTGGGCTGGCGTGAAAATGCAATCAGGGCATTAGAAGAGGCTGGATAAATTAAATAAAATAAGAAGATTACTAGTCCTATATATAATAAGTTACCAAAAGCTTTTTAAACATCCTATTTTTTACGATGTTAGTTAATTTATAAAATGGCAGCACAAAAACCAAACATGAACGTTGTCTTTGTAGGACACGTTGACCATGGAAAATCTACAAGCATAGGAAGACTTATGTACGATTCTGGAATGGTTCCAGAACAGGAATTGCAAAAACTTAAGGAAGAGGCTCAGAAACACGGAAAAGTTGGATTTGAGTTTGCCTTTGTTATGGACAGGTTCAAGGAAGAAAGGGAAAGGGGAGTTACAATTGACCTGGCTTACAAGAAACTTATAACTCAGAAATTCCAAGTAACAATAATTGACGCACCAGGACACAAGGACTTTGTCAAGAACATGATTACAGGTGCAAGCCAAGCTGACGCGGCTTTCCTTGTCGTAGCAGTACAGCACGGAGTAATGCCCCAGACAAAGGAGCACCTTTGGTTGCTAAGGACAATGGGAGTTGACCAGATTGCAGTAATCATAAACCAGATGGACACTGTAGGGTATGATGAAGCTAAATTCAAGAAAGTCAAGGATGATGTATCTGCTGTCTTGAAGGTTGTCGGAATTAATCCAGAAAAAATTACTTTCATAGCAGCTTCTGGATTCAAGGGAGACAATATTGTAAAGAAAGCAGCAGCAAACATGCCGTGGTACAAGGGACCAACTCTCTTGGAACAATTTGATTTGTTCACAGAACCTCAGAAGCCTACTAACTTGCCATTGAGAATGCCACTCCAGGATGTTTATGAAATCACTGGAATCGGAACTGTGCCAGTCGGAAAAATTGAGACAGGCATCATGAAAATCGGACAGAAGGTCATTATCCTGCCAGGAAGATCCGGAAGAGGGGTTGAAGGCGAGGTAAAGACAATAGAAATGCACCATGAGCAAATGCAAGAAGCGCTTGCTGGTGACAATGTCGGAGTCAATATCAGGGGAGTCGGCAAGAAAGACATTGCAAGAGGCGATGTCATATGCGATGCAGCAAAGCCTGCAACAATTGTTGAAGAGTTCACTGCGCAGATTGCAGTAATCAACCACCCAACAGTCATTGCAAAAGGCTATACACCGGTATTCCACGTACACACATCTCAAACACCATGCCAGTTTGTTGAATTGATCGAGAAGCTTGACCCAAGAACAGGGCAGGTTGCCCAGAAAAGCCCAGACTTCTTGAAGAATGGAGACGTTGCAAGAGTCAAGATAAAACCAATGGGAAACCTTGTGTTAGAAACACAGAAGGCCAATCCACACATGGCAAGATTCGCAATAAGAGATGCAGGCGCAACAGTAGCAGCAGGAATCTGCATTGAGCTTGTTGAGAAGAAACTCGCAAAGTAGTTTTCCTTAATTTTTATTTCTTTAATCTTTTTTGTTTTTTATTGGGGGTTAATATTAAAATGCTTTTACCCATCGGGGTGAACAGGGGGCGTGTTTTACATGGCAGTCTTTCTTCGAATAGCAATTTTAGAAAGATTTATAAATAACTTTCAAGGTAGAAGTTTATAGGAAGATATCAAAAGGTATCAAAATATCATAAAAATATCATAAATCATATCACAGTCAAATAAAAATCACACCTTACGATCATTTCAGCGTTTGCTGAGGTTTTACAGGTATAGAAGGCAGAATAAGCCTTAATGAATGCTTTTAGGATATCTTTCTAGTAAAATACAATTAAACAAATAATAAATTCGGAGGAATTTACAAAAAACAATGAAAATTCAAAAACAAATTTTCAAGTATTTAAATTTAGGAGGTAAATTTAAACATGGCAAAAATTAGTCCAGTATCAATAAAATACGTAGTACATGCAAAATTCGAGGCAGAGGGAAGCATTGAGAAACCTGATGTTATAGGCGCTCTTTTCGGGCAGACTGAAGGCTTGCTTGGAGAAGACCTTGAGCTTCGTGAGCTGCAAAAAGAAGGGAAAATAGGCAGGATAGAAGTCCAGAGCGAAAGCAAACTTGGCAAGACTATCGGAAAAATACAGATTCCGTCAGCGCTTGACAAGACTGAAACGACTCTTGTTGCTGCTGCAATTGAAACAATAGAAAGAATTGGTCCAAGTGATGCTAAAATCAGTGTCGAGAATATTGAGGATGTCAGAGGAAACAAGCGCGAGTATATTCTTGAAAGGGCAAAGAAACTTCTTGCACAAATTGAAGAGACAATGCCTGAATCAAGGGAGATGGGCGAACATGTCAAGGAGCAGAGCAAGATTGCAAGGCTTGTTGAATATGGAAGCGAAAAACTTCCTGCAGGAGATATTTCTGGCGAGGAAATAATTGTTGCAGAAGGAAGGGCTGATATCATCAACTTGCTGAGAAATGGAGTCAAGAATGTAATTGCAATGAACGGCACAAAGCTGCCCGAGACAATCAAGGAGTTAAGCAGGGAGAAGAAAATAATCCTGTTTGTCGACGGAGACAGGGGCGGAAGGCTGATTGCAAAGAATGTGTGCGACAATGCAAAGATTTCAGGAATAGTGTCTGCGCCTGACGGCAAGGAAGTTGAGGAACTTTCAAAAAAAGAAATCCTGGCAGCTTTAAGAAAGATCATGACTCCTGAAGAGTTCTTCAGGAACTTCAGGGAGATGAGAGAGATGCGAGAAGAAAGGAAATATGAAAGCCAGGAAAGGTATGAAGAAAGGTCCAGGGCGCCGTTTGTCAGAGAAAAAAAAGAAACTGATGCAGAGCAGGAAGAAAGTGTCAGCAATGAGCAGGCTGAAGAGAAAATAAGAGAAGTTGCAGAGGAAATTTCAGGAAGCAAAACCGCAGTTTTGCTTGACAATAGCATGCATGTCATAAAGAAAGTCTCAACTCTTGGATTGATTCCTGTCTTGAAGAAATCAAGCGCAAAAATACACTCGATTGTAATTGACGGAGTGGCTACAGTAAGTGTTTTGAGGCTGGCTGAAGAACGCGGCATCAAAAACATTGCAGCAAGGAATTTCGCAGTTGTCGAAGAAGGAAACGTCAAGCTGATCAGCTTGTAAACAATAAATTTATCATTAATGCAGAAACGTTTTTAGTATAAGCAGCAGCATGTTTATTTAGGGCAGTCTTCAGTAGTAAAACAAAATTTCATCAAGCAAAAGAATAGCTGAACCAAATGTTTGAAGGACTTATTGTTAATGGCAAAACATTTTACCTTGTGAGGTGTAGATAGGTTGCTTCGCAAGAATGGATAGGTTGCTTCGCAAGAGACAGGGCAGTCATGTGTGCAGTAGAAACGCTGAAACCCGAGTTGTCAAGAACTCTGGAATAAATTCCAGAGCGTGTTTGAGTTCTTGAGCACACTCAGAAATCCGACAAATTTACTCCGAGTTAAAACAGGGAGGGTTAAGGATTTCTGATGTCTAGAGATTTAGGATTAACAGAAAACTAATATTTAAAAATAGGAAATCCTTAAGCAGAACATGGACGAAGACAAGAAAAGAGGTATAAAAGTAGGTGTGTTTGCTGTCCTTGCCATACTGGCTATAATCCTGATTTTTTACAGCAAACATTGCAGCGATAGCACGTGCTTTAACACTTATCTTGGAAAATGTCACAAGGCAGTTTATACATCTGATGTGGCAGATGCAACCTGGCGATATGAAATAATGGGCCCACGCGAAGGCAAATGCCTTGTTAATGTGAAGCTTCTTGTGGCTAAAGAAGGAAATGCTGATTTGCGAGGATTGGAAAATAATGAAATGAACTGCTATGCTGAATTGGGAGATATCAAAGATCCTAAAGCGGATTTGAGGAATTGCAATGGCTTGTTGAAGGAAAAGGTCCAGGAAGTGATTATACAGAAAATGCATGCTTATATTCTTGAAAACATAGGCAAAATAAGCACTGAATTACAAAAGGTAATCTAAGATTTCTTGGGAAAAGTTTTAAAAACGGGTTTCAGTTTTAATCTGAAGCTTTGGCTGAAAATGCTGGAGCTGATTAAACAAAGAAAATGATTAGAAAATTATTAACTTATGCTGTTTTGTCAGGAGCTATTTTAATTAGCAGCTGTTCTGGGCAGAGACAACAGGCAGCTACGCTTGAACAGGGCATAGAAGAGCATTATGTCAAGAGAGTTATTGATGGAGACACGCTTGTTCTTGATGATGAAAGACATGTCCGTTTGCTTGGGATTAATACCCCTGAGTTAAGAAAGAAAGGGCGACAAGGAGCAGAAGAATATGCAGTAGAAGCTTCTGACAGGTTAAGCAGATTAGTTGGAGGAAATAAAAAGATAAAGCTGGAATATGACTTGACTGACAAGAACAAGGAAGATAAAGACAGATTCGGCAGGACATTGGGATATATTATTGCTGATGGAGAGAATACAAGCATAATTCTTGCTCGCGAGGGATTTGCAAGGGCTTTCATGTATAAAGACTTAAAATACAGAAAAGAAATTTTGGAAGCAGAGGAAGAAGCAAAGAGCGCTGGCAGAAGAATCTGGGCCAGAGAAAGTCAAAATTAATAATATTCAATCAAATCCTTCTGGCCCGAAGTTAAGAAGAATTTTTCTAATTTCATTGATAGTTTGCTGCTGGTCTTTTTTGTCAGACATTCTTACAAATCTTATCAGTAAATCAACCAAACTTTTTTCGTCAAAAAACTTTAGTTTATAGCCATCGGTGATAAAATAAAATCTAAATTTCTTATATCTTAATTCTTTTATAACCATTCCTGCAACATGACCCAGAGCCTTTCCTTTATGAGGGCTATTTTCTAAACTCTCCATTAAATCAATAACTTCGTGCGCTTCTCCCTGGAATTTCTTCTGAATAGCTTCAAATAAAGAGTGGACTATTTCGACCTTGGCCATTTTTTATTCAACTCTTTTCTAGCATCCTCTATAGAAATAGTGCCCTCTGACGAAAGCAAAAATGCCCTTAACTGCTCTTTAACAGCTAAAGAATAAACCCTTCTAAGAATATCATCATAACTTTCTCCTTTCATTCCAAATGAGGAAATTTTATCCTTTGTTTCCTTGCTTAATTGAATTGTTGTTATTTCCATTTTTATTATCTATAGCTTCTATAGCCGCCATAGTTTATAAGCTTTTCCGTTGTTATTGATGGCTTAGCTGTCAAGAGTAATCTATAAAAATACAAATTTCCTAGCATAAATATGATAAGATTTGGACCTGCTGGTTGTGGTGGCAGAGCAGAAGCTGTTTCTAATCTTGAAAAATACAAGAAGCTTGGAATTACAGCTTGTGAAGTGCCTTTCACCTACCAAGTTTGGATGAGAGAGGTTGATGCCAAGACAATAGGCCAAGCAGCTAGGAAACTTGATATCAAACTGAGCATTCACGCGCCTTACTGGCTGAATCTGAACAGCACTGACAAGAAAAAAATACAGGAGAGCATGGAAAGGATATTGAAATGCTGTGAAATAGGGGAAGTTCTTGGGGCATATGCAGTAGTCTTCCATGCTGGATTCTATGGCAAGATGAGCAAGGAAGAAACCTACCAAAATATTAAGAAGCAGATACAGAAGATGCAGAATGTAATAAAAAAGAAAAAATGGAAAATCAAGCTTGCTCCAGAGACAATGGGAAAGATAAATGTTTTTGGGGATATAGATGAGATACTAAGATTGATGAAAGAGACAGGATGTTTCTGCTGTGTTGATTTCGCGCACTTGTTCGCAAGGTATCAAGGCAAGATAACATACAAAGAAATTTATGAAAAGTTCAGGCATCTGCCAAGCATGCACTGTCATTTTTCTGGCATAAACTGGGGACCAAAAGGAGAGAGAAGCCACAAGGTAACTGGAGATTCTGAGTTGAGAAAACTGCTTGAGGCTTTGCCGAAAAATAAAGAAATTGTAATCATAAATGAGAGCCCGGTGCCTGTTGAAGACAGTGTAAAGGCGATTAAAATCTGGAAAAATCTCAGGTGAAAAGTTATATACTAAAAACTCTCTGAGTTTTTGGGACTTCGGGTTCGTAAGAACCTGAGAGTGCTCAGGAACATTGTTCCTGACATGCTCAGAAAAATCTTATAGCCTTATTTTTCTGACATACTAAACTTCTCTTTTGGCTCGGTTTCTACAGAAGTCTTTTGTATCTTAATTTGTTTTATTTTCCTTCTTCTGTGCCTGTCAATCGCAAGTAATCTTTGTCTTGCTCTCTCTGGACTAATTCGGCAGACATTCAATATTTCTAGTAAATTTTCAAGTGTTTCATTATATGTTTCTCTATGATACTCTTTTATGTTGTCAAGCCTTTTCTTTGTTTCTTTATTCAGCTTTATGGTTGTAACATTATTTTCTATTTTTTTCATTTCGCTCCTTCAAGTGCAGTTCCCGATGACAGTTTGGACAGATTAAAATACATCTAGTCATGGTATACTTAAGTATAAATAGGTATACGGTTTAAATATTCTTCGGTTGTCTAGGGGTTCATAAATTTAATTTGTTACTATAGAAAAGCAACAAATCTGTAACTACCACAAAGTTTATAAAGACTTTTGGACTGCCTAATATCAATTAAATAAACACATAAATAAAGATGAAACAAAACAAAAACCTATTGGTTTCCTTGATTGCAGTTTTTGCAGTGATTTCTTTACTTGGCTGCGTCAGTGCTGCATTCAATGTAGCTATTGACAAAGTTGAGGTTAATGACAAGGTTCTTGATGGCGGTGCAGTAGCTGCTTTTGCAGGAGATACATTGCCTATACAGGTATTCTACACATCTAATGTAAATGTTGCAGATGCCAAGGTAAAGGCATGGATTTCAGGCTATAGAGATGACATCGAAGCAGTTTCAGAAAGAATACACCTTTTGGCTGGCACATCATACGTGAAAACACTTTCACTTACGATACCTGGCGATTTGGACCTTTCTGAGGATCATGCCCTGTATGTCCGAGTTGAGGGCAGCACAGGTTTCGTGGAGAAGCACTATATATTGAGAACACAAAGAGAGTCTTACACAGCTGAATTGATAGAAGTTTCAGGCAGCGAAAATGTAAAAGCCGGCTCAGAGCTTCAGATAACACTTGTTTTAAAGAACAGGGGTTACGAAGAGCTTGAGGACATGGTAGTTGAAGCAAAGATACTTGAAACAAACACAGCAGTCGAGGCATACCTTGGAGACTTGGTTTCAGTTGACACTGAACACGCAGAGGATGCGGTTGAGAAAATCGTAAACCTCAAGATACCTTCAAGTCTTGAATCTGGAATCTACACCCTTGAAGTCAAGGTAAGCAATGCCGATGTTGAAACAAAGGCAGTGAAGAAAATCGTAGTTTCTGGTGTAAAAGACACTACAAAGGTATTGATAACAGGCAAGAACCAGGCATTCGACACAGGAGAAGCTGGAACATGGAATTTCGAGATAGTGAATCTTGGAAAAGAAACACGAATCTTCGAGATTACACCCGAGACAAACGAGAAGTTTGCTGTAAAAGCAAGCCCATCAATAATTGTTGTCAGGGAAGGCGAAAGCAAGACTGTCACAGTAGAAGCCACTTCAGAGAATGAAGGAATCTACAACTTTGCAGTAAGAGTAACATCTGACGGCAAGCTTGTTGAAAAGATATTGCTTAGTGCAAAAGTCCAAGGCGGATTCTTCGATGGAAACACAGTACTGGCAATTTCGCTAGCTATAGTGTTTGCAGTTCTGTTAATTGTACTTATTGTACTTTTAACAAGGAAGCCAAAGAAATCTGACGAGCTTGAAGAAAGCTATTATTAAATTTTTTAACTTTTTCTTTTTTTTATTTTTTAGACGCAAGTATAGTTCTGAGAGTTAATGGTGAAATGTTTTTACCCTGATGGATTATGGGCGCGGCGTGTTTTGTTATTGCAATTGTGGCATCGCAGATGAGCTGTTGAGCCAAGCATATATTTTTAAAATTGGGTTTATACTATAAACCATGCAAAAAAGGGGTTTGTTGATATTAGTTCTATTAATAGTGCCTATATTACTTGCAAGTTTTGCTTTAGCAGCGAGTTGTTCTGACACTGATGGCGGAGTGAATTATTATGTTAAGGGGATTATAAGCGGGTCTGCTCGGTGTATTTATAATGGTGTTACACAGGATTGTACAGGTGGTCCTAA
>Ga0315289_10006415_pt1 | contig 17297 bp, 18 predicted proteins | sample YL17G11_40_MG_FD_203452 | JGI IMG/M metagenome (GOLD analysis project Ga0315289, IMG submission 203452) | Sediment microbial communities from Yellowstone Lake, YNP, Wyoming, USA - YL17G11_40 | ecosystem: Environmental > Aquatic > Freshwater > Lake > Sediment | place: USA: Wyoming | collected... | reverse complement strand
CCCGTGGTGGTTGGTGGCCTGGACAATCCTTCTGGCCGTAGCCGCGATTCTCCAGTGGGTTGGAGTCGTCTAGCGGCTCCATGACCCAGCGGCGCCCCGCTCATCCCTCTAAGAAGCGGCACCAGCTTGCCCATCTGTGAGCTGCACAACAGATTCCTTGGGATCGTTTGGCTATAGTGAAGGGGAGGGCCTGCCGGAGGACTTGCTACCTCCTCCTTCCTTTGCTACGCAAGCAGGAGGCAGGCCCTCTTAGTTCTGAGACGTAGACTGCACCGACCTTGACCACGGCCATCAGCGGCGGCGAGGACGCGGAGCGGGCAAGGCGAGCGGGAGCAGGCGGTCGACCTCTTCCCTGAGGTGTGCGTTCTCATCCCCGAGGAGGTCGATCATCCGGCCGCGATGCGAATGATCGTTGCCCTGAAACGAGCTCGTCGCCGTGGGGCGTCGTTCCCTGAGATCGCCCGGAGGTACAGCGTCTCCGTCGGGACGGCGTACAAGGTGACGACGACTGATCTCCGTGTGCTACGGCGAGAGGGCAAAGCGGCCTGACTGATCGACTGAGAGGCCCCTAGAATCGCCTCGACCGCCCCGAGCCCTCAGCGCGGGCTGAACCAGCGAGCCTACCACGACCGGCGACGCGGCGAAGGAAGGGCAAGGGGGAGAAGGCGCTCGTTCTCCAAGCCCTCGGACAGGAGGAGAGGCCGCCCTATGTTCGGGACCCATCAGGCGGCGAGGCCGTCCTCGCAGAAGTGGGCCCCTCGCTCGGGCAGACGAGGACCTGGAGGTAGCTCTCAAATCCTTTCGCCAAGCGCAGGCGGTAGTGGTAGTCTAAGAGTCGGTGGAAGAGAGGGCAGAGGGCAGAGCCCAGAGCCCTTCACCGGAGAAGGAGGCATGTGATGGATAGAGGGAAGATCTGTTCCGTCGGAAGGATGGTCTAATGACTCCAAGTGCGCTGGCGGTGCTCTTTGCAGTCGCGACCATCGTCCTTGTCGGTTTCCTCCTTCACGCACGGAGGGAGCTTGGTCGTCTTCGGCAACGCTATAGCCCGATCACGGACCTTGAACGGGCAGTTGAGGAGACCAAGCGGCAACTGGCAAGCATGCGGCAAGAGGCGGACAGGGTTGCCGCTGCGGATCAGGAGCAGCGCCAACGGCTTGCCGAGGAGTACGAGCAAGCGCGGGCGACGTACAACGCTCTGCGTGCGGAGGTGGCCCTTCTTGAGGAGAACATCGAGGACATTTCCTTTGGGCTCTACAAGCCGCACTTTACTTTCGCGACCTCGGAGGAATACAAGCGTCAACTAGAGGCAGTGCGTGAGGAAGAACGGCAAGTCATCAGAGGCGGCAGGGCGGCTTCTTCCCCTGTACAGTGGAGGGTAGGCGAAAGCCGTCGTGAGGGTGAGCGGATGGTGAAGCAGACTGCCAAGCTCATGCTTCGCGCCTTCAACGGCGAGTGCGACGCTGCGGTAGCTACGGTGACCTGGAACAACATCAGGACGATGGAAGAGCGGATTCGGAAATCCTATGAAGCCGTGAACCGCCTCGGAAGCGTCCTTCAGATGTCGATTACAGAAGGCTATCTCCGTCTCAAACTCGATGAGTTGCGGCTCACGCACGAGTACGAAGACAAGCAGCACCAGGAGAAGGAGGAGCAAAGGCGCATCAGAGAAGAACTGCGAGAGGAAGAGAAGGCGCAGCGGGAACTTGAGCGGGCGCGTGAGGATGCAGAGCGGGAAGAGTCGAGGTCTGCAAGAGCCCTTGAAAGGGCGCGGGCCGAAGCCGCGCAGGCCTCGGGACAACAGCTGGAGGTGCTCAAGGAGCGGATTCAGGCTCTCGAAGCACAACTGACGGAGGCGCAGAGGCAGAAGGAGCGAGCGATCTCTCAAGCGCAGCTGACGAAGTCGGGTTACGTATACGTGATCTCCAACATCGGCTCCTTCGGAGAGAGTGTGCTCAAGATCGGAATGACGCGGCGCCTTGAACCAATGGACCGCGTTCGCGAACTGGGGGACGCTTCAGTGCCGTTCCCATTCGACGTCCACGCCATGCTTTACTCGGAGAACGCCCCCGCACTTGAGGGAGCCCTGCATGCCCTCCTGGAAGACCGCCAAGTCAACATGGTAAACCCGCGCAAGGAGTTCTACCGAGCCAATCTTGAGGAACTGAAGGCACTCGCCAGGGAGAGAAACATCGACGTGGAGTTGACCATGCTCGCTGAGGCGAGGCAATTCCGCGAGACCTTGGCCCAGCGCATAGAGAACACGCCAACGGAGGGTTCCGTGCCAACGAAGTTCCCAGCTTGTCTGTTCGGAGAGACTGGAGCCTTGGGGACGACGCCAGCCGCTCCGCAGGATCAAGACAACCCCTCAGGCGGAGCGCGAGTGGCCGAGCCCCAGTGAGCAAACCACTTCTTGAGTTAGTCTGGCGGTCTCCCGTGACGAGGACCTGGAGGCGGCCCTGAAATCCTTTCGCCAAGCGCAGGAAGTCGCGGCGTAGGAAGCAGCCTGGAACTAGCTCTGGAAGTGAACCGCTCATCGGGGGCGGGTCACTGGTTCTCCGTCACACGCTGCGGTTCCTCCGCAACTGCCAGAGGCACTCTAGGAACAGGACCGCGAAAAGGGCATCCACAACGCCGAACAGAAGCGCGAAGAGAACGTGAGGGATGTCTCCAACAGCGAGTTGGTAGAAGGCGACGCCGGAGTAGGCCACCTTGTAGAGGGTCCCGACGACAATCAGGTCGAAGTTCGCTCTGAGATCTCCCCTGTAGACAAGGACGTAGCCGACGCCGATTACGAAAAGGAATGCTCCAATGAGAGTCACGTAGGCGCCTGAGGATGGAAGAGGGATGTTCAGCCATCGGAATGGGTATCTATAGAAGAACGTGAAGATGACGCCCAGGACCGTGTCGTAGAGCGCTGCCGTCAGGAACAGGCCCTTGTAGTACTTGACCCTGCGTGTGCTCATCTTGTCCTCCGTGTGTGCTCGCATCTACTCCCCTCCTCGCGGTCGCTTGCCGAAGCTCGAAGACTGCCGCAACGCCTGCCTGAACTTCTGTCGCCTTTCGCGTGTTTCCTCGGCCGAGTACACTGCCTCAGCCAGCCAGAGGAATCTCGCATGACCCACCCCCGGTGAACGCTCCATTCCTCAGGCTAGTCTAACCCACCTCCAGCGACGCAGGTCAAACGCCTCGGGCGCGGTGAGTGATGCGGGGCAGTAGGTGCCTACCCGATCAATCCTAGGGCCTTTCTCTTGGCTTCCGACCCGTCGGGCCGAGACACCCACACCCTTGCTCTCCGACAGCTTCCACTCGCTGGACCACTCATCTTCCATCACGATCGGCCACACGGCAGCCGCAGGAAGTCGCGGCGTAGGAAGTGCCCTGAGAGCACGTCCTGAGACAGCGACGACCCCTCAGACCTGACTAGCCTCAGGCAGCAGTGGCAAAGAGAGCTCGTACCCTTCTTGGAACAGCTGTAGGCACACCTTGACGACTTCTCTGTCGTACAGCGTGCCCGCTCCCGCTTCCAGTTCCCCCAGGGCCTTGTCCACACCCAGAGCAGGGCGATAAGGGCGGTGGGAGGACATCGCCTCCACGACGTCTGCCACGGCGAGGATCTTCGCCATGGGCAAGATCGCCTCGCCCGTGAGCCCACGCGGGTAGCCCGAACCGTCCAAGCGCTCGTGGTGCTCGAGGACGATCTCCGCCGCCGGCCAAGGAAAGTCGATCCCCTTGAGAATCTCGTAGCCGGTTTGGGGGTGCGCCTTGATGAGGTTGAATTCGGCGGGCGTCAGGCGGGCCGGTTTGCTCAGGATCTCTGCGGGCACGGAGACCTTGCCCACGTCGTGCAGGAGCCCGGCCACACGCAAGCCTTTCACCGTCTCCTCGCCGAGCCCCATCTTCTCCGCGATCGCGCACGCCAAGCGGGCCACCCGCTCCTGATGTCCAGCGGTGTAGGGGTCCCTTATCTCCGTCGTCAGGACAACGGCTTTGATCGTCCCCTCAAGGGACTTCCTCAGCCGATCAGAGGCCTCCCTGCGCTCGGTGATGTCGCTCACGAGGTTGAGAACGGCTGGCTCTCCCTGCCAGTCAATCAGGACGGCGCTCAGTTCCGCCCACCGGACGGCGCCGTCGTTGCGGACCACGCGAAAGACGAAAACACCCTGCGACTCCTCGCCCTCCATTCGCGCTCGGTACCGCTTGAGAACCATGTCCCGGTCGTCGGGGTGGATGAACTTCGGGAACGGCCTGGCCATGAGCTCCTCGCCAGAATACCCGATCAGCGCACAGGTCATCGGGTTGAGAAAGACGATCCTCCCGCCATGAACTACGAAGATCGCCTCGGACGCGTTCTCCACTACCTGGCGGTAGTTCAACTCGCTATTCGCCAGGGCGTCCTGCGCCTGCTTGCGTTCCGTGATGTCCTCAACTGTTCCATCATAGAAGAGGGTCTTCCCGTCCGAATCGCGTATGGCGCGGGCGCTCTCCCTGACGAATACTTGAGTTCCATCCCTCCGCGTCCAGGCAGCCTCGAGCCCCTTGACCTCCCCCGTCCCCTCGACTCGTTCGAGGAACTCGCTGCGTGCGTAGGACTGTTCGAAGCTATCTGTCTCCAGGTTTTTCGCCGAAAGCTCCTCGAAAGAGGAGAAGCCGAGCATCGTCACGAGCGTAGGGTTCGCTAGAAGGATCGATCCGTCGGGAGTCGTCCGGTAGAGGCCGATGGTGGCATTCTCGTACAGGGTGCGGAAACGCTCCTCGCTCTGTCGCAGCGTTTCCTCCGCGTGTTTCCGCGCGGTAATGTCCTGTACGAGTCCGACCAGGGCCACCGGTTCGTGTCGTTTGTTGAGTTCCGGTTTCCCTCTGGCCCAGATCCAGCGGACTTCGCCGTCCTCGCGGCGAATGCGACATGTGAAGTCCCAATCGGTCTTATTTGAAAGCGCATTCCCATAGCTTTCGGCCACCGCGCCGCGATCCTCTGCGAGCACGTGGCTGAGGAACATCTCGTACGTCCACTCCGGAAGGAGGGTTGGATAGCCGAAGATCTGGTCGTATCGGAGGGATCGCCAGGCCTTGCCCGTCGCCAGATCGAGTCTCCAAGCTCCTAGCTCGCCAACAGCCAGCGCGAGGTCCTTTTGCAGCTCTTCTCTTCGGATCTCGTCCTCAGCCCGCTTGAGAGCGGTGATGTCAACGTGACAGCCAACCATGCGTACCGCTCGTCCCTGTGCGTCCCATTCGACGACATGACCGGCACAGATGACCCACACCGTGGAGCCGTTCTTGTGGCGAAAGCGCAGCTCAAGGTGATAGGGAACCTTCCCATGGCTCTCGATGTGTTTTCGGGTCAGATCAAGAACGCGGGGGAGGTCTTCGGGCAAGATCAGAGCCTGCCAAGTCTCCGGCCTGTTCGCCAATTCGTGGTCCTCATAGCCGAGCATCTTCTTGTAGCCGGGGCTCAGGTATTCCGTGTTGTCCTGGATTCCCCACTCCCAGTACCCAGACAGGGACTGCTCCAGGATAGATTCAAAGATCTGCCGCTGCTTCCTTGTCGACTCCTCGGCCCGCTTCCGCTCGGTGATGTCGCGGACGAAGACAAGGTCCGCCAGCTCCCCGTGGTAGGTGACACTCCCTGCTTTTAGCTCTGCGTAGAAACTGGTCCCGTCCTTGCGCAGAACGACCGTCTCGTAGATCGCCGCGATCTCCTCCCCAGCCATGCGGCGCGCGTAGCGATCGAGGACTTTCGAGCGCTCCTCAGGGTGAACATAGTCGACGAACGGCGTCCCCACGATCTCCGCTGCCGTCCCGCCCCACATCTCTGCCGTGCGAGGATTGGCGAAGCGGATGACCCCGTCGCTGACGAGGACGATCCCGTCGGTCGCCCGTTCGATGAAGTGCCGATACTGCTCCTCGCTCTCGCGCAACGCTCTCTCCGCGCGGACTCTCTCCGTGACGTCTTCGATCGCGGCGACGACTGCTTCCACCTCACCCTGATCGTCCAACAGGGGCGCGGCGTTGATCGTGAGGAGGACTCGCTGGCCGTCCGGCCACTCGATCGCGTGACGGACGTCAGCCACCGGCTTCTTCGTCGCCATGACACGCTCGAAGGGAAGCTCCTCATCGGGGAAGGGACGCCCTGCGTAGTCCGTGATCCGCCACGTGGGGGCGTTGTAGGTGCGACTAGTGGTTTTCTTCTTGGAGAGATCGAGGATCCGCTCGGCCTGCGCGTTCGCGTAGACGATCTGGCCTGTGCGATCGACGACCGTGATCCCGGCGGGACTTGTCTCCATGACACGAGAGACGAGATCATTGGCATGCGGTGGGCTCTTCGCGACGCGCTTGCGTTGTATTCGTCGCTTGTCGTTGCGCGTGTCCTTTGGCTCGTCCATGGGGCGCATCCTAAGCCTCCTCGCCGTTCAGACGATCCACCGTACTCCCGTCATCGGCTGGACGTCAACAGCAAGTACAGAACGTGGACGATTCTCTCACTACTGCGCCTGGGAACGCCAGCCAGATTGGCACCCCCGCCTGAGGTGGGCGCTGCCACTCTCAAGGGGCAATGAGACTCTCGCTAAGAGGAAATGCCGGTACCCGACTAAGTGGCAGCGAGCAATCTGGGATGAAGGGATGCCCCGAGGCCGTCCCTGTTCTCTCATCGCGGTCTGCCTTCACCCCGACCTCCTATGACCCACCCCGAATGCAGTCGACTCCCTGTCCTAGAGGGCCCCTCCCGATCCGCGATCCTTCGTCTTGTCCTCGTACATACGCCGGTCGGCCTCGCGGAGGACGATCTCAATGGGCCGCGGATCGGTCGGCTGCCAGTGGTCGATGCCTATAGCAAGGGTCACGGGAAACTCTAGGAGCGGGTTCTCTACATTTCGCCGGGCAATCGCCGCGTGAATGCGTTCAACTGCTACATCGGCCTTCCCGTTGGTCTCCGGCAGGATCACCAAGAACTCGTCGCCGCCGTAGCGGATGACTGTGTCACACTCCCGGACGTTCTGCCGTAGAACGTCGGCTACCGCCTGTAGAACACGATCGCCCAGTTGATGTCCGAACCGGTCGTTGATCTCCTTAAACCGATTGACGTCGACCATCAAGAAAGCAACGGGGTGACCGTACCTCTTGGAGCGGGCTATTTCCTGCTGGATGGCTTCGTTGAAGTAGTGACGATTGTACGCCGCGGTGAGGGGGTCGCGGATTGCCTGTTCTTTGAGTTGCTCCTGTAACCTAATCCGTAACAGGAACCCGAGGCCCACGCCCGCGCCGATGAACCCGACGCCGACGAGTAGGGCGAGCTGCCAAAGCCGTGCTCGTAGCGGCGCGTACACCTCCGAGGTGTCCATCTTGGCCACGAGGGACCACGGCGAGTAGCGAACCGGAAGCAAGTCGGCAAGCACTCGCACGCCGCGGTAGTCGATTCCTTCGACGATCGTTTCCTGCCCCAGCGCCGCCATCACGGCGGGCACATCTTGGCCAGAAAGCGGGATGCGTAGGGTGAGGGCGGTGTTCTTCCTGAACCTGAGCTCGTTCAAGAAGAGCGCGTCGTTTCCGTCCCGGCGGACGAGCAGGGTTTCGGCCGTCGCGCTGGGGGTGGGCCAGCTACTGATGAAGGGGTAGAGGTACGTCGCGGGATCAATGCGAAAGACGACGACCCCGGTTGCCCGATTCCCGCCCTGCCACACGAGAATGGGAACGAGGACAGCGAGGCGGACCCGTTGGTCCTGATCATCCCGGTAGAAGTCGACGAACGTCGCCTGGCCCGACTGGAGGACGTCAGGTATGCGTTGCGAGATGGCAGATGACACGGAAGACGTTCCGGATGGGATCGCCAAACGTACCGTCCCTTGCATGTCCAGAAGGAGAACCTGGTCATACGGGCCGAGTGCCCGATAGCTCCCCAGCCACGCCTGAAGCTGTCCTTGGGCTTGCGCATCTTCAGCCGGGTCTTCGAGGTAGCGTTGTGCCAGCGCCGGGAAGATCGGGTTCTGGGCGAGCACCGCAGCACCTGCCAACCGCTCGGCTCTCCACAACGCAAGACCGTCCGCCTTCAGCTGCCCGATGGCCGAAAGCTGTGACTCCACCTGAGTCCGGTAGGTTCTCTCGTATCTCCGGTAGTAGAGGTAGCCGGCAGCGACGATGGCCAGCGTAAGGAGGGCGAAACCTAGGACAAAGGCATATTGCACCACACGGGACTCTGGCCTTCTTGAGCGCCCTGCGTTCACCCTGATCTCCTATGACCCGCCCCCGGTTGAACGGTCCACTTCTCAAGCTAGTCTAACCCACCTCTGGCAACGCTGGCCAAAGCCTCGGGCGCGGGTAGGGACGTGGGAAAGTAGGTGTCTCGCCGATCGACCCTAGGGCCTTTCTTTTGGCTTCCGCCCCGTCGGGCCTAGGTCTCTCTTGCTCTCCGACAGCTTCCACTCCACGCATCTTCCATCACGATCGGCCACACGGAGGCGGCGTTGACAGAGGCGAGCGGGGGGAAGCGGCGACAGGTTCCGCAGGACGTGTTGGGCGGGAGGTTGATCCGAGCGCGGCCTGGGTAGCTGGCAGGCATCCCGGCGGTGTACTCCTTCCGCACGTCAAGGTGTCGACACGTTGCACACATGCCTTTCTGCGGCATCTCCACCTCCGTTGTGCTAGAGTGAGTTCGAAGAGCCTGTCAGGGGAATCGGACCTCCTTTAGACCCAGCCCTTCTCTAACGACTGGCAAGCCCTTCTAGTCCCGCGACGCCCGTGTCAAGGACCACAGCCGGAAGCGGCGAGGACGGGGTGCGGGAAGGACTAGACTGGCTCGCGATGTTGACCGTTCACTGTGGCGAAGTAATGATACCCAATGAGTAGCCCACGAGAGAAGCTATCAACACTGCAATCACGGTTACTAAGTACCACACCCCGAGAAACAGACACGTCAGGGCTAGGGCTTTGAGACCACGCCTTGCGCCGCGGGTTCTGAAGAGGTAGACTGGAAAGCCGACAGGCGCGACAAGGAGCAATGAAAGAATCGTAAGCTTGCTGAGCGAGAAACTCAGGTCGGAAGCATCATAGTAACACCACGCCAAGAACGCCAAGAAGAACGCAACTGAGATCGACAGATTAGCAGCAGAAAAGAGCTCCTGCTGAGATTCCGGCAGGAACGGGAAGACAGCGCCAAAGATCGCTCCCGAAACAAGCAATCCGATCAGAATCCAGCGCTTCTCATTTCGATGGGTACGTGCGATCCCATCGCTTTCCGGTATCTGCTTTCCTTCTTCCATTTGCCCAGCCTCCTTCTGACGTCGCGCCCCTAGTTCGTCCCCGGTCGTGTCCTGGACGACCACCAGCGGCGGCGAGGGCGCGGAGCAGGTAGGGCCAACTGCGTTTTCAGACTACTCATGTGTCCTGACAGGAGCAAGTACCCAGCCCTTCTTCTCCTCCCGACCGAGGTAGTCGAGAATCGCCTCGACGACCAGGTAGTTGACCGAGCGGTCCTTCTTCTCCGAGAGCTTGTCCAGGACCTGCTTCTGTGCCATGTTGTTTACCTCCACGAACGTCTCTAGTATATGGTTGAGGGGCTTGCCGGAGAACAGCGGCGGGCGCGCCCAGCCGCTGCGGTGTGCGAGGAGAGCTGCATGATGTGGCTCCTGCCAGAAGGTGAAGGATCTGGAGAAGATCGCTAGGGAATGGGGATTGCGGCACTGGTGACTGCCATTGCCGCTTGGTTGATGGCTATCGCGGGCAGTGCAGTGGGGATGTTCCTGGCCATTGCGGCTGTCGTTCTCGGGGCGATCGGCTGCGGGAGGCGCCAAGGGCGTGGGAGTACCTGGACAGGCATGAGGGAGGGAAGTGAGAGGAGTTGCTTGCGGCGGGTCTTCTCCGGGAGGCCCGCCGCGGAAAGAAACGGAGGTGTCGAATGGATGGATTCCCCGCAGGCCGGATGATAGGCATGGGTGCGTTGGGAGGGATTATCGCGGGCTTTCTCTTGGCGAGTGACGGGATGGGTTTCCTTTCCGCTAGCATGGTCGGTATGGTCGTCTACGTGGTCGTTGTCACCGAAGAGAAAGTCCGCATCATGCAACGGGAATTGCGGGATAGAAAACAATGAACGCAGGCAAGTTGCGCGCCGGTCCAGATGCCCCTCTCGGCTCGGCCAAGACGAAGGCCGCGCTCGTCTACCGTGCTCTGAGGGCACGCAAAGGCGAGTGGATTGACGCCCCGGGTTGTCTCTGCACGACCAGGATCACGTCTCCGGGAGCCTAGTCGACGGTGCTCTTGATGAAGCCGACCCTCAAACCCTTTCGCCAGGCGAAAGCACTAGATGAGCTCAGGAGCGGACCGTTTACCGGGGGCGGGTCAGTGGCAAGACAGACCTGGCAGCAAGGCGGCATGTGAATGGGGATTCACGCATTCACCCCCGGTTGCTGTTATGTGAGGCGGAGGGTGCTCGTTTGGCTCTCCAAGGGAGGGATGCCAATGGAACGTCACGGAGAATACGAGGCGGACTGCTGCGAGAACTGCGGCAATCCGCTTGACATGACGGACATCGCTCGTGCTTGCCGCCCTCTCGTGAAGGTCGTCGAGCTTGGCGAGGACCACAGAGCGCGGACGAACCCACCTTTCCGTGGACGCGGGCTCGTTGAGTGTCGAGCGTGTGACCATCGGAACACCGTCGAGGTCATCAAGAGCGGCGCCTAGGTCTCAGCATGGGCGCAAGAAGACGGGTGGGAAGCAAGATGGGCCGTGATCACTCGGTCGGGGCCATTCAGTTCTTCGAGGCCGTCGCCAAGAAACGGAAGCGTCGCCGTGACCGCGGGGTGAGGAGAGCTTGGAGTCGCTGGCCCCCTACCCTCTTGCTGCCAGGCGCGGCCCTCGAATCCGTTCGCCAGGCGGAGGCAGTAGCATTGAGCTCATCTGGGAACTGGGCTGGACAAGGAGGTTGATGTGGTCAAGTGGTGGCTCGTCCCTCTCTTTGCGGCATTTCTCTGCGGAAGCTTTATTGCAGCTACAAGTGTAGCACAGTCAGACCCCTACCGAGACATGGTTGTGGCCATCGAGAAGTGGCTTCAGAGCAATCCTGCTCGCCAGTTCACCTCTGCCCAAGAAGAGAAGGTCTTCGCGTGGAAGGTCGGCCTGGAACGACTGGGGTACAGCTCCAAGGAGGGATTCCTGTTCTACAGCCAACTGTTGAGTGAGATCGGCAGCACCGCTTTCGCCTACAACAGCCGGGTCTACTCTGAGCCGTCCGTCAGAGCGAAGTTGTTCGAGAGCTACCCGACCCTTGAGTACTTGCGAGGGGATAAGCAGCTTCCTGCACCAGGGAGCGTATTCGCTGAGACCTACGACTGGTATCGCTCTAATGTCGTGAGTCGACAAGAACAGTGCTACTGGCTCCAGCTTTTCCTCAAGTTCTTTGAGGGCTTCACGCTTGGTCCCCAGCAACTCGCGGCTCTTGTGTCGACCAACAGAGAGGCCATTCACGAGATCCTTGTCCAGTACCTAGCGATGGCTGCCATCTACCTCACCGATGATCGCGAGCAAATCGGCGGCATTGGCTATGTATACACTGTCTACGGACTGGTCATAGAAACGAGGCCGCTCGCCGACGTCATGCTGGCACCGCTGGCTTCCTTCTGCGAGGCAACTGCGTCCTACCTAACTGCAGAAGAGAAGGCAGGAATCCTGGCATTCGTGATCCCAGACTATGCGGACAGCGATTATGCGGTGCAGCTCTACGCAACGCTGAATCCATAGGCGGTGCTCCTTCGGAATGGTGCAGGTGGAATGCTGGGATCGGGATAGTGGGAGGCATGACTTGCCCTCACCAGTCCGGCCTGGGTATGGTGGGGCAACTCAAACAGGGGAGTTCGACGGTCTTTGAGAGAGAGGAAACGCCGCAAGCTGCGTTGCGAAGCGGGAAACGGGACTCGAACCCGCGACCCTCAGCTTGGGAAGCTGATGCTCTACCAACTGAGCTATTCCCGCAGGTCGAAGAAAAGTACAACGCTCTATCCTTGGCACGTCCACAGCCAAGGCCTCTTCTCGCTTGGTGGGCCAGGCGCGCTTCCGGAAAGACGCGGGAGCTACGGCCTCATGACATCGCGGCACGGGGCTTCTCCGTCGCCGAAGTACCGCTCGAGAAGAGCCCCGTTCGCCTCGCCGGACGAAGGCGTCGCGGAAGGCTAGCCTTTCTTCTCCTCGCGCTTCAGGTACTCGAGAATCGCCTCGACGACGACGTAGTTCGGCGAACGGTCTCTTTTCTTGGCGACCTTGAGCAGTCGCTCCACCGGTTTCTCCGCCAGCTTCGACTGGGGGATCGAGATTGAGATCCTGTTCAGGACTCTCTTCTTGACCATGTGTGTCCTTCCCTTCGCCGTGGTCTTTGACGACACTCTACTCCACGCGAAGCGAACACACAAGGCATAGACTGTCGGGGAGACCCTCGCCGAGCCCCGAATCCGGCCGGTCGGCGAGGGCTGGAGGCCTGCTCCGCGACGGCGGCGGCTTTCCCGCCTGCCCAGAGTAGGAAAAGCCCTGCAGGCTCTCGCGGTGCAAGACCATTCCTCCTTTCGCTCGGCGCATTCCCGCAAGGAGGCACGCTCCCAGACGGCACGGGTTGCCCAGGACGTCTCAGGCTTTCCTTCTTGACTTCAGGTGAGCCCCATCTGAGGGGTGTAAGGATGGCGAAGAAAGGGTGAGAATCCTGGGGATCTGGCAGAAGGTTTTCGGATGGCGAGACGAAAAGGCCGCTCGGTCCTCGTTGCCTCAGAGCCTCGACCGTGGGCGCCACCTCGAGCGCTCGACTTCTCGACCGGTGAAGGCCCGTCTCCTTGGGACATGCGCGGCCGGCCTGCCGTCCTCGAGCGCGCTCGCTTCGGGCGACGAGGATGCCCGTCGCGAGCCGGCCAAGTGCTCCTACCAGAGTTCTGGGAGAATCACCGGGTCGCTCCCAAAGACGTAGGCGGTGAAGAAGTCGGAGAAGTCCGAGCCGGTCACCTGCAGGAGGATGGTCTAGATACGGTCGTAGGTGAGGAGCCCCTTCCGGTGCCCATGCTCCGCCCAGATCGCCCTCACGATGTCGTCGAGTGAGAATCGGTGCCCGGTCCGCCGCTCGATCTCACGATCGAGCAGGTAGGCGACGAGCGCCCCCTTGCAGTAGACGATGAACTCCAGTTGCTTGAGGCTGAGAGGAACTTCGCCGACTCGCGCCACCGGAGCGTCAAGCAACGGCTACGAGCAGGGGGACATGGCTACAGCCACCGCTCCAATTCCTGGGCCGTGAGGGCTCCCGCACTGCCGGAGAAGCGGATCACGCCCATTCGATCGATCAGGACTAGGCGCGGGACAGACCCAACCCCGTACAGGGCCATCACGGCCTCGCCGGCGTCGTCAGGGCCCCAGAGGCAGACCATGTTCACGTGGGCGCGGCCGAGGAACTGGCGAGCGTTCTCGCGTTGGCTCTCGACCGCTACGCCGACGAGCGCCACGCCTTGGCCCTCGTAGCGTTTCGCGAGGTCGGCGACGTGCGGCAGGCTGCTCGTGCAGGCTCCGCACGTGCTTGCCCAGAACTCAAGAAGGACGACCCGGCCCCGAAAGTCGGAGATGCGGACGATCTTCCCGTCGAGGGCGGGCATCTGGAAAGTCGGCGCGGCTTGGCCAACCTCTGTGCCGAACCAGAAGACTTCCGTTGTTCCTGACAGGTGGATCAGACCCGAGCGAATGTCCCGCGCCCCCTGATCGTTGACGACGACGAGGGTGACCGTGTAGGCGCCGTCCGCCGCGTAGCGATGGGCCACGGTCGCTCCCGAGCCGGAGAAGCCGTCGCCGAAGCCCCACTGGTAGAGGACGATCCGCCCGCTTGCGTCTCGGGAGGAACTTGCGTCGAAGCGAACCTCGAGCGGCGGGTTCCCGGCTGCCGCGCTGCGGGTGAAGCTCGCGACGGGGGCCGCGCTTGCTGAGATACCAAAGGCCCAGCAGGTCAGAACGACAAGAAGGAAAGAACCGCAGCATGCCCAACGCCTCGTGTACACGTCACCCACCTCCCAACGCAAGCGAGAACTACGTATCGCCTCCCGGGCCAAACTGCAAGTTGAGGTTTGCACCGATCCGGGACGGCCCAAAGGAGATACACCCGTCGAGCAGGGGAGTTTCGCGGGTCTTGACGGCGGGACCTTGCGGCTTGGTCTCCGAAGGCCGAGATCACAGATCCGTGGCCTCCAGCTTCGGAAGGCCGATCTCTGCTTGCGGGGCCCCGCAACCAGGGCGTAGCGACATGCGGCCTAGGAGGTTTGGCGCGCCGATAGAGCGTGGACCTCTCGGTAGAGGTCGAGGAGCTGGGCGCGCACCGCGCCCTTGCTGAACTGCCCGAGGAGCTCTCGGGAGATCCGGCACCCCTCTTCGAAGTAGGCGCGGTCCTGGATCATGCGCCGCGTTAGGGCCGTGAACTCCGCGGTGTCCCTGGCTTTGAGGTAGGGGAGACGGTAGAGTTGGCGGTACTCGGGAATATCTTTGTAGATCACGGGTAGACCGCACGCCGCCGCCTCCAGAGGGGCGACGGGGCAGTTCTCCTGGAGGCTCGGGAAGAGGAAGAGGTCGGCCGCGTTGTAGGCCAGCGGCATCTCTTCTAGATCGAAGAGGCCCGCGAAGCGCACGTTCTCCGTGGCTCTTCGGATCCTTCGGTTGATCCGGGCGATCCCTTCCGTCATCGCGCCAAACGGCCGGCCGCCGACCCAGACGAAGAGGGCCTCGGGGCAGGCTTGGGCAACGTCGATGAAGTCCTCGACCCCCTTTCGCCCTTCGATCGTGCCCACCCCCAGGACGACGAACGCGTCTTCGGGAACAGAAAGGCGCTTCCGGCCTGCCGCGCGGAGCTCGGCGGAGGGGTGGAAACGGTCTTCGTCCACAAAGCTGAAGATCTCGATAACTTCGGTCTTCGCCCCGAGCGCGCGAATGCTGTCTGCCACGACCGGCGAGACGGCGACGCAGACGTCGGCGTAGGAGTAGATCCCTCGCAGGTACCAGCGGATGGCGGGCAAGAGGAGGCGCCAGAGGGGGAAGGAGCCTCGGGCGGAGTCGGGGATCACGTGGGCGGTGAACACCCGGCGCCCCCGATAGCGAAGGCCCTTCCAGAGGAAGTACGGCCCATACGTGTGGGAGTGCAGGACGTCTCCCCAGCCCTCCCCGTTGACGATCACCTCGAAGTCCGGGGAGTCCCTCAGCAGGTTGACGCAGTCGACGAAGGCGGTGTGCACTCCCGTCTCCTTGGCAATGCGTGCTGTCTCCGAGATCACGTGAACGCGAAGGGGCGCAACGGATTCCGTCACCGATCCTCCTTCTCCCGGCTTTCGTCGGCCGCCGCGAGGTATAGAGATCGTACTGGTTTGGCCGTGGGCCTGCAATAGCCTTCCCGGTTCCCAGTTTCTCTCGGACCTGTAGCCTGCTTGCTGAGACCGCGGCGCCTCTCCTTGCGGCCCAGACCTTAGTAGTCAGTCCCGGCGGTTCTCACAGCGTACGCGGGGCATGTGAATCCCGCTGTCAACCGGGGATCCGGACCCGGGAAGAAGCCTCCTCACCCCGCGAGGAGCACCGTCACCGCCTTTCGGAGCCAGCTTGGGCCACATGCGTAGCCGACGAACATGAACGCCCAGACGCAGGAGACAAAAGCAACGACACCTCGACTCATGGGGTCTTCTGGTACAAGCAGCAGACCTCCCAATCCGATGCCGGGCAATCCTCCCAGTGCCAGGAGCTGACGCTCGGAGTAGTGCTTCAAAACAGGGCGAGCCTCGGCATTCCCCTTAGACAGCTCGAGATGTCGCTTCAGGGCATTCCCCGCGAGGTAGAGCAGTCCAGAGGAAAGGATGACTGGCAGGTGAGCCATGCTGAGCGTGCCGAAGACGGCAATCCCCATCACCACCCGCAGGGGATGAGTGATCGTGTTTCCAAAGATGTCCATGGTGGGTAGGCGCTTTAGGAGGCCGGTGTAGGTGACGTTTACAGCGAGAAACAGGACCTCGAAAGCGCCAAGGCGCGGGGACCAGGCCATGCCCAAGCCGATTCCTAAGCCAGCAAGGCCGAGCCCGATCAGGGTGGCGTGGCGAACCGAGACGATGCCGGATGCAACGGGGCGCTTGCGCTTGCGAGGGTGCAGCGCATCAAGCGGCTTGTCCAACACATCATTCAGGAGATAGACCCCGGTGTAGAACAGAACAGCGAAGACGACGAACACAAAGGCGAGCTCGCGCATTCGCGCCCAGTGGGCACCGGGGCCCACAGCGACGATGTATCCAGCAACAACTGACGCGAATGTGGCATACTTCTGAGGCCTAGCCATGTAGAGCGCTATCCTGAGTTTCTCCATCCGAGATCGAGCAGAGTATACATAAGACTCCCATGCTCATCTTCCGTGAGACAAGGCTTTCCCTGGACGTTCGGAGAGAGAACGGCGAAGATCACGTCGGAACGGGTGAGGGAGGAGAGGGCGCGGTCTTTGCGGGCGCGTGAGGGGGGACGATGGCCATTCTGCTCACGGGAGGCGCGGGGTACATCGGCAGCATCATCGGAGAGCGGCTGAGCGATCTCACGCGGGACGTAGTCGTGCTCGACAACCTCGCGCAGGGGCATCGCGACGCGATCTGCGAGGGCGTCATCTTCGTCGACGGAGACATCGGAGACTCGGCCACTGTCGAGGAGATCTTCCGGCGCTACCGTGTCACGGCGGTGATTCACATGGCCGCGGAGACGGTCATCGCGCGGTCGATGACCGATCCCGGCCGCTTCTTTCGGGAGAACGTCTGGAAGGGGATGTCCCTCCTCGACTCGATGCTCCGCTGCGGCGTCGACCGGATCGTCTTCTCCTCCTCGGCCGCGGTCTACGGAGAGCCTCGCGAGGTCCCGATCGCCGAGGGTCATTCGCAGAACCCGATCAACCCCTACGGCGAGTCGAAGCGCGCGTTCGAGCGGGTCCTGCACTGGTACCACGAGGCACACGCGCTGAAGTACGTTGCCCTCCGCTACTTCAATGCGGCGGGGGCGTCCGGGCGGTTCGGGGAGGATCATGATCCCGAGTCCCATCTGGTCCCTTTGGTCCTGCAGGCGGCTCTCGGGCGGCGGGACCACGTCGACGTGTATGGAAGGGACTACGACACGCCCGACGGGACGTGCGTGCGGGACTTCGTGCACGTGATCGACCTAGCGGAGGCGCACCTCCTGGCGTTGGAGGCGATCGACCGAGTCGGGAGTGGCGTCTACAACCTTGGCAGCGGCGAAGGCCACTCCGTCCTCGAGGTCATCGAGTGTGCGAGACGCGTCACGGGGCGGCGGATCCC
>Ga0315289_10006414_pt1 | contig 17297 bp, 21 predicted proteins | sample YL17G11_40_MG_FD_203452 | JGI IMG/M metagenome (GOLD analysis project Ga0315289, IMG submission 203452) | Sediment microbial communities from Yellowstone Lake, YNP, Wyoming, USA - YL17G11_40 | ecosystem: Environmental > Aquatic > Freshwater > Lake > Sediment | place: USA: Wyoming | collected... | reverse complement strand
CAGGGTCGATGAAATGAAAACCTCTTTCTTTTAATTTCTTGATATTTGATTGGGTAATCTGGTTTGAATACATATTGGGATTCATTGCCGGGGCAATGACTACCGGAGCTCTGGTGGCTAAAACAGTGGTTGAAAGCAGATCATCACCAATGCCATTGGCTATTTTGGCAATAGTGTTAGCAGTGGCAGGTGCAATTAAGAAAAGGTCTGCAATGTCAGCTAAAGCAATATGAGCAATATTCCACTCTTTATGCCTTTCAAACATGTCTACCGCTACAGGATTTTGAGATGAGACTTGTAAGGTAAGAGGAGTAATAAACTCAGTAGCAGATTTAGTCATAATACAATATACATTGAGCATTAAATCTCGTAATCTGCCAATAATCTCTGGGGTCTGCCAGCAAGCTATACCTCCCGTTATACCTAAAACAACTGTTTTGCCAATAAGCACTACTACCACTCCTTAAATTAGGACTTAATTAACAGGTTCCGCCGCTTGATGAGCTCTGCCCAAAGTCAAAACCTGCCACAATAGAGATTACCTGATTTATTTCCTGAATCAACAAGACCGCCTCTTGTTGCGCCCCGGCCCATTCCATAATTGTAGAATTGCTCTGGAGTTTACGCTGGAGTTTTTCTATCTCATCAAGTGCATCTCCACTAAAACCCTTACCCTTCAACCGCGCCTCCTGGACTTCTCGTTGTTTCTTCTGAAATTGCTCTAAAAGAGACTGCGCTTCCTTATCCTGCTTAAGTTTCTCTTGGGCAGAATGGAATTCCTGAAATTCCTGAGATGAGGCTAAAATTTTGGCAAAAGATTCTGCCTTCTCCACAATTGAATTACCATTAAGTATTCCCATATTTTTCTCCTGGTATAATCTTCAGGTATGAACTTAAGAATTATACCTGATTACTGTGATTATTTCAGATTACAAAGATTAAAACATTAATCTTCTCACCTGACAACTTTTATTACCAAAATTTATCAATAATCCAATCTTATATCCCGATGCTTTTAAATAAGATAAAACCTGTAATTCAAATACAGTAGGTATATTACCTGTCAGGGCTTTAACCTCAACTACAACCTTATCTTCAATGATTAAATCCAATTTAAATCTACCAATATCCTTACCTTGATAAGAAACTGCAAAACTTTTCTCAGTTTGGTATCTTAAGCCTCTCTGCTCTAAAGCTATTTTTAAGGCATTATGGTATATATTTTCACTAAAGCCAGGACCTAGTTCGCTATGTACCTTATAAGCACAAGCTATTATACGTTCTGTTAGAGGGTCTCTTTCCTTAATCTCTGTAATCTTTCTTTTAATCATTGTAATCAGACATCCTTATTGTTTTTCTTTATAGGATGTCTTTTTAACAGCAACCGCCAACAGTGGAATTTGAAGCAAAGTCTATTCCCAAAAGGTCAGAAATTTCAGTATTAAGGTTTCCTAACATCTCCTGGAGTCTTTTCTGGGCATCTAAAAGATTCTTAATAATTTGATTGGAATTTATCTTTGCTTCAAGACTTCTTAGCCCATCCAATTCATCTTTCGCTATCCTTCCACCCCACATCCGAGCCATCTGGACAGAACGCTGGGTGGACTGATAGTCGGATAATAGTTTTCTTGCCTGGCTATCTTTTCTTAGCGCTTCCTCGGCTCGCTCGACTGCCAGACATTCTTCACAGTTAGCCAAAGCTTCACCAAATTCTCTTGCTGTTTCCATTACTTTAGTTGTTGTTATCACTTCCATTTTAGAGGACCTCCTTTTAAAAACAGTCAGCTCCAATAAGTCAATATAATTAGCAACAGCCTGGCCCTGCAGTTGGACCGCAACCTGGCATAGAACCGGGATTAAACCCGCCTTTCGAGCCACCCAGAAAATTGAAGCTACCAAACACCTGAATAGTCTTCTTACTATGGCAATTGGGACATTCAGGCTTTAATCCTTTTTCTTTTTCGGACAAGGTAGCATAGACATCAAATTTACTCTTGCATTCTGAACAAACATACTCATAGGTAGGCATCTTTCATCACCTCTACAAATTTATTAAAGTTTCCCCTTTACTGCCTGGACTGCCTCCTCTGGTGTAAGAGTGCCCATAGAAATGACTTCATCTCCAATAGCCAGTATCGGCACAATCCCCGGTCCAAAACTACCCAATAAGTTAGCGACGGATGGGAATCGTCTATCAAAGCCATCCTCCATTATATTATGGACTTCTACTTCTACACCGAAATTTCTAATAGCATCGGAAAGTTTCTTTACATCTTCCTCGCTTTGTCCTATCGGCCCACAGCAACTTGATTGCGGCCCGCAGGGGAATTGAAGTGGCACAGTGAAAATCTTCACAACCTTGTTATTATTACTCATACCGATTCCCTCCTTAAAATAACCTAAAATAAATTAAATACATACCCGGCAACCACACAGCCAAGGAAACTTAAACCCACATATAAAGCTAAGAGTTTCTTACGAAATGCAGCCGAGAGCATCATTATCGAGGGAAGGCTTAACCCCGGCCCTCCTAATAGATAAGCTAAGGTTGCCCCTGGCCCCATCCCTTTAGCGATTAGAGCCATCGCTGTGGGCACTTCAACATAGGTACACACATAGGCTAAAACAGCAATGACTGAGGTAATAAGCACTGAATTTAATCCTTTCCCGCCAACAAAATTAACAATTAGACCTGTCGGAATTAAAACTCTAATTGCACCGGCGATCAACACAGCCATAATCAGATAATAGTTCAGTTGCAAGAATAAATCCCAAGAGACATTAAATGTCTTTTTGACTTTTTCTCTAAGAGATAATTTTTCATCTCCCGTAGGTAAAACAAAACAGGCATTCTGGTGCGCTGACATATCCCGGTTAACAAGCCTCCATTTGCCTTCCCCAATTTGTTCTATAAGGCCCGCCTCATCTAACTCTTTTAGTTTATCTAAGTTTTCTGTCTCTGCTTCTTCTAAGGTAATCCCTTCTGGCTTAGTAGCTAATTTTACACCTATCTGATAAGCAAATTTCTGCACCCCAGGTGAGATATTGGGTTTAACATATATCTTTATCAGATGCTTTAATCCACCTCTTTTCTGCCACCAGGTAACTATTGTGCCCACGATCATAGCGATAGCAAACACACCGATAATACGTGCCAGGGCGAGTTTCTTACCCAACAGCCCGGCAGTCAGAAAAACAGTAGGGATATTAAGCATGGGGGCCGCAACTAAAAAGGCAAGGCTTGGGCCTAACGGCACTCCTGCCTCAAGCATGCCTACTAAAACTGGAACTATCCCACAGGAACAAATGGGGATAATGCTTCCAGCGGTAGTTGCCATAAGATTTGCCTTAAACCCCCCATAGCCCATTTTCTTTCTTACCGCCTCCCAGGATACAAATACTGCTAAGCTTCCAGCGATCAACATACCGATAAGCCAGTAAGGGAAAAGTTCTACTAAAAGAGCTGCCCCTTTTAAGACAATATACCAGATAACGAGAGGGATATTCCATAATGGTGGGTTATTTATCTCTTTTACTCTTGCCTCAAGTCCAGTTATCCCTTTAGGTTGAAGTAGCCCTGCCTTAAACATCCCCGACCAGGATAAATCATTGACTGCCACATAGGAAACCGCTAAGGCATAAAGCACAATTATTAATAATAAAAAGAGTATCTGTTTTTTCTTGTTTGTAGCCGCTGCCATTTTTAATTTTCCTCCTTCTCAAATCCTGATTAAAAGGGTGGCCCACATTGGTCCTGCCCTTGAGCTTTGATTTTATCGTAGATACATTCCTTTAAGAACCTAAAGGCCTCATCTTTATCTTCATCTAATATAATTTGTTCAAGCCACATCTTTTGTTTATCATCCAAGGTTAAACTAACAATAGCCATTATTTTTCCCCCTTAAAAATAATCTCTTAACTTTTTCGCACCATTTCTGCAATAGTCTCTAAAGGTTTAGCAATGCATTTCTTCATATTCGCTAAATCCACCCTAAAAAATTTCTCTTTTCGCAAACATTCCCTAAAGCAGTTAAATAGATTTTCTTCCACCTTATTTTTTGGCTCTGCAAGGGAATAATAAATCCACAAGCCATCCCGTCTGTCCTTTGCCAAACCAGCATATCTTAAAACCGTAAGATGGCGAGAAACCTTGGCCTGAGGAAGACCAAGGGCAGCCTCAATCTGGCATACACAGAGTTCTTTCTCAGAAAGTAGAACCATAATTCTTAACCGCGTCTCATCCGAAAGCGCCCTAAATAAATCAACATATTGTTTCATTATACTGGCTCATTTCCATATATGTATACTCGATTTCACGAATATAATAACACAAAGAAAAATCCCTGTCAAGCCTTTTCTTTTGAAAAAGGGAAAAAGGGGTCAGAGTCATTTTTTTTCTTCCTCTTTATTTCAACCCTTATGAAGTACAGGTCTCCGGTTATTCCCAATCAGAATGATATTGTGACGATATTCCACAACAACTAATCTTGGCTCTCCTGTTATGACCAAATTATAAAAGAACAAAATACATCTATTATAAAAAATGACTCTGACCCCTTTTTCATTTTTTCCTTTTTCATGGCCAAAGACAATGATATTGCGCTTATTATCCATTAAGCTATTTAATTATCTTCAGTTCGTTTTCTCTGCCTACCAGAATATCATCATTCATTTCTCCGTCCGCGCCTACCGACTAATTTTTCTATAGCCCTAAACCATGAATTCTTTTCGTCATCGGTCTGTTCCCAGCGAAGAGGAGGATCTTTTTTACGGATTAACTCTAAAGCATCCATTTTCACCCTCTCCAACTGCTTCTTCTCAGTCTCCAAGAGAAATAAAACAAGTGAAGCATCGCTTGTATAAGCCATTGCTTTAATTAGATGGGGGATACACAGCCCCCATCCTTCTGTGTATCTTATTCTGTTCTCATGAGAACCTAACAAAGATATCAAGTCTTTAAGATAATCTAATTCATTTGCTTCTAGATCCGCGCAAACAGGACAATTCAGCCCGATGCGATTTTCTTGAGAATGCAATAGCTGGCTTTTTTCTCTTTGATTCCGCAAATTATCAATGATATTTTCAATAAGCCCTATGCATATTTCGGCGATTCCATAATGGGTGCTAATCCGCTCATATTCCCAAAAATGATAGTTGCAAAATCCGCTCGCTCTTAGTATCCTGTTACGTTCCTCTGAGTTTTTGTATTTTTCACCGCTTACGCCAACCCAATGACATAAATAATCGAATTCATCCTGCCGGAGCAAAGCACAGACTGGACACCTGCCACCCAAAAATGCTTTAATGATTTTTTCGTTTGCCACTTTTGCCTATTCCAATTTCCAAATAATGAATGCTCCGATTAAACTCAAGACTGCTACGTATAAAAAACCAGCAGTGTGAGAAACCGCAGTCCATAAAAATCCGACAATTATACTTGATACGAAATCGCCTATTCCGTTAATTGTTGCCAGAGTTCCGTAACCTGTTCCTTTTAGATTCTCAGGTAAAAACTCCGAAGCAATCGCTCCTTCTAGGACATCTTCAGAGGCAATAAATGTCCCGGCGATAACAAAGAGAATAAAAAGATACCAGAATTTAGGGATGATAAATATAAACCCTGCGCACATCACCGCAGATAACAAATAACCAACGGATAATATTTTTCTTTTCCCCACCTTGTCTCCCAGGAAACCAATGGGAAAAGATAACCCTGCGTAGAATACGTTATGAAACATATAAAGCAATATTGCTAAAGAATTAGCCATGACAGACCCGTATACAGGTGTTAATATTTGTGCTGCCATCAACAGCAAAAGCGTATGGGAAAAATCACCTATCCCAAATACTCCAACTCCGAGTAGATAAAGTTTAAATTTCTTAGGCAACTCTTTCAAGGTCGGCAGGAACCTTAAGTGGTGATTAGGATCTTCGGCGATTTCATTAACTAGAAAGAAAAATGCAGCCACTGAAAGGAGCCCGGGGATGAGTGTCAACCAGAAAATTTTCCGATAACTAAATCTTGAGACTAGCAAAAAAGCTACCAAGGGTCCCAAAACCGCGCCGACCGTGTCCATCATTCTATGAAAACCGAATGCCTTGCCGGCATCTTTTTTCTCAACCGATGCTGACAGCATTGCATCTCGCACCGGGCCGCGTATTCCCTTGCCGAACCAACCCACTATCCGCCCGGACAGAACATGAAGCCATGATGAGGCTATTGCAAAAGAGCCCATACCTATAGCGGTTAGGAAATATCCTAAAACTGCGATGGGTTTTCTGATGCCTTTCTTATCCGAATAAAAACCTGCTCCCAGTTTTGCAAATGAAGAAATGCAATCTGCAAAACCCTCTATTGCCCCCAATAATGCAGCCGAAGCTCCAATGCTAACAAGAAATGCCGGTAACAGAGAAGTAGACATCTCATGGCAGAAGTCATTGAAGAAACTTGCTGTGCCCATCCCGACTACATTTTTATTCATCCATCTTTTAGACATAATCTGCCTCAGCCGCTTTCGCTAAAATAGTATCTCACCGTAATTTTCCTTCAAATATCGCCTTGTCCCCCAGCAATCTTTGAGATAATGTTTTCCTCTAAAAAACGCCTTCTTTGCCAATAAGTTTCTCAATCGCCCTTATCCAGGAATCGCCCTCTCTGCCGAATTTTTCTTCAGAGAAACGGTAATCATGCTTTCGCTCAAATTCTTTTAGTTCTTCAATAATGCTTTTTATCTTTGCAGATTCAATCCGCAATATCTCGGCAGAAATCTTTGCATCCTTACATAACTTCAGTAACGTAAGTAAATGCGGCAGACACAAACCAAAGGAACTCTTAAAAGCAAATTGCAACTCGGCATCTTCAAAATTCTCAATGAAAACCTCTATATACCTGCGTTCAACCTCCTTCGCTTCCTTACATACCATACAAGTATTCTGAATCTTCTGAAAATTACGCATCTCTTTATCTTGCAGCAACCCTTTAATTAATGTTTTTGCATCCATTTGTTTATCCGTTTTGTCAATAAGCAATCCCAATAGGTAATGGTAAATTATACTTAATCCGAATCCGTCACCGAATTTTTGCATCTGCCAGGCGTGGCGGTTGCAGAAACCAAAAGATTCTCTAATTTCTTTTCGCACTCCCGGGTCATTAACCCGCTCATATAAAAAATCATCCATAGATTTGTGGACGGATTTTTTAATAAGAGTACAAATAGCGCATCCGCTTTCTTTCAACGCATCCAAAAGGTTAAAGTAGGGAATATGTTTCATATAGCCCCCATAAACAAAAAAGCCTCTACCTGTTTATCTGTCTATGTAGAGGCTTATTAAAAAACCTCTACCTTGTGCCAGTAGAGGTCATCAGCTTGACTTTTTTGTTAAGCGGTTATGAGGCGAACCTCATCGCCTATTTATATTTACAAAAATTAGTTTACCAAAAAAATCGTAAATATTCAAGAACTTTTAAATAAAAGTTAGTGTCAAGAACTTTGGGGGAGGTCTCTGAAAAAGTCCAAAATTGTTCATTTTATGTAGGGGCTCAATTTATTGAGTCCGACGATAACGGGTTTGATAAATCAAACCCCTACAAAAGAAAATGATGCTTTTTCAGAGACCTCTGGGGGACTTTCTTATCAAAGATGATTCTCAAAATTATTTAATTAATAATGTGGTGCGTTTAATTTTTTATTATTTGTATACCAACTATCTTAACACCCCTATCTGTCTTCATTGATAATGTTGCCGGCTCACTGATTAAACACTGCCCTACTTTAATAGATGCTTTTCCCTGATTAACCATTACTTCCGCTATCCCCTCAACAACATAGAAAATAACATAAGAAGCCATGTCACATTTTGGCATTTCTTCCCCAGGCTTAAGTTCGGTAATTCTTGCCTTGAATTCTTTTGCCTTATAAAAAACATTTTTGTCCCTCTGCCCGTAGGGATATGATGCCATTGTTTTACAGTCAAATATCTGCATATCTTGAGGAATCTTAATACAAGCCCAAGACGAAAGAAAAATAACTGCATTCGATATGCGAGCACCTTTCTTACGCTATTTGTCTCCTTTTAAGCTTTTTCTAAAACCGGTTTTTTTATCACACTTCTTTTTGCTAATGTGTACAAAACCGGTAAAAATAAAAAGGTTATCAATAGGGAATAGGTAATTCCGCCGACTACAGCCACGCCTAAAGGCCTTAACATTTCCGTGCCTTCCTGCAGGCTCAAAACAAAAGGAACTAAGCCTAACACATCAGTTAAAAATGTCATCAGTATCGGCCTTAAACGCAGGCTGGCAGCGCTCACAACCGCGTCTTTTATTCTTGCGCCTTCAGAAATCTTATCTTCAAAAAATGAGAGAACCAACACCCAATGATTTATTAGCATGCCTATAAGAACAATAATACCGATGAGCGCGGTTACGCCAAGGGGTAGCCCGGCAAGCAAAAGCGCAACTATAAATCCGGTAAGCGCAAATGGTATAGTAAGAATTATAATAAAGGGAAGTTTCAGAGACTCAAATTGTATTGCCAGAATAACAAACGCAAAAAATACACCCAATAGAATTATAAAAAACATACTCTTAAAATTTTCCCGCATCATCTGTGCCTGAGCGCCTAATTTTACAAAACTTCCTGGCGGAAGCGCTATGTCTTTTATTCTGTTGTATGCCTGTTGCGTGGCTTTGCCGATATTTCCGCTTAAAACAGAGGCAGTAACTTTTATAAGGCGCATCTGGTCCTTACGGTCTATCTGTAAAGGACCTACAGCCTGCGTAAGGGTTCCTATGTCTCTTAAGTAAATCAGACCGTTTTTGCTAAAAAGAGGGATATTACCCACATCTTCCTTACCCTTAAAGTCCTTCTCATTTACTACCAGACGAACAGGGTAATAGTAACCTCCTTCTTTATAGTAGGTAACAATCTGTCCATCAATAAGCGTCTTTATCGTTCCGGCTATCTGGGAAGCAGACAGTCCCAAATCAGCAATCTTTTGGCGATTCACTAAGAGTTGGTATTCAGGTTTACTTATATCAACCGACAAATCAAGATTGCCTATACCTTCTACATCTTTTATTTCTGACATCATTTTCGAGGCAAGGCTAAACATCTCTGTCAAAGGAGTAGTTTTCGTAGCATACACCTCTATTTCCACGTCAAACTCTCCAATCTGGCGTATCCCTTTCATTTTGGTATGAAAAACGTTAACCCGCGCTCCGGGATACTTTACGCTCTTCTGAATTTCTTGAGCATACGCAGCAACAAATTCATCGGTGCTCATTTTTCTTTTACCTTTGGGGACAAGTTGTATGTCTACCTCGCCTTCATGAGGAATTTCATAGGTTACCAATCCCCAGACCTTACCTCCGGCAAGGGTAGAGTAACTTTCTACATAGGCCAAATCTTTCACGCAATCCTCAATCTGCGTTAAAACCTTTTTTGTCTCTGAAACAGCTGTTCCGGTAGGCATCTTGACCTTAACGGTAATCATTCCGTCGTCAGCCTTTGGCAAAAATTCCGTGCCTACGTATTGCAAGGCAAAAAGAGAAACCCCTAAAAATAATCCTGCCAAAACAATGACCGGCAATTTGTATTTTGATAAAACGACGGATAGAAAGGCAGAGTAATTTTTAGTTATGCGACCCATAAGCCCATCCATAAACAGCGATATTCTATTGGGACGAACATCTTCTTTCTTGCCTTTAAACAACAAGGTAGATAATGCCGGAACAACGGTAAGAGAAGAAATAAGGGAAAAAAGAATAATAATACTTACCGTAATGACCAGTTCCTTAAATAAAAGAGAGGTAAGGCCCGGCACCATCAAAAAGGGCATAAATATTGCTATAAAGGTAAGGGTTGAAAAAAGCACGGGCTTGCCAACCTGATTCACTCCTTGAGCTACAGCATCCTTATTTTTTTCTGACTGTAAACGCGCGATGTTTTCCAATACCACAATGCTGTTATCAAGAATAACGGTAAAAGAAACAACCAGCCCACCCAAAGATAATATATTTATGGAGAAATTAAAAATCTTCATAAAGAAGAACGCGCCCAGAAGATTGAGGGGAAGAGTTAAAAGAATAATCAAAACCCTGCGCCAGCCGCTCAAAAATACTACGGTTACCAATACCACAAGTATTCCTGCCAATACTGCGGCACTGCGCACGCCTTGATTAGCAGAGCGTATGTACGTTGCCTGATTGTAAATTACCCCTATATGTATGTGGGGCGGCAGGAGCCCAGCCAACTCCCTGATTTTTTCCTGCACGCCACGCTCAACATCAAGGGTGTTTGCTTGAGCCTGCTTAAATATGGAAAGTTTTACTCCTTCGGTTTTGTTAAGTCTTGTAAAAACCCTTTGTATATCCCCGGTGTCTTTTACTTCGGCGATATCCTTAAGATAAACGTTTCTTCCGTATTTATCAGAAGAAATAATGACATTTTCTATCTCTCTAATATTGCGATAATATGCCGTTGTCCTGACAGTATATTCCTTGCGTTCTGTGGTTACCCTTCCTCCTGCCAGTTCTAAATTTTCCTCTTTTAGCCGGGAGGCGATTCTCTCAAGAGTGATTCCTAATGCCTGGATTTTATGCGGGTTCAAATACGCCCGGATTTCTCTCTTTGTGCCTCCGGATACTTCAGTGCCTGCGCTGCCTTCTACTGCCACAAACTGAAGCTGAAGATAATTTTCCACCCATGTCCTGAGTTTCACCATATCCCATTCATCCGAGGTAATAATCAAATCCATTACCGGCAACTGAGAGGGATCGGCTTTAAATATCAGCGGCTCATCCGCATCTTTAGGAAGATTCTTCCTGACCAAGCCCATCTTGGCAAGCACATCCTGATAGGCAACATCCCTGTCCACATCGTAGCCAAAATTCACCAAAAGCGTATAAAGCCCTTCAGTGCATTGCGATTCTAAATAATCCAATCCATCAACCGTGGCAACCTTCTGCTCCACTACTTCGGCAATATTATCTTCGATTTCTTCAGGAGTTGCCCCGCGCCAGTTGATATAGACCTTTATAAGGGGATATGTTATATCAGGCAAAAGATTGATTGGCAGGCGCGTAAGCGCAACAAAACCAATCACCCAGACAGCAACCATCAGGACTAAAACTGACATAGGTTTTTTTATGGAAATATCTGAAATTTTCATTCTTCCTTATTTGCCTACTTCGGAAATTTTTACCTTTACGCCATTCTTAAGGATATCCTGTCCTAAAACAATGACTTTTTCTTTTGGCTTAAGCCCAGAAGTTACTTCTATCTCAGTATTGGATTCAATACCCGTGGTTATCTTAACCATCTTTGCCGTGTCATTTTCTGCAATAAATACAAATTTTTCGCCATTTGGCTTAATAATTAAAGCATCCTGAGGAACTGCCAGGACATTATCTTTTTTTTCTGCAATAACCTCAAGCGAAGCAGTCATTCCCGGACGAATTCTTTCGTCAGGCGCTAAGGCTACTTCAATATCTGCAGTCCTCGTCTCCAACCTTATCCCCGGGGTAATAACCGAAACCCTGGCCGGAAGAATCGCGTCTTTAAGAGAATGTAACTTTACCTTAACCTCCTGGCCTTTTTTTATCGTGGAAATATACAATTCTGAAACAGCGGATTTGACAATTAACTGTTTTGTATCTGCAATCTCAATGATGGGCTGCTTAGTAGAGACGGTATTTCCTACTTCTACATTCTTGGCTATTACTGTTCCGTCTATAGGGCTAACCACAGGAACCGGTTTATATAGATTTTTTGCGGTATTGAGGCGCGTTTCTGCAGCTTCCAATTTCTTCAAAAAAACCGCTTTTTCTTCATCCACGGCATTCTCGTATTCCTTTTTTGCCTCTTCATAATCGGCCTGCGCCTGGCCTAATAAATTCTGATGCTCAACTGACATAATATAACAAAGTATCTGGCCTGAAGATACTTGCGAGCCCTCGGCAACCGTCAAAGATTCTACTATGCCTTCAATAGTAGAATTTACCCAGGCATGCGCCTTGGAATCAACTGTTCCAGCCAGCACAATAGTTGAAGAAACCGTCTTTGGCTTTAACTCCATAACTTTTACCGGGAAAACTTTTTCCTTAACAGGCTCCTTTTTTGCGCAGCCGCATATGAGCGTAATAAACGCCATCAAAATAAGCAGACCTTTTCTCACTATTCTACCTCCGCAAATGCTTCCGGACAGATGTATTCTATATCTGCCTTGGCAATATAGTAATCGATAATATTATTCTTATAATTCAATAAAGAATTATAATACACTGTCTGGGCGTCAATTAACTCCAGGGCGCTTAATTTTCCCGATTTATAGCTTAATTCTGTAGCAGTCAAGGACTCTTGCGCAAGGTCCAAAACTTTTTTTGTGGTTTTCAGGCGGTTTATCCTATCGACAAGAGACGCTTTCGCAGATTGGAATTTCACATTCAAATTAAGCTCTGTCTGTATTAAAGATTCCTGAGCCTGTTTCTGCCTTGCTTTGGCTTGCTGTATCTGCGAAATTATGCTTCCGCCGTGAAATAATGGCACAGTTATAGCTATACCTGCATACCAGTTGGGATATTCGGGAAAGAAATCTTTGTCTTCCCGGAAATAACTTGCCCACAGCGAAACATTTGGAAATAATTCGCTTTTGGCAGCGAGTTTATCAAAATTTGCTTTCTCAATCTGGAGGTAATTGTATTTTATTTCAGGAGTATCCTTGAATTTATTCTCAAGGCATACGCTTTTTATGGTTAGGCCTTCCTTTGGTTTTGCTAATTGCAAAGATGCATTCACCGCTTCGTTTAGTCCCATTGTTTGACCTAACAGAAGCGCTTTGGTATATACTAAGTCTTTTAAATTACTCAGTGCGTCTTCGACAGCTGCAAGCTGTGTTTTGATTTTTAAAACATCGACATTGCTAATTTTCCCGCTCTCATACAATAACTCGGCTATGGTAAGATGCTCCATCAGCCTTGCCAGAAGTTCCTGCTGGGTCTGAAACATATATTGAGCGCGCGCCTGCTCAAAATATGCTTTTTTAACGAACAGGTGCACTGTTTTTCTTGTCTGTTCAAACTTTTGTTTTTCCGCGCTCAGCGCTGTAGATGCCGAATTAATCTGGGAAATATTCTTACCGCCGGAAAATATGACCTGCCGAAGGGAAATATCTAAATAATAATCATCAAGCGAGGGTCCAAAAAGCGTCTTTTTGCTGGGGAGCTGCTCATCGTAGCGGGTATAACTTATATTAGCATCCAGCTGGGGCAAGATAACACCCAGTTGCTGGCGGTATTTAAAGCCGTATTCCTCTACTTTTGCACCTTGCGCTTTTAACTCGGGGTTATTTTTTTCCGCCTCTTTTATGCATTCTGAAAGAGACATTGTCTTTTCTTCGGCGAAGAGTCTCACAGGAAGTAATAACAGAATAGTTACAATAAAAATAACTATTTTTGATAAAAGTGTGCGCATAGACATTACTTTAATTTAACCTTTCGTATAAAGATTTCAAGGGAGTTTTATAAATATTCGGGTAATCCGACCTGCGCCAATAAATCCCATTGTTTTATTTGCCATTTTTTATCCTCCTAATCTTGGCGGTTCCTTAATTTTAGGTTGCATTATTTCAAAATGTTTATCTCTTAAATAAACCTCCATAATCTCGCCAATCAAAATAAATACCGGAAGCGTCACTGCTGTCCGCAGAAGTGAAAACTTTAATCCTAAAAAACCTATTTCAAAAGTTAGCATTGGTATTTTTAATGTTGAAAATGCACCAAGATAAATAAATATATTTTTTATGCTTGCACCTTTTTTCCATAACAGATACGCAACTGGAAATGCACCATATAAAGGTCCTGCTTGAAGCATTGCTAATAGTATAACCCAGATTGTTCCTTTGACTCCTGATTCTTTACCAATATGTTTTTCAACTTTTTCTTTTGGAAACCAGACATCAAAAAGTCCAATCAAGATAAACATAAATGGCAAAAAAGTTATCATCTCAACAAAAAATATCCAGAAATTGTTCCGGATGGTCTTTGCTGGGTTGAAATTAAAAATACGGGAGATAAGAATAAATATTCCGAAAAGAATCGCTAAAATATATTCGGTCTCAGCAATCCTTAAAATAATTTTTTTCATAAAAATATTCCGATAACCAATCCGATAACTAAAGCGCCAATAAAACTTAACACATTCCTTATTATGCTTATTTTCAGTCCGAAATATTTTGCTTCCAGAGGCAAAGTTAAAACCCCGACCATTAACAAAGTTGTAATAAACACTGCCAATACTCTATATGATACACCACTTTTCAGAAGTATAGCCGCTAATGGGTAAGTAATAAACATTGGTATCAATGAGACCGAACCTAAAACTGCAGCAATCATTATCCCAAACAAACCGGAATTTTTTCCTAATAAATTAGATAGTGTCTCTTTCGGCACAAGATACAAAAACGCGCTCACCAAAATCAAAACATTAAGAATTGTCGGAAGCAATCCGATGAACATCTTAAGTCCTTTTTTAATACCTGAGACAGTTTTGTTTCGGTCGGAGACCAAGGATAAAACCAAAGCGACAAAAGTTAAACCCAAAAGAATTTTCATTGTTTTAAATTAAAAATAAAACCTCATCCACAAATCTAATTTGCTTTCATACAAAATATCACTTTAATTCTTAACGTTCAATGTCTGCCTACCATTAATTAGAATTGTCATGCCTCTTCAGCGCCTCGGATATGCACTTATCTAATGAGAATACCTTTGGGCTATGTTATTATCCTACGCCAATAATCCGCTGGCAGACACCAGAAGAAGCCAAGAAACCAAAAAACATACTCTTGCGTTATTATTCATTTTTGACATATTTAGTGTAGAAGTTCAAGAATCTACCAAGGGCACCTCGCTTGGCCTCTATAGCCTTTACCCACTCCTCCAAGAACTTTCTCCCCTGGGAGGTTATTACATAATTCCTTTTTGCCGCTCCCTTTTTTTGCGTATCCCATTTTGATTTTACAAAACCCTCTTTTTCGAAAGTCCGCAGTATCCTATAAACAGCGCCCGCATCCGGCTCTGTCTCTAAAAAACCTTCTTTCTTTAAATTATCCATCAGTTCGTATCCATATGATGGGCAACGTGACAATAAAGCCAAAAGACATGGTTGCAAAAATCTCGGTGTCCTCCCCGAAGGGCAACCACATACTGTCTTCATATTTCCTTTTTGTTTTGAAAGGTACATTTTATCTCCTATATATGTCTCAGACATATATATAATACAAACATATTTGGCTTCTGTCAATACTTTTAAATATTTATTTAGGGGGAACTTATTGAAAGTAAAACGCGGGCAAGGAATGATAAAAAGCAGGCAAGCCGAGCCGAAGCCAGCCTGCCTGTATGAAAGAGCATAGAACTTAATTCGCGGGGGCAAAAGTCATCCGGCTCCTACCTGCAGCAGCTCGGTCCTCCGCCTGGACCGCAACCCGGGATAGAGCCGGCATTAAACCCTTTTTTGGAGCCGCCCATCACGTTAATATTGCCAAAAACCTGGATAGTCTTTTTGCTGTGACAATTGGAGCAATCTGGTTTTAAACCCTTTTCTTTTTCAGCCAGGGTGGCGAAGACATCAAATCTATTCTTGCATTCCAAACAGACATATTCGTAGGTAGGCATATTTGGTCACCTCCAGAACTTACTAAAGTTTCTCCTTCACTGCTTCAACCGCTTTTTCAGGCGTATTGGCGCACACGCCAATAACTTCATCTCCAAAAAGGAAGCAAAGCTTGCGCTTTGCCGCTACAAAAAGTACCCGACCGAATCGGTGTATGGATTTGGAGTCCTCCCGAAAGGGAGGAGTAACCTTGCTTTCGCAAGGACTCCAGTATATTAGTAGGGTTACGAAAAACGGCACTCTGAAGAGTGGCCGATCACGCGTAGGGGCGACCCTTGTGGTCGCCCGTTGGTCGGTCGCCCTTTAGGCTGACGAAGAGTAGCGAAGCAAAGCTTCGCATCAGATGTAGCTGCAGAGCGAAGCTCTGCCAAAAGGAAGCAAAGCTTGCGCTTTGCCGCTACAAAAAGTACCCGACCGAATCAGTATATGGATTTGGAGTCCTCCCGAAAGGGAGGAGTAAGAGGAGAATGTCACAAAGGGGATTTTTCTTCAAAATCCTCAGGCACTTCGTATCCTAAAGCTCCTACTATATCGAGCATAATTTTTTTCTTTTCTTTGTGTCTTTCCGTAAAGAGTGGTTTACAATTGGCGATATTCTGTTCGCCCAGAAGGAGCTTTACTGCAAAAGCAAGACAGGTTGTTTCACCACACTCCTTGCAATTAGTTTTAGGAAGCCACCCATATATTTCTAAAGCAGTGGCGCGAACCTTCCTTTCATAATCTGGCACTATGGAATCTTTCTTATCATATGTGCCATTGATTAAGTCCTTTATATAGGCTAAAGTTTGCCAGGCATCAACTATTTCATCAACCTTGGCAATAGCAACTTTGTGAGCATAAATATTGACCATACGGCCCTCTTTTGAGAAATTCAAGGTAGGGGTCTCTCTATTGTAGGTAGCATTCTTCATTACAGCGTTGAGGTAGGGAAAAACTTCAGCCACATTGTTGGAAAAATAGGCAATTAACCTTATCTTTCTTGCATCAGCAATGCAGGGAGCGACAAAGGTGATATTTATATCTTTCAGCAGTGATACTCGAATCTGCTCTCTTTTTAACTCTTGGGGCAAAATAGAAGCCGGCTTATAATCTACAAATCCACTGACCGTTAAATGTTTATTAGTTATGGCAAGTTCTATTTTGGGCCTATCTTCTTGAGAGAATATAAAGACCTCGCTTGCTACATCCAAAAAATTCTCTGGCGGCGCTATTGATTCAAAAGCTACCCCGGTCTGTTTAATAATCTCCTTTGCTCTTTTAGACTCTTCTTTGTTTGGGAATATTACTACTATCTGTTTTATTTCTTTTTCTCCCTTTGGGGTATCACGTCATAATCGGGCGCCATAAATGTCGCCCCTACATTATCTGTAGGGGTTCAATTTATTGAACCCGCATAATCGGGCGCCATAAATGTCGCCCCTACAACTACTGTAGGGGTTCGATTCATCGAACCCGCATAATCGGGCGCCATAAATGTCGCCCCTACAACTACTGTAGGGGTTCGCAAGAACTCCAGGTATTAGTGAGGCTATGACTATGTTGGTAAAGACCTATAATTATTTTAGCATACCTTTCACAACTACATCAACCGCCTTTTCTTCTTCTAATCCACGAGCCATAAGT
>Ga0315289_10006412_pt1 | contig 17298 bp, 15 predicted proteins | sample YL17G11_40_MG_FD_203452 | JGI IMG/M metagenome (GOLD analysis project Ga0315289, IMG submission 203452) | Sediment microbial communities from Yellowstone Lake, YNP, Wyoming, USA - YL17G11_40 | ecosystem: Environmental > Aquatic > Freshwater > Lake > Sediment | place: USA: Wyoming | collected... | reverse complement strand
GCGACAACGAGATTTCTCGCGGAGGTTACACTGAGCGGAGCGAATGTGCTCGAAACGACAAGGGGCTGAGTAGCTACGGTGACAATCGGCTTGAGCCGATTTCGCGATGCCCCAGCCACCGAATAAATTCGGTGGCGCCGAACGCTGTTCAAGACCACCCTGCATCAATTGATGACGGGGCAGGTGAGGGTAAAGGCGTAAAGCACACGCACGGGGGAATACTAGAGGTTTAGCAAGCGACGCATTTCTGCGTCCAATTTCTCAACGTACTCTGGCTCAAGCCGACCAATCGTGTCAATGATTCTGGCACGATCTATCGCACGAAGTTGAAAAACCAACAGCACTGAAGGCATTGTCAGGCCGTTGGCTTTTGATGGTTCGACTCGAATAGTATAGGGGAAGAGTAGCGCGCTCAACTCCCCCGTTACTGGGACAATCATCAACGTGGGAAGGTTGATTCCCTTGGTGTCGGCTTGAACGGCAATCGCAGGTCTTCGTCCTGCTTGCTCGTGACTGCTGCCTGGAGATGGAAGAGCAACGCGCAATACGTCGGCTCGCGCCATTGTCAACTCAGCTTGGATTCAAAGTCGCTCAGGGCTTCATCGCTTGCCGCTTCCCAAGCCGCGAACTCGAAAGCAAGACGCGAATCAATCGGCGTATCCTGGGGAGATGAAGGAAGATGCACACCTGCGATTAGTTCGCCGATCAAGCGAGTACCGTGGTACGTAAAGGTATAATGGCTGGCGGGTGGCTGTCCCCATCCGCTGTCGGGCGACTCGGAGGTTACATAGACAGAGACGGTTGGATTGAGAGTTGAGGCACTACTATTTACGGGGTTCATTCGTTTCCTCCAACAATGAACAATTCGACATTGTCTTCAACATACCGATCCACTTGATGCAATCGCTCTTTGATTTCAAATGGCGCACCAGGTGCTTTGGGTGAGGGCCAAACGAACTGGGTTTCGACAAACATCTTCTTCGTGTCTTGCAAGAAAGATTCGATCTTCACTTCGATCTGAGCTGGCTCAGGGTCTTCGGCGCGCGGAGGCATCACGAATCGCAACCCGCCGCCCAGAACAGGATGTCCCAAGCGCGCCAGTGAAGTCGGCGCTTGTTTCAATCGCTTTTCCCAAAGTTCTTTGAAAGCGTGTTCGCCAGTTGCTTCATAAAGATCGCGGATGGTCACATCGCTAGATATGATCTGTCTGTTCTGTGCAGGCCATGTGGCTTCAAATGCTTCGACAATGGCTTCGGCGTCTTTGGCGAAGAGTTCTAACTCGGTTTTGGGATCAGGCGAGACGACCAACAACTGACCGACAGGAGCGCCAGGCATTGCGACAACTCTGATTTCGAGCCGCGTAGGCGTCTCGCGCAAAACAAAGACCTCGCGCTCCTTGCTAGAATCTGTCCGCGCGAAATCAATGCCGCTATTTAGAAGGGATTGCTGAAATCGTACCTTGCTTTGGGCGTCGATGGCAGGTAGAGGCGAGAAGACAAAATTGATGCCAATGTGGATTGTTTGACGACTATCCGTATTCATGTGTTCTCCAGATCGTCATCCAACTTACATCCCCATTATAGCGCGGATAAGGGTGCGTGGCAAATACGACGTTTGCTTCAAATTGTCCAAGAATGCTCTGTGCAAATGAAGAGGCAAAAATCGGTGAAGCAGTTGCGAGTGTAACATCTTCGCACATCGCCTTTAGCGATGAGTCTTACACTGCCGATCGGTATCGGAGTGTTGCAACGCTTACGCTTGCTAGAGATACTGCAGAGCGATTGACACCCGTTGTCTCCAATATTCTTACCGAATCCAGTGTTAAAGAATTCAAGTGGGAAAAACTTCGTCAGGCAAGAGAACGATTTGCTGCCCTCAAGTTAATTGATTTGACAATTCAGGAGGCGTTGAGAGGAAAGGTGCGCGTTGATGTCTTGATTTGGGATACAGAAGACAGTCGGCACACAGTGAAAGGCCGCGACGATATTGCCAATCTTCAACGTATGTACTATCATCTTTTTAGAAACGTCCTTACCCGCTGGCCATCAGGCAGCACGTGGATGCTTCACCCAGATCAAAACTCGGCGATGGATTGGCAGAGCGTGGGAGATTATTTGGACATAGCATCGTGGAGTGTGATAACACAACCAGATATGGCGCACTCGTTCCGCCTTCGCATCAGACAAGATTTTCAAATCCTAGAAATTGCAGAGACGGTTTCAGAGACAACCCCGCTGGGTCAGGTATCTGATCTGTTCGCAGGTTTGGGTGTCTTCTCCCATAAGAACTTCTCACAGTATTCCCAGTGGTTTCAACAAAAGTCAGGGCAATTATCTCTTTTCTCTCCGTGTGAAACTGTATTGAGCAACTCGGATTGCGAACGCAGTGCTGTTCTGAAGTATCTTGATGACCTTTGCAAGTGCCATAAACTAGGAGTCAGTCTAAAAACGAATCACGGACTGCGTACGTATAATCCAACCAATCCCATAAACTCTTGGTTGTACGAGCCACAATCACCTGAAGATAAAGCGCCGACAATCAGGTCATCAAAACTCATTTGACCATGCCATTCGAAACAATCAACAGGACGGTGAACCATGACGCTAGCGAGTGAACGCGCTGTTGTCCAAAACCCCCTCCTCCGTTACGCGACCGAAGCGGGCTGGATATACCCGCTGCCCAAAGAACCATTTCACAACTGTATCAACTTGAACAAGCATAACAAAACCTTAAATTTTTCGACACCCCCTTGTCAATTCGCTCATTTGTGCTATAATTGGCTTCTGTAACCAGTCAATCACAAAAAGCATGGAGACCGCCCAATCACCTGATCAGCTAATCACTAATCACCCGCTCACCTCATCGTCCACCCCGCACTAGGATTCGTTTCCAGAAAAATCTTTTCTGGTTACAAATTTACAAAATTACAAAATCTACTCCCCCCGCCGATACTTCAACCAGCGACTATCTGACCAGACCATCTTCCAACTAATTGACCAGAGGATGACCGAATGTGACGCCCCTTGACTCGACAACCAAACTGATCCACTCACTTCGCAACGGTCAAATTACCATCCCCGTTGAATTCCGTCGCGCCCTCCACCTCACTGACCAAACCATGCTCCGAATGACTCTGGTCGGCGATGAACTCCACCTCCGCCCCGTTCAGATGGAGGGAGTTGAACGCGGCGCGGACTGGTTGTCCGAACTCTATCACCTCTTTGCCCCCGTTCGCCGCCATAATGCAAATTTGACCGAAGAGGCGATCAACGCCGATCTTGACCGGGCGCTTACTCCACTTTTCCGCTTGTTCTCCAAGCCACCCAACACCCAAGAGAAGTGAAAAATGTACCGCATTGTCCTTGACCCGACGATCCTCCTCAGGGGACTCTTCAACCCCTTTAGTCTCTGCGGGAGACTCCTGTCTCAATATACTCATCGCGTTCAAGTTATCTTCTCAGCCCAAACTAGGACAGCGGTTGCTTTGCTTCTGGTGAACGATGCTTGGGCAATCAAATTCCCTGCCCTCAAGCAAATTGACCCACTCTGGGTAGGTCGCCTTCTCCGTTCTGCCACAATCATTCCCATCCCGGTTCCTCACCACCGCAATCCCTTCGTCGCCGTCGCCATCGCCGCCAACGCCGACTATCTGGTTTGTGAACATCCGCTGTTTTTAGAATTACGTGACGCGGTCCCGGTGCCAATCATAGATACCCGTGCCTTTATCACTCTTCTCGAAGCTGCACCCTCACCGCCGCCTAGCGATATCGTCAACCCTGGCGAGCCAACTGAGCCAAGTCCTTCAACCCTGCCGTGATAGGATACGCGTATGACGAACCTGCATAGCGAACGCGCCGCCGTCCAAAATCCCCTCCTCCGCTACGCGACCGAAGCGGGCTGGACGTACCTGTCGCCTGATGAAGCGTTGCGTTTGCGTCGCGGGGAGAACAGCCCGATCCTCTGGGATCTGTTCATCCAGCAAGCGCAGAAACTTAACCCTGGCATCGTGGACAACCTCGCCGCCGAAGAAGCGGCAAAACGCCTCATCCGTGTTCCGCCGCGCAGCGAAGGCAACCTCGAAGCGTGGGAATTCCTCAAGGGACTCAAAACTGTTTTCGTCGAAAGCGAACGCCGCGAACGCAATCTGACCCTGCTCGATTTTACGGACACACGCCGCAACGTCTTTCACGTCACCCACGAATTCAAATTCACCAACGGCGTCCATACCATTCGCGCTGATGTCGTCTTTCTGGTCAACGGCATTCCGATTATCTTGGTCGAAACCAAAGCCGCGACCAAACTCGAAGGCATCAACGACGCGCTCGATCAAGTTCGTCGCTACCATCGCGAAGGCCCCGAACTGCTTGCGTTGTTGCAAATCTTTGGACTCACACATCTTGTTCAGTACTACTATGGCGCGACGTGGAACACGGCGACCAAGAACCTTTTCAACTGGAAAGAAGAAACTGTTGCGCGGGATTATGAAACGCTCGTCAAGACCTTTGTCGCGCCCGAACGTGTGCTCCGCATCCTGCGCGATTTCATCTTGTTCACGCGCAAAGACGACGAACTAACCAAAGTCATTCTGCGTCCACACCAGATGCGCGCGGTCGAACGCGCGCTCAACCGCGCGCGCGATCCGCGTAAACAACACGCTCTCATTTGGCACACCCAGGGATCGGGCAAAACGTACACGATGATCACGCTTGCCAAGCGGCTGATGGAAGACCCGCTTTTCGAGAACCCAACCGTGCTGATGATTGTAGACCGCAACGAATTGGAAACACAACTATTTGGAAACCTCGCTGCAATTTGGATGGGCAATCAAGTCCGCCCAATCGAAAAACCAGGTTTGTACACCCAATACGGTAATGTGTACATCGCTCAAAGCAAAAACGGAATTCGCGATTTACTGAAGACGGATGCGCGCGGCGTGATCGTCTCGATGATTCACAAGTTCGATGATATGCCTGCGAATCTCAACAAGCGAAAAAATGTTCTCGTGCTGGTGGACGAAGCGCATCGTAGCACGGGCGGCGACCTGGGCAACTATTTGATGGGCGCACTGCCCAACGCGACCTTTCTCGGTTTCACGGGCACGCCGATTGACCAGACCGCGCACGGGCTCGGCACGTTCAAAGTGTTCGGACGCGATGACCCGCAGGGTTATCTCGACAAGTACTCGATTGCCGAATCCATTGCAGACGGCACGACCGTTCCCCTATACTACGCGCTCGCGCCCAACGAGTTGCGCGTGGATCGCTCCACGCTCGACCGTGAGTTTCTCGATCTTGCCGATGCCGCCGGTGTGAGCGATGTCGAAGACTTGAACCGCATCCTCGACCGCGCCGTCAATCTGCGGAATATGCTCAAGAATCGCGAACGCGTCCAACGAATCGCACAGTACGTCGCCAAGCACTTTACCGAAACGGTTGCGCCGAGTGGCTACAAGGCATTCCTCGTCGGCGTGGATCGCGAGGCATGCGCGCTGTACAAAGACGCGCTCGACAAATTCCTGCCGCCTGATTATTCGCAAGTCGTCATCAGTCCCGCGCAGAACGACCCGCTCGCACTGGCGCGCTATCATCTCGCGGAAGAAAAAGAAGAAGAGGTACGCAAAAATTTCCGCAAGCCCGACCAACTCCCCAAGATTCTGATCGTCACCGAAAAATTGTTGACGGGCTACAACGCGCCGATTTTGTATTGTATGTATCTCGACAAGCCGATGCGCGATCACGTTCTTCTGCAAGCCATCGCGCGCGTCAATCGTCCGTACGAAGACGAGAACGGTAAACACAAACCAGGCGGCTTTGTGCTCGATTTTGTCGGCATCTTTGAGAACTTGGAAAAGGCGCTTGCGTTCGATTCCAAAGACGTACAAAGCGTCATTGAGGGACTGGAGACGCTCAAGGCGCGTTTTCGCGGGCAGATGATGATCGGGCGCGTCGAGTATCTCATTCTCGTTGCCGACAAACATGCGGACAAAGCCGCCGAAGCCGCGCTCGAAGCATTCCGCGCGGAAGAGAAACGGCAGGGATATTATCGTTTCTTCGACGAATTGCAGGACATTTACGAAATTCTCTCGCCCGATCCGTTCCTGCGCGAGTTTATGGACGATTATCATCGGCTGGCGGATTTATACGCGCTGTTGCGCTCGGCGTACGAAGGCAAGGGCTTGACCGACAAAGAACTTGCGCGCAAAACCGCGTATCTTGTGCAGGCGCATACCCAAGTCGGCGTGATTCGCGAGGCAGTCACCCTCTACGAAATCAATCCGCAAACGCTCGACCGCATCGCGCAGAGCAACCAGCCCGACACCGTCAAAGTATTCAATCTGCTGAAAAGCATCGCACAAAAAGTGAACGACGAAGCAGTTGCCGCGCCCTACTTGCTTTCCATTGGCGAACGCGCCGAAGCCATTGCCGAAGCATTCAAACAGCGGCAGATGGATACGCAGGACGCGCTCAAGCGGCTTGAAAACTTAGTGCGCGACATCAACGACGCGCAGCGCGAGCAAGCCGAGCGCAACATTTCTGGCGAACCGTTTGCCATCTTTTGGCTGCTCAAGCAAGAAGGGATGTCGGTGACAGCGGCAGAAGATATTGCTCGAAAGATGACGCGGGTGCTGGACGAGCAACCACACTGGCGTGTCAGCGAACAGCAAGCGCGCCAAGTGCGCCGCGCGCTGTATCAACATCTTGGAAATAGCGGCATTCAGGATGTGCCCCAAGTGGTCAAGCACATCATGACGTTGGTCGGGAGAGAACGCGCGTGAGAAAAAAGATTCTGGCGGAGGTAAAACCTGATCGGTCTGTGCGCGCGCTCGAAGAAATCGTGCCAGTCGCCGTGTTCAACGCCGAAGTCGCGGCGTGGGCAAAGCGCATCGGCGTCGCGCCGAAAGAAATCCGTCTGCGTCCGCTCAAACGCAAGTGGGCAAGTTGCTCCAGTCGCGGGCGACTGACGTTTGACGTCGCGCTGTTGAATCAGCCCGCACGCAAACGCGCCCAAGTCATCGTTCACGAATTGTTACACTTGAAGGTGCCGAATCACGGCAAACTCTTCAAGGCATTGTACCGCGCGCATCTGGGACAAGACCTTTGAAGCCAACTCTGCATGAAACGCATAGGTCTCTTTTCCCACTTTTGCCAAATCCCCCCACTTCTGGTAAAATGCTAACGCTTTGCGGGGACGTGTCGGAACTGGCAGACGAGCATGGCTTAGGACCATGTGGGCGACAAGCCCGTGAGAGTTCAAGTCTCTCCGTCCCCATTGTAATTTCAGATTTCAGATTTATGACTTTGGCAGGGCCGTCCTTTCGAGCGGAGCGAGAAATCTCCGACGTCCGGACGCGAGAGTGCTCGTCGCAAGGCACACTCCTCGAAATGACAACCCGAGCCGTTGCGATGATTCTGAAATCGTCAACTCCATTCAAGGAAACATAGCGTGAAAGTCACCACCGAACGCACACCGAACTGCGAAGCCGTCGTCACCGTCGAGGTGGACGCAGAACAACTCGCGGGCGCGCTGAAACGCGCCGCACAAAAAATCTCGCGGATTCGCCCGATCCCCGGCTTTCGCCCCGGCAAAGCCCCCTACGACCGCGTCGAACGCGCGGTCGGCAAAGACCTATTGCGCGACGAAGCGATTGACGATCTCGCGCAAGCGCTCTACAAGCAAGTGCTCAAAGACGAAAAGATCGATCCGTACGATGCAGGTAAACTCGACATCGCGCAGAAAGAGCCGCTGATTTTGAAATTCACCGTACCGACGCGCCCCGTCGTCACACTCGGCGACTATCGCTCGATTCACCTGAGCCCCAAGCCGGTCGAAGTAACGGACGACGAAGTGAACAAGGCGCTCGAGCAACTCCGCACTGGACAGGCGACGATGACGCCCGTCACGCGCGCGGTGCACTTGAACGACCTCGTCACGATGGATATCCAGGGGGGCATCGAAGGTCAGACGCAGCTGGATCGCCAGGGCTTGCAACTGCGCGTCGATCCGAAAGAAAGCGCATTCCCCTGGATCGAGCAACTCGTCGGCGCGAACGCGAACGAACCGCGCACGATCACTTACACCTATCCCGCCGAGAACAGCATCAACGCCGGAAAAACCGCGACCTACACTCTCACCATCACCGACATCAAAGAGCCGCAGTTGCCGAACCTCGACGACGAGTTCGCCAAGTCGGTGAGTTCCTTCGAGACGCTCGAGCAGTTAAGGGGGCGGATTCGGACGAATCTCAAGGATCAGAAACAGGTCGAGGAGAACAATCGTTTTGAAGATGAAGTGATTGATGCGGTGATCGCGCAAGCGCAAATCGAGTTCCCTGCCTCGATGATCGAAGATGAAACGGATCTCGAAATCAACCGGCTGAAAGCAACTGCCCAGCGGCTCGGCTTGACGTGGGAAAAATATTTGCAGCTCGCCGGCATGGACGAAAAGGCGGCGCGTGCAGGAGTTCGTCCCCATGCCGAAAGACGCGTCAAACGCTTGCTGACCCTGATGGAACTCGCGGAAGCCGAGAAGATCGAAGTGACCGGCAAGGAGGTGGACGTTGAGATTGACCGGAACGCGATGATCGCCGAGTCGCGAGGCGGACGCGCGGCGCAGACGCGCCGCGAACTCTCAACGCCCGAGACACGCCGCAACATTGAGTTCAGCATCAAAATTGCCAAGACCGTTGCGCGCATGGTCGCGATCGCGAAAGGCGAGCCGACGACGGGACAGATTCTCACACCGGCAATGGTTCAGCGCGCCGAACAACGCGCGCGCGAGCAAGCCACCGCCGAAGAAGCCGCGGCGCAAGCGGCGGCTGTCTCACCTTCCGGCTTGATCACCGATCCAAGTAAGATCAGCGCGCAAGATTGGCCGCGCGGTTTGGACAAGCCGGTGATTCCCGGACAAAATCAATAACCTATTTTCGATTTATGATTTTCGATTTTAACAACCCGCAATCGAAAATCATAAAGCGAAAATCGAAAATTCGCAGAGGAGTTTCTCGCAATGAGCATCTCGAATCCGCTCAACGTCATCCCGATGGTCGTGGAAAATACCGGGCGTGGCGAACGCGCCTACGACATCTTTTCGCTGCTCTTGAAGAATCGCATCATTTTTCTCGGTATGCCGATTGACGATCATACTGCCAACCTGGTGGTCGCGCAAATGCTGTTTCTCGACAACGAAAATTCGGAAAAGGAAATCCGCCTCTATGTGAACTGCCCGGGCGGCTCGATCACCTCTGGGTTAGCCATCTACGACACGATGAATATTGTCAGCGCGCCGGTCTCCACCATCTGCGTCGGACTCGCGGCGAGCATGGGCACCGTCTTGCTGTCGGCGGGCGTCAAGGGACGCCGCTACGCGCTCCCCAACTCGACGATCCACATTCATCAGCCCTGGGGCGGCGCGCAAGGTCAAGCGGTGGACATCGAAATTGAAGCGCGGCGCATCATGCGCGAGCGCGATCGCCTCAACCAATTGCTCGCGAAGCATACCGGTCAGACGCTTGAACGCATCATCCACGACACCGACCGCAACTATTACATGGACGCGGTGGAAGCCGTTCAGTACGGCTTGATTGACGAAGTGTTGCAAAGCCCCAAAGCAGAAAAGAAGGAAGAGAAAAAGTAACTCCGCCCAACCTGGCGAAGAATTCGCCGTGAGTTCTTAAAACGACGATCGAACCTTCGCCAGGTTGACGAACCGGTGCGCCGGAGAAACACGATGCCAAATCTCATCAAACGCGGCGAAGAATATTGTTCGTTCTGCAATCGCAGTTCCGATCAGGTCAGTCGCTTGATCGCGGGACCTGAATCGGTTTTCATTTGCGACGAATGTGTCGAACTCTGCCGCGAAATCCTTGAGCAGGAAGCGAACGCGGATCGCGGCGCCACCCTCTCCATTGCCAGTCTGCCCCCCAAAGAAATCTACAAACGCTTGAACGAGTATGTCGTCGGTCAAGACCGCGCCAAAAAAGTCCTCTCGGTCGCGGTGTACAATCACTACAAGCGCATCAAGACCGGTGCGACGCCGGGCGACATCGAACTAGGCAAGTCGAATATTCTGCTCATCGGTCCGACCGGCTGCGGCAAGACGCTGCTCGCACAAACGCTCGCGAAAATCCTCGACGTGCCGTTCACGATTGCCGACGCGACGTCGCTGACCGAAGCCGGGTACGTCGGCGAAGACGTCGAAAATATTCTGTTGGCGCTGATCCATAACGCGGAGGGCGACGTTGCCCGCGCACAGCGCGGCATCATTTACATTGACGAGATTGACAAGATCGCGCGCAAGAGCGGCGACAGCCCTTCGATCACGCGCGACGTTTCCGGCGAAGGCGTCCAGCAGGCGCTCCTGAAAATCTTGGAGGGAACGATTGCGCGCGTGCCGCCGCAGGGCGGGCGCAAAAATCCCCAGGGCGAAGTCATTCCGATTGACACGAGCAACATCCTGTTCGTCTGCGGCGGCTCGTTTGAGGGCTTGGACAAGATCATTCTCCAGCGCGTCTCCGACCGGCGCCCCGTCGGCTTCAAAGGCGAGAAAGAACGCGCGGCGCAAGAACTTTCGTCCTCCGAATTGCTCCAATTGACCACGGGAGACGACTTGCTGCGCTTTGGCATGATTCCAGAATTCGTCGGACGCATCCCGGTCGTCGTCGGCGTGGATCCGCTGGATCGCGGAATGCTCGTTCAGATTCTCACCGAGCCCAAGAATTCGATTGTCAAACAATATCAGCGGCTCTTCGCGCTCGACAACGTGGAACTCGTTTTCAACGCGGACGCGCTGGAAGCCGCGGCGGAAGAAGCGCTGAAGTACCGCACGGGCGCGCGCGGCTTGCGCACGATCATCGAAGGCATCCTGCTCGACGTGATGTACGAAATTCCCTCACGCCGCGACATCCGCCGTTGTATCATCACCGCCGAGACGATCCGCAGCAAGACCAAGCCGCTGTTGCTCTCGCAAACCGAACGACCGGTCGACTGGCAATCCCTGCAAAAGACAGCCTAACGCCCCCCGGTTCTTCCGAGTTCCCCTGAGTTCCTTGGAGGACCAGGCAAGGAACGCGTGAGCACTCACGGAACGCAGAAAAAGTTGGAGACATTATGGATTCCGGAGCCCGCAATCTTCCCCCCGAACCCCGCGCGGTCGAAGAGACCGGCTTGAACATGGCGTTTCTCGCCGACCTCGCGCTCAAGACGATGTACGTGCGCGGTTTTCTGATGGGTCACGAAATCGCCGATGCGATGAAATTGCCTTTTACCAGCGTCCTGGACAAGGTGCTCGACTATTTGCGCCGCGAGCATCTGTGCGAAGTGAAAGGTTCCGGCGGCTTTGGCGAATCGTCGTACCAGTACGTCATCTCCGACGAGGGGCGCGCCCGCGCGCGCGAACTGATGGATCACAATCAGTACGTCGGTCCGGCGCCGGTGCGGCTGGAAACGTACGTCAAAATGGTGTTGGCGCAATCGCTCACCGCGCAGACCGTGACGCAGGATACGCTCAAGCGCGCGTTTTCGCATCTCGTTCTGAGTCAAGCGGTGCTGGATCAACTGGGTCCGGCGATCAATTCCGGCAAATCCATCTTTTTGTTTGGCGCGGCGGGCAACGGCAAGACCGCCATCGCCGAAGCCATCGGCACCTTGTTGCCCGGCACGATTTTGATTCCGTACGCGGTGACGGTGGACGCACACATCGTCAAAATTTTCGACGCGCTGCATCACGAGCCAATTTCGAAGAAAACCAGCGACGACGAGACGAGTCAGGGCATTCAGAAAGGGGAACGCTACGACCGCCGCTGGATGCTCATTCGCCGGCCGCTGATTGGCGTCGGCGGAGAACTGACGCTCGAAAATCTCGACCTGGTTTTCGATCCGACGACGAAATTCTACGAAGCGCCGTACCAAATGAAAGCGAACGGCGGCGTGTTCCTGGTGGACGACTTTGGGCGCCAGCAGGTTCGTCCGCGCGAATTGCTGAACCGCTGGATCGTCCCGCTCGAAAAGCGCGTAGATTATTTGACGCTCGCGACCGGGCACAAGATTGACGTGCCGTTCGACGCGCTCATTATTTTCGCGACCAATCTCAATCCCGAAGAACTTGTAGACGAAGCGTTCCTACGCCGCATCCGTTACAAAATCCACATCGCCGATCCGACCTGGGAAGAGTACCGCGAGATTTTCATGCGCGAAGCGGCGAAGAAAGGCATCCCCTATTCCGAAGACGGCTTGCGTTACATCGTGATGGAATACTTTGTCAAACCGAAACGCAAGCCGCGCGCCGTCCATCCGCGCGATATCCTCGACGAATTGGTAGACATTGCGCGGTTTCGCGGGCTGCCTCCCGCGCTCACCAAAGAATTGCTGGACCTGGCTTGTCAAGCGTACTTCTTGAAAGCATAACGTTCGTCCCAACCATTCGATTCGCGCGCTCCGGTGGAGCGCGCGCAAGAAGGAGGAATGTCAGGCTCGGCAATTCTCGATCTGGCAGTTGGCGTCGTTTTCGTCTTCTTGCTGGTCAGTCTGATCTGCACACAGGTCGGCGACAAGGTGTCCACCTGGTTGCGCTGGCGCTCCAAAGATCTGGAGAGCGGCATCCGCCGGTTCATCATGGCTGACGACAAGGGTCTCTCCAAAACCTTTTTCGACAACGCGCTAATCAAAGCGCTCGTGCCGCAGGACACCGCGATCACAGGTTGGCTGATGAATTCGCCGTTCAAGCAGTGGGTTTATCAGGACAAGTCCCGGTCAAACTTGCCGCCAAAAACCTTTGTCCAGGTTTTATTCAACGTGGTTGTCCCTGCCGCGTCGGGCGTAACCACACTGGACGAATTGGTGAAGGCAATTCAAGGAATTCAGAATCAGTCCTTGCGCGAAAGATTGCTGCCGCGAGTCACCAAAGCCGATGGCACCATTGACAATGCGCGCAAGAATCTTGAGAATTGGTACGACCTCACCATGGAAAAGACGACGGGGATTTACAAGCGGAACATGTGGGGTTTTGCCTTGCTCACCGCCGCGCTCGTCACGTTGATTCTGAACGTGGACACTTTTTCGATTGCCACTCGACTGTGGCAGGATTCCGCGTTGCGCTCGGCAGTCGCCGGTACCGCACAGGATTTTGTGAAAAACAATCAGGATGCCCAAGCACTCGCCACCCTGTAAAAACTCGATCTGCCCATTGGTTGGGTCATCGTGTCCGACCGCCGCTTGCCGGTGATGCCCGCCGATTGGGTCAAGACCAGTCCCTCCGAGAATTTGCCCAAAGTCGTCTTGTTCAAACTGGCGGTCTGATTGATCACGATGCTTGCCGGGGCGCAAGGCGCACCCTTCTGGTTCGACTTGCTGAGGAAGCTGACCACCAAGTCCGTCTGACGCGGCAAAGACTTGCAAGAAAAACGCGCGCCCCTCTGTGTGGAGGGGCGCGCGTTTTTCTAGCAACTCGCTCGATCAATTCCGTGGTCTCTCCTTTCATGATGTTGAAAGGATTATTATACCACTTTGAGCGTGAAGTCACGTTGTAGTACTAGGCGATGGCTCAATGGTCGCATAGAACACCCGGATGTCGGCATTAGGGATATCCGAAAGGTCACAGCGTCGCGCGTAGACGCGTGATCTTTCCGCGCAAATCGTCAATCTCCTTGGAGTGATCTTCGGCGAGCGCACGCGTTTGGTGCTTTTTGAACGCGAGCTCGGTCAAGAGCTGTGTGAATTGGCCGAGCCGCGACCGCCGCGCCCACGCGCCGCGGGTGAATGCGTCGAACTGGGCGGCCATGCGCTTTCGATACGAGCAAGCCATGGCATATTCTCCCTCTGTGATCAATCCCCGCTGAGTTTCCTCAGCGAGTTCTTGGACGAGCCATCTTTTCTCCTGTCGCCCTGCCAGCAGCATGACGACAAAAATGACCAGGATGCCACCCCAATCTAATAGGGCACTCAACAGAAAAGTGAAGCAACTCAGCGATTTGAGTTCCACTCCAAGATTGAAAAGACTATGGCAAATTATCGCCGCCGTGAGACCACCAAGCGGCCACAGCGATTTCCCTGCTCGCGAAGTGGAGAGCCGAGCCATCCCGAATCCAGCGCCCGTGAGACACGTATACAAAGCGTGCCCCTGACCGGAGACAGTCGCGCGGAGTATTGCAACGATTGCCCACGCCGCCCACCCTTCGCCGATCTGTCCGAGATTGTACATGAAATTTTCGGCCATCCCGAATCCAAAGCCAACCAGCGCGCCGTAGATGATGCCATCCAGCACGTCGTCAAACTCGGCACGGAGCGAGAGCATCAGCGCGAACAGCATGATGGCTTTCGTCACCTCTTCGACGATGGGGGCAACCGCGATTGTGCCCAGCAACTTGCCGACCGGTCCCAGGAAATCGACCGGTGCGCCGATGAGAAGTTCCGCGATGACCGCGAGGACAAGTGCGGGACCCGCGCCCCACAGAAACGCAACGACCAGTAAGCTGCGTGGTTCTTTTTCGTAGCGGTCAAACCACCAGATGATGAGCGCGCAAATAACCATTGGAATAACTGCCGCCAGCAGAGACCCAATGAGAAGAATCAAGAAAGTCATAGGGCTACCTCCGTTATACGAGTCGTTTCCTCCAGCAGTCGATTGATCATGTCACCGACCGCAGCGGCTTGTGGCGATCGATCGTAAGGAGCTCCCAGGTGGGGCCGAAACCCTCACTCGCAATTCTCGTTCGCCGCGAACCATCCCACGTCTGCACGGAGAAGAGTTAGTGCGTCGGCGTAAGCGGCGGGTAGGTCGGATAGGGCGACGGTGTAATCGTCGGAGTGGGAGACGGCGGCGTCGGGACGTTCGCATCCTGGATCACGGTGATCGATCCGTCTTGTTGCCCGGCCACATAGATCAGGTTGCCGAGGCGCGTCATTTTCCCCGGCGAATCCACCACAAGCCGGCCGACCAGACCGAACGAGTCCGTGTCAAAGATCTCGACCACGTCTCCGCCCGGTACGGGGGTGGCGTCGCCGAACCGCGGGTCCGTGGACGCATGCGCGAGAAAGAGGTGATGCGTCTGCGGATTGTAGACCATCCCCGTCGTCCGCGCGGGCAAGGGGAGTACGACTAACTTGGAATCGTTCGCATCGAAAACGGACAGTTCGTGCTTGAGGGAGAGGGGCTGGGTTCCGGCAAGAAATACCCGGTCGCTCTCTGGATCGACGGCGAGCGCCGAGATATTCCCGTAGGATGCCAGGACGCCGCGCTGCTGCAGCGTCTGGCCGTCCACGCTATACGTCACCGAGCGCGAATTCGAGCCGGGCGTACCGTTCCACGCGATGACGTAAACCCGCTGGTTATGGGGGTTCACGCGAATCCACTCTGGAGCGATCGTCCACCCGGGGTCATAGCCATGGAGCACGAGCCTGTCCACCGGCGCCAGCGTCTTTAGGTCGAGCACCACGTCCGCGGCGAACACGCGCGAGCCGGCTGTGTCGACGGCCACCGTGGTCAAGGCGCGCGTGATCGGTTGTGTGGCTCGGACGCTGAAATCGGATTCACGGATAATGGAAAGCGTGCCGGCGGTAGCGTTCGCGACGAAGACCTGGCCCGATGGCACGTCTGCGGCGAGATCGATGGGATGATGCCCTACGGAGATTTCCTTGACGACGTGCATCCCTTCGAGGGCAAAGACTGATCCGGTCGAAGCATTTGCGACATAGACGCGTCCCGTGCTTTCGTTCGCGAGCAACGCCGTGGGGAGCATCGCCAACGGAAGCGTCGCGGCGACCTGATTCGTGTTCGTGTCAATCACGTCGACATTGTCGCTGCCATAATTGGTCACATACAACCGGCGCGCATTCTCGTCGAGCAAGAGCGCATACGGCTGCAGGCCGGCGGGGATCGTCGCCAGCGACATCATGCTGCGCGGATCGACCACGCTCACGTCGTTGCTGTACGAGTTGGCGACATAGACGCGCGTGCCATCTGCGGTCATGACCGCCTGACGCGGGTCGCGCCCGATCTGAGCCCGCCCGCGCTCCGAGCCGGAAGGATCGTAGGCGACGAGGTACTGGGAATTCGTCCCCGGTTCATACGTGTTGGTCAATACGGTCTCACGATAAGGATCGGCGACGAGCGTCAGGTAGCTTTCCTTGGCGTCGAAGGCCGAAAGGAATTTCCAATTGACCGGATCGAGGACGGCGATTCTCTGATAGAGGTTGGCGTAGATCCGATGGTGTGCTGGATCGCCCGCCAGGCTGAGCACTCCCAGCGCCTTGGGAATAGAGATGGTGGCCACGGTTAAAAGTGAGGCGGGATTGAGAACGAGCACGGCACCCTTGCTTTCCAAGCCCGCGAACAGATATTTTTCCGTAAAGAGGAGTGCCCCCACCGGATCGCCAATCCCCATGGTCCGCGTGACGACGTCGTCGACGATGAGCGTGAGTGTCTTGTCCTCGTCATTGGCAACGTACACGCGCCGGTTCGCCGGATCTGCGGCAATCGCTCCGGGACGCCTGCCGACGGGGATGTAGGCCAGGACGCGGTCGTTTCGGAGCACGGCGACATTGTCGCTTGCCCGATTCACGACATAGATCTTGTCGCCGATACTCGTCATGGCGTAGGGGGCGCGCCCGGAGCCTGGCAAGTTGCTCAGGGGCAAACGCCCGATCACGGTGGGCGCGGTGATCGGCACGGGCGTGGGCGTGCTGATCACGGTGGGCACGGTCGCCGGCGCCGCCGTGGGCGGGCGAGGCGAGGGAAACGGCGATAGGGTCGCGACCGGCGCAGGCGAGGACGGGACCGTGCGAGTGCCGAACGCGGGTAGGTAGGCGCAGCTTGTAGATAGGGCAACCAGAATTACCCCGAAGAGTCTGTTTATTCTCATTTTGCTCCTCGTCGCGATGGAGTAAACTCGCCGTGCTTCGAACGGCTCGATAGCGGAATCCCCACCGCAGAGCGGATGGGGTTTTGTGATAAATCAACCTCCGTAGGCGTCTTTCACGCCCTAGTCAACGCCCGTGCCGGGCACACAATGCGTTGAGGCAGGAGTTGAACTCCTGCCCCAACAAATTTGGTGGCGGGAGACAACTCACTTGCGAATCGTGAAAGCCGCGCGCTGCACCTCTTTGCTGCCGAGATAGAGAATGAACTCGTAGTTGCCAGAAGAAAGAGGCGAGCCATCGTTGTTGCTCCAGGAGTACGCTTGCCAACCGGTGGCGCCCTTGTCCCAAGTTTCGTTCTTCTCCAGCAAGACGGCGCCATCACGCAGCCACTTGCGCCCCCAGGCGTCACCGTTTTTCATATTGATGTACGTGAAGTAAACCCAGACCG
>Ga0315289_10006410_pt1 | contig 17299 bp, 38 predicted proteins | sample YL17G11_40_MG_FD_203452 | JGI IMG/M metagenome (GOLD analysis project Ga0315289, IMG submission 203452) | Sediment microbial communities from Yellowstone Lake, YNP, Wyoming, USA - YL17G11_40 | ecosystem: Environmental > Aquatic > Freshwater > Lake > Sediment | place: USA: Wyoming | collected... | reverse complement strand
GTTGGACTAAAAAAGGAAAACCATCAGAATAATATGCATGTAATTAAAAAAGTTATTCCTCCAGATCCGCCAGACAAGGTGGCAATTAAGTTGATTATAAAAGAAATAAAAAAATATTATCCGTTGATATATATAACATATCTTGATTACGGAAGTATTTATTCGACGATACGTCTTACTTATGGATGGTGGGACTTCTGTTATATTTATGCTGACAAAGATTTAAGCCGTATTAGCGTACATGTTAAAAATCCTAGAGGGATTAAGAATACATGTAAAGCAGTTCAGGAGGCGGAAATTAAGTTAGCTGAATTAAGTCTATCAAACTTTAAGTTAGATATAGAAGTAAAAGAAGATTGGTAAAATATGCAAGATCCATTTACTATATTTCTTTTAAGCTGGCAAGGATACATTTGTTTTTGGGGACTATTTATTTTATTATTTTATTTAATAATGTATATATTAGAGGACTAATATGATTATTAAAGAAGGTAAGAACGTCCCTATAGCTAGTTGGTGTAATAATCCTGAAGAAGAAGCTTTAAAGCAAGCATATAATTTATCTGCATTACCTTTTGTATTTAGAAAAGTTTGTTTAATGCCCGACACTCATTGTGGGTATGGAATGCCTATTGGAGGAGTAGTAGCTACTAAAGGAGTAGTAGTCCCTTTTATGGTAGGAGTAGATATAGGGTGCGGCATGTGTGCAGTTAAAACTTCTTTAAGAATAGAACAAATGTCTCAAGAGATAATTAAACGTCTCTTTGGAGGGTCTAAAGAATTTCACGGGGGGATAAGAAGTTATATACCAGTTGGGTTTAACCGCCATAGTAAAAAACAAGATGAAAGCTTGATGCCAGAACGTTGTACTAAAATTAGCTATCCAATTATTGAAAGAGAATATGAGTCGGCACTACATCAATTAGGAACTCTTGGTGGAGGAAATCATTTTATCGAAATTCAGAAAGATCAAGACGGATATATCTGGATTATGATACACTCCGGTTCAAGAAATCTAGGATATAAAGTAGCAGATTATTATAATAAATTAGCAATTTTTCAAAATGATCGTTGGTATAGTTCCGTTCCTAAAGAAAATCAATTAGCATTTCTACCTATAAATAGTGAAGAAGGATCTAACTACTTAATTGAAATGAAATATTGCGTTAACTTTGCTTATGCTAATAGAAAGTTAATGATGGAAAATATTAAGAAATGTTTTTTAGAAGTCATTCCCGAAACTACTTTTGAAGAGATGATAAACATAGCTCATAATTACGTAGCTATAGAAAATCATTTTGGTAGTGACGTATGGATTCATCGTAAAGGAGCTACTCTAGCCAGAGAAGGAACTATGGGAATTATACCAGGATCTCAAGGCTCAAGTTCATATATAGTTAAAGGAAAAGGTAATCCTGAATCTTTTATGTCATGCTCTCACGGAGCTGGTCGTAAAATGAGTAGAACTAAAGCCCAAGCAAACTTAAATCTAGAAGAAGAAATAAAAAAGTTAGATAGTCAAGGAATAGTTCACGGAATAAGAACAGTAAAAGATTTAGATGAGGCAGCGGGAGCTTATAAAGATATAGACATTGTTATGGAAGAACAAAAAGATCTAGTAGAAATAGTAACTAAATTAAGTCCTATAGCTGTTATAAAAGGATAAAATGGAAGTAGTTGAAAGAGATTTCGAAAAAGTCGCTCGAGAAATTTTACGCAACACGTCTAAAGGTTTTGATTTAGAAGATTCATGTACATATTTCTCATCGGACGATCCAGATATACGTTTAAAGAAAAAACGTTATTTAATTTTCCCAGGATATAAAATAGGATATATACATGTACAAGACGAGCGCCACGGACGCAAAATTGAGTTTCATGTTAGAGATAATAATTATTTATCTGAGATTGTTAACTGGGCTAAGGAAGTTGAAATTGATTTAGCTAAAGAAAATTTACAATTTTTTAAAGCAGAAGTATCTGTTCATAAGGATTGGTGAGATGAGAGTAGGAAAGGATTGTCCACATTATAAAGATTCACAATGCACAGCTTCTAAATTATATTTAGGCATTGAGTTTCATAGTTGTCAATGTGTATGTTCATATTGTTGTAAAGAAAGATGTTTAGACCATATGGGGCAGCACCCTGACTATTGGAGATGTAAAAGATATATTAGAATGAATAACATAGATAAACTTATATATAAATTATTTGATAACAGTGGATATTAAGAAAACTTAAATAGATTAAGTTGTTAAAAGTATATAATATGAATTGGCAAAATTGGTTTTATCTATTAAGGCACTCTAAATATCTTAGATGGAAATTTTTGATATTAGGGTGTCTTATAGGTCAACACTGTGTGATATCTCTAGGAGAAAAGAGATATTGTATTTATTGTGAGAAGGAGGAAGTAAATGAAAAAGTTAAAGAAATACGTTAAAGATTTAGAATATCTATCAGAAGAATTAGATGCTATCGCTACGGCTTATAGATCAGAAGCAGGAGATATAGAATATAGATTATCTTCTAGCAAGAAATTTAGCAATTATAAATCAGAAGAATGGAAGAAAGCCTCTAAGTTATTATCGCTGTTAGATAGTACTATATATCAAATAGAGGAATTAGCTTCAGACATTGATAACATTGTTTCAGATATGGAATAAATAATGGTTATTCTTGACATTATATGTGCTATTATTACTATATTAGCTATTAATAATGTAGTAAGAAATAGATACTGGTGGTTAGTTTACTCTCTAGCTGCTTTTCTGTATACCTTCGTTCGTATTTCGGCTCATCAATACGGATCTTTAGTATTAGAAGTATTCGCTATAGTTATAGGAGTACTTAATTTTAGGAGAGCTAAAATTCATGGAAGATCCAAAAATAATAGAATCTAGACAGAAAACGCTAAAATACGTTCTTTATTTATCCGCGCTGGTATACTTCGGCCAAGGAATAGAATCCTTACCCTATCAACCCTTCAAGTTCTATCTAAAGAATTTAGGGTGGACTCCTTCAAAAGTAATGTTTGTAGGTTCTCTTTTAACCTTAGCATGGTTAATTAAACCAGTTATAGGATATTTAGTAGATAGATTTGCTAGTAAGAAGTTATGGGTTTTATCTTCCGCTCTTACAAGTTGCGTTATATCTTGTTTAATAGGAACTATTAACCTCCCGTTAGGATTAATTTTATTATTAATGGGAGTAGCTAATTGGAATGCAGCGGTAAGAGATGTAGCAGTTGATGGGTTAATGTGTGTTACTGGAAAAGAGAGTCAAGCTACCGGAGCTATTCAAAGTGCACAATGGATAGCTGTTACCTTCGCAGGAGTTCTAGTAGGATTTTCAGGGGGGTGGATTGCCGATCACTTAACCTTTAAAAATGCATTTTTAATATTAGCTCCTTTCTATTTACTATTATGTTTTTATATCCTTAAATTTGGGAAAGAAAAACCTAAAGAAGTTCTTCCTACACTTAGTAAGTATAAAGAACTATTCACTAATAAAAGATTTTTAGGAGCGTGCTTATTTTTATTTCTATATATGTTCTCCCCTTCGTTTGGAACTCCATTATATTATATAGAAACAGATAAGTTTAAATGGTCTCAAACCTTTATAGGAACTATTGCTAGCATAGGAGCTATCTGTAGTATTATAGGAGCTGTAATATATTATAAAATAAGTAAAATAATAAATGTTAAAAAATGGCTAGTAACTTCTGTATTTATCGGAGCGTGTACTTCATTAGCGTATTTATACTTTACCCCAGTTACTGATATAGCATACGCAATTATCTTCGGACTTGTAGGAATGATAATACATTTAATAGCTATGGATTGGATGGCTAGAACTACGTTACCTGGCATTGAAGCTACCTCATTCGCATTACTTTGTAGTATAAGTAATCTAGCAGGGACAGTATCTACCTGGACAGGAGCATGGTTATTACCGATCGTAGGGTTACAACCATTAATAATACTAAGCGCAGTAACAAGTTTTGCTTGCTTGCCTTTAATAAAGTTTATAAATAAAGAAGAACCAAAATGAATACTAGCCTGATTAGTCTTGCTAAAAATAAAGCACTTCAATCTTCATGTAGATATAAAGTAGCCGCTATAGGACTAAATAGAAAGGGAGATGTAATAGTTACTGCTGTAAATAAACCTATGTTTAGAGCGCATCATGGAGGGCAGCACGCTGAGATGGAAATAATTAGAAAGCGTAAAGGAGTCGCAAGTATTATTCTTTGTCGAGTTAATAAGTCTGGAGATCTTCTTCCTATAGATCCTTGTGAGAAATGTAGCAATGCTTGTATTAAACTAGGAATTAAATTATATTCTCTATATGAAAAAATCTAAAACATATTCACAAATAGTAGATGAAATTAATAATCCTTCAAGAGAAGCTTTTCTAAAGGATATTAAACAATTAAATAAAGTACGCTCTTTAAGAAAAAGAAATCAACCTAAAATTCTTGTTGATAGAAAATGGTTTAAAGAACAAATTCTTCATTGTGGTACATGCAAACATAGAATTAAATGTGTCTTAACAGGAGCAGATGAAACTATATCTAAAAAGTATGCTAACTCAGTATTATTTGAAATATATAGACAAGCGCGTGTCAACTATAAAGAAAATCAATTTAAAGCAGGGAGATACTTTCAACAGCAATATACAAACGTGCTATCAGGAGCAATAGGATATAGACATAAATTACGTAAGTTCGTAGGGACTATGTTAGATGAAGTACATAAATGTAACTTACTAAATACTTATGAATAATATTAAAAAGGATCTAAAGGCGACTTGATTATGAAAATGGAAAGAAATGAAAACGATTTAGTATTCTGCGTAGATTTTGATGGTACCCTATGTGAGCATAAATATCCAGAAATAGGTGCACCTATAAAACATCATATTGAACTATTTAAAAAACTACGTAAATCAGGATGTCAAGTGATATTATGGACATGTAGAGATGGAGCATATTTACATCAAGCAGTTGAGTGGTGTAAACAGCAAGGATTAGAATTTGACGCAGTCAATGAAGATTTACCTATTATTAAATCATTTAATAAAATGCCTAAAAGTAATAAAGTATACGCTGACTACTATTTCGACGATAAAAATATATCTCTTAAACAATTAGAAAAAATATTAGACGCTTGTACCTATGAAGGAGACTAAATGCATCCGCTATTAAAAGTAGGAGAGATTTATATAAATAGATTTGACTATTCGATCCTTGGACCAGGAGAAGGTGAACATGGAGAGGTAGTACAAATATTGGATAATGCCCCTTATGTAACCGCTAGCGGAATTTGCTTTAAAACTAAAATAGTTAGAGAAGGTAATTACCCTGCTAAAAATAGAAAATTAGGAAAAGTAGTCTTAACGAACGGAGATTGTATATCTAAACAATTTAAGATAAATAAATTAAAAGCAAGCTTACTATATGATGTTAAGTAAGTTAGTATTACTATTTATTCTATTTTTATTTAGTGGAGATATAAACACTAATATTCAGTTTAAAGCGCGACGAGATATAACGGCTTACGCTACTGAAGTAACTAAAGGGTATATTCAAATACAAAAACATCCTAATATATTTACTAAAGAATTTAAAGAACCCGTAGTAATTCGCCCGGCAAAAGATAAAACAGTTTTAGTTATTGATATTAAAGCAAACACTACATTTAGGTTAGAAGAAATAGGCGACTGGGATTTCAAGGTAACCTCTACTATACCGGTAACAATAATTATTAATCCCCAATTAGTAACCTTTAATATAGTAGAAATGAAATTTAAGTATTTACGTAAAACAAGAGAGTTATTGATATATCAAATAAATATATGAATAAGGCGGAGGTGAAGGGATGAGTTGCAGTAGAAGAAACGCTAGCTTATGGTTTTGGCTACGAATAGAAAGAAAATCAAAATATGGAGGAAGAAGTATTAAAGAATTAGTGACTGATCCTTATTTTTGGTACGACTCATTTGGCAAATATTTAGGACGAATTTGGTGTAAAGTGTTTGGACACAAAAAAATTCAAAATGTGGCTAACGTGGGTGAACCAACTCAATTATATTGTTTTAATTGTAGTTGTGAGTTGAGGAATAAAGAGGAGGTGAAGGATGAGTAAAAGTATAGAAAGTTTAATGCCAGCTAGAAAATCAACAATAGGAGGAAACTATCATAACTTACTAGAAGGAGTTAAAGATGATTAATTTTCTTAAATGTAAAGTTTGTAAAACAATTGATACTTGGAAATGGTATAATTGTGAATGTTGCTCAGACTGCTATAAGAAAGGCTTATATGCAGATGATTTGGAATCAAAGTACTCAAAGGAGGACGAAGATGAAATGTAGCAAATGTGGAGAAGAGTTAGAAATAGTTACTACTAACTATGATGGTGTAGAAATAGAGCCATATTACAAATGTCCTAGATGTAGAACTGAATATGATATTGAGGAGGACGAAGAGGAGAACTAAATATGGGTTGGGTATTAACTAAGAGGGGAAAGTAATGAATAGGAAAGCGTTTGATCCTCTATATTCTTTCTTCTTCAATCTTATGTGGATACAAGTTTTAATTACTGTTCTTTATTTCACAATAAGTAGTGGTTATGGAATTTTAGGAGTAGTTTTTACTCCGTTATGGATAATGTATGGAGTAAGTAGTTATGTGGAAGAATTAGAAAAAGAAGATAAAGAGTTAAAGAGATAAAATGAATAAGTTTAATAAATTTTTAGAATATGCGTTCACAAATAAATACTATAAATCTATTAATATAAATGATATTACTATAAAATTAGATAAAAATCCCTGGAACTACCATGAAGTAAGTTTCCAACATAAGAATAGCGAAATATATCACAAAGGACTCCAATCAAAAAAGAAACGATCTCAAGTTAATTTCTTGATACTTCAATTTAATACAAACCCCTCTGAAGAATTATTTAATAAGATATGTAACTTAATTAAAGTAGATACTACTAAAGTACTTCGAGCTAGAAGGACATTATCGAGTTTATCCGATGAAGGTAAAAAAGTTATTAAAGATAAATTAGTTAAATTAGAATCTGCTTATCCAGATATAGACCCGTCTATTATTAAATTACAACAAGATTTAAAAGAAGTAAAAGATAAAATGGTAAAAATTAAACATCTAGTATCTGAAGGGGAAGAGTTTGTCAAGTTAGGAGAGGTTCCTTCAGAGTTAAAGAAAGTTCAATATGGATATGATGAGTTACGTAAATTTGGTCATTACGCTCAAGTATTAGGTGAATACATCGAAAAACTTAAAACGAATAGTATATAATCTAAAATGACTATGAATTATACTATAGTTCATTATCCCAATCAAATTCTTTTAACTCCATGTAATTATGTTCCCGTAGTAAACGAAACTATCAGGAGCATATTCACTCTTATGGAACGCGCTATGAAAGATAATAACGGGATAGGACTAGCGGCCAATCAACTAGGAATTCCTTTAAATATGATAATAGTAAAGTATGGTAATAATATATACAAAGTAGTTAATCCGGAGTTATCTGTATGGGATCTATCTATTACAAAACAAACAGAAGGATGCCTAAGCTTTCCGGATAAAGAAGTAACAACGTATAGATATAAAGAAGTACAAGTTAAAGGATTAAACGAATTTGGGAACCCTTTTGATATAACTGTAAAAGGGGAACTATCTGTTATCTTTCAACATGAATGGGACCACATCAAAGGTAGAACTATGCTAGACCGAAAGTATGATAAAAATATTTAAAGACCTTAACGCAGTAGTATATAACACAACATTTAAAACTGCCATATTTAATAAAACGCAATTAATTAAACGACCAGATTATAGTATACTTATTAACCCTAAAAGTCTAACTTATGTTTTTAAACTAGATAAAATAATAAGAAAATAATAAGTCATCTAAAGAATTTAAAGGAGAGTAAATGAAGAAAGGAGTTATCATACTTAGTGGTGGAATGGATTCGGCAACGTTACTGTACGATTTACGTAGTCAAGGAGTTCAGTTATACGCAATCAGTTTTAACTATGGACAGAAGCATTCAAAAGAATTATTACAAGCAGCTGAATTATGTAAACGAGTTAATGTACCTCATCAAATAGTAAGTCTTTCAAACATTCAAGGGTTATTAAAGAGCTGTTTAACTACATCTCAAGAAGTACCAGAAGGACTATATGATCAAGACAATATGAAAGCTACGGTAGTTCCTAATAGAAATATGATTATGTTAAGCATAGCTACAGGATATGCTATATCTAATGAAGCAGACGTAGTATATTTTGGAGCTCATGCCGGGGATCATAGTATCTACCCTGATTGTAGAGTCGAATTTAGAGAAGCTTTAAGTAAAGCTATGCAACTTTGCCACTTTTACCCACTACGTCTTGAAGCTCCTTATAACGAGATTTCTAAATCAGAAGTAGCAAGAAAAGGATTAGCTTTAAACGTACCGTACGAACTTACATGGTCCTGCTACAAGGGGCAATTAAGTCCCTGTGGTAAGTGCGGTACATGTACCGAACGTGTGGAAGCGTTTCTAGACAATAAAGTTAAAGATCCTTTGATGACAGAAGTAGAGTGGAAAGAAGCAGTTGAATTTTATAAGACACTTAAAAATAAATAAGAGGTAACTATGAGAGTGAAGAAAACTTATGTTGATAAACTTTGTGAGAGTCCTCAATTTAGACAAGCCTTTAAAGAAAGCCAAAAATATATGAAGAACTCAGAGATAGAAGCCTTAACTAAGATAATTCTTCACTCTCACACTATCCATGACTATCCTTGTTTTAAATGCAGAGAAACTACTAAAATGAGATTTAACGTTAATAATAGAGACTGTTTATGTGAAAAAGTAGAGAAGTGGTGTAGATTTGTAGCTAAACAAATAATTAAAAAATCTCAACCATAATGGACCTTATTGAAAAAGCATATATAGGAGAGGTAGTTCGCGGAATTAACGACGATGTAGCTGAAATAGTAGACATTTCTACACTATACTATACTGTACGAGTAATTAAATGCGCACATGTTAATAAAGGAACTGTATTAAAATTAGAAAAATGTCACTATTTCAATGAGACTTGGAAAATAGTCCCTAAAATTAAAGCTAAATTACTATATGACGTATAAAGTAAAAGATATAGTTATAGAAAGATATAACTTTGACCCTTCTCTTTATTGTTATTATAAAATATATAAAATTGATATATATTATTATTATTATTATGGTCTTAATATCAGCTGTAAAGGATTCTCTCAGAAAGATTATTTTGAGAAACGAACTAACCTCGTACCTAAAGTTAAATGTGTGCTACTAAATCTTAAATGAACGACGACGATCTTTTATTACCACCTCAGAAGGAATATTGGGAACTTTATAAAGAACGTCGAAAGACTTGGAAAATAAGTCCGGTTACTCGTATTAAAAAGTCCAAGAAAAAGTTCAACAGAAATAAAGAAAAAGAAGAGTTTAGGAATACTATAAACGAATCTTTTGATTAAGTATATAATCTATTTTGAAGGAGATACTACTTATGATAAAAACACCTCAACTAGATACCTCCCACAAAATAAAGCCAAAATTCGATATAGACTTAGAATTATTTATAGGTCGTCAGATTTTTCTATACGGAGACATAGACGAAGCTAATTCTCAAGAGGTAATTAAAAAATTACTATTATTAGATAGAGCAGAGTCAGGCAATACGAATAAAAAAAAGAAGAAGATAGCTCAACCTGTAACCTTATGGATTAATAGTCCAGGTGGAAGTATTACTCAAGGTTTAGCTATCATTGATATTATAAATAATATATCTTTTCCGGTAGTTACTTTAGTTAATGGAACCGCTTACTCAATGGCAGGAATTATTTCTATATGCGGAGCTAAAAGAGTAATGACTAAAAATAGTACCTGGATGGCTCATGATATGTCAGGAGGAGTTGCTGAAGGGGAATATGCCGAAAAAATATTCGCAAGAATAGAACATTTAAAGTGGGCACAATCCAAAATGTTCGAACTTATTAGAGAGAAGACCAAGTTAACAGAAGAAGAACTAGCTAAGGCAAGATCAGGAGAATTATGGTTACCAGCTGAGAAGTGCATTGAGAAAGGAGTGTGTGACGTTGTCTGTTGACTCTTTTAAGAGTAAAAGGATAAATATGAAACCACTAGACTTTACTATTAATAAAATTACTAATAAAGAAGAGCTCTTTGTTTATCTAGCGGGAGTTTGGTTAGGGGATGGGTGTAAAACATCTACCCAACTGATGATATCAGGGTTAAAAGAATACCTAGATATTCTTTTTAGTAAGGTAATTAAAAAGATACAACCAACAGCTAAATTCACTAGGTATACTTCTGGACAAGTAGGTTGTTTTATTAATTGCTCAGATATATTAGTAAAAATTCGTAAAGAACTAGATACACCTAGACTAATATATAAGCATCCCATGGCTTTTTTAGCAGGATTTTTAGATACCGATGGATGTATTTTAGAAGATAAATCCTCGTGTAAAGTACAGTATCAATATAAATTAGAATTTTATAATACTAATAGGTATTATTTATCTCTTGTAGAAACTATATTAAATCAATATCATATCTCATATAGATTAAATGTTAAAAAAGTACAACAACTAAATAATTATTCTAAACGAAAAATTAAAGCCGCTAAAGATGAGTATACTATTACAATTAATCAACGACCCGAATTATTTTATTTATGTTACTTATTAAAAAATTATGTACTTAGAAAGTTACCTCAAAACAAGCTACAGAAGTGTATGAATAGTTATTATAATTTTTATATAGATAAAACCCTACCAATTACTGAAAGATTTACTAGTATTAACGGAGAAGGTTTAAGTATAGGGATACCTCAGCATTTTATTAGAGTATATGGATGTAATTTGCAATGCCCCGGATGCGATACTTCCTATTCTTGGAGAAAATCCAAAACATGTAAAGTACAAGATACCTCTACTAAATTTATAAGTACTTCGATAAGCGATTTATTAAATGGGTTTGAATTATCAAAAGTAGATTGGGTATGTTTAACCGGAGGAGAATTTACTCTTTATACCCACCGTTTAAAAGCTTTGGTATCTTTCTTAAAATGTATGGGGGCGCATATAACTTTACAAACTAATGGAACAAAGTACTTAGATATATTTAACTTAATAGACATTGTAGCTTGTGATATTAAGTCTCCTTGTACTGGAGTTCAAAGTAATTTAAGTATAATTAAAAAATTAAAAAGTAAAGATGAAGTTAAGACTTTAATATCCGATAATATAGATTTTGATTTTGCTATAAAAATTAATAAACTAGTCCAACGTAGCGGATGTACTCATGTTTTACAACCTTGGGACGTAACTAATACTCAAGATGAAAAGATTAGAAAAGATAATTACTTAAAAAAATACTCTTGGCTTAGCCAAAAAGTCTTGGCTTCTAGTTTAAAAAATACAAGAGTACTATTACAAATTCATAAATTAGTATGGGGATTCAATCGAAAAGGAATTTAAGAGGTAAATAATGAATTGGTTCCTATTTATTATAGCTATTATTATAACAATAACCATCCATGAATTAGGTCATCTACTAGCTGCTCTATATTGTAAATTAGGAATCGAATATGTATCGATAGGATTTGGGAAGCCATTTATTACTTTTAAGTTTAAGGGTATTAATTTTAGATTAACTCCTTGGATATTAGGAGGAGAAGTAAGGCTTAAAGGAGAAATGGCGAAATGTAAAGATGGATTTTTAAGTCTTCCATATAGAAAGAAAGTACTAATATCTCTAGCAGGAGTATTTATGAATTTAGTACTTGCCATAGTTTTATATCTCTTTCTATATCAATCAGTTATAACTGGTCTTAAAATAGATTATACTTTGTTAATGTCGTGTTGTACTAAGCATTATGCAGACGTTCTTCCTTACTTACCTACAATTTTAAGTGTTCCTCAGCTATTAATTTTTCTCACTACCTTAAATATAACTGCCTGGGCTATTAACTCTTTACCTTTTCCAGCGCTAGATGGAGGCATGGCGGTCTTCGTATGGTTAGAAAAAATTTATCCTAAGAACTTTGATAAGATTTTAGCTAAGATATTCTCTTTAGGTTTTATATTTTTAATGTACCTTCAAGTATTAATAGTTTTATATTTATGGTAAAATACTTTAGTATACTATTATTAGGATTATTATTGTTATCCCCTAGTAATGATCTTTTTAATAAATATCTCAAAATAGAAAAACAGATAACTTCTTATACTTATCAATACGAAGCAGAAGACTATTGGAAATCTCCCGATGAAACTATAAGAGATAAAGGAGGAGATTGTGAAGATTTTGCTATATTAGGGATGTATTTATTTGATAATTATCTTCCTGAGGCAAATTCACGAATGTATATAATATATACTGATGAAGATAAGTCAGGAGAAGTAATAGGAGCACATGCTGTTACATTATTTAATAATGCATACGAAACAGTTTCTATGGTAAATAGTAATACTATAGTATATACCGTAGAAAAAACAGACACCTTAGCTATATTAACAGGTTTAGAGTATATAAACCCTACGTCTATCTATGAACTTCATCCAGTTAAATATGGAGATATGGGTACTGATAGAAATAGTTATTATAAAAGCATAGGTCCTTGTATTTGGGAAAAACTTAAAAGGGAGGATTAATTCATGAGAGTCAGAACAGTGGTAATACTATTAGGCCTTTTAGGTCTTTTAGCATCAGTAAGCGCTTTAAAAAAGGTTTGTGATAATCAAGCAGTATTTCAAAAGATATCTTCTAGTGTTGTAAGTATATTTTCAGTAAGACCGTTTGAAGGATTTGGTGGGTGTTCTGGAGTAGTAGTTAAAGAAACAGATCAAAATACTTACGTACTTACTTGTAAACACTGTCTCGCGAACGCAATAGAAGAGACCTATGTAGAAAGAAGTAGAGTTCAGGGGTATATTACTCGTACAGATGACGATCTAGCTATAGCAGTAGTAGAAGGAAAGGTCGAAAGTAAGCATCCTGTAGTTTTAGCTAAGCAAAATGCAGCAATACATGACGAAGTATATCATACAGGCTTCCCTGATGGAATAGAAAATGCGTACTCTAAAAAAGGTAAAGTAATTAGATATACCAAAGACTGGGGTTGGTCTACAGTTAAAGCAATTCCTGGATGTTCTGGTGGTGGATATTTCAATAAGGAAGGACAATTAATAGGGATTATTTGGGGAGGAATGGACATGGGAGGAGAGATATCGATGTTTACTCCTATAGATCATATACAAAAGTTTCTAAGTAAAGTCGATCCTCTATTAAAATAATGGCTATACGCCCTAAACATTTAAAGTTTATTCCTGAAAAAATTTTCAAAATACTACTTTACATAACCAATAACGAAGCCGTATCAAGAGATGAAATTTTGTTTGATATCTTAGGACTAATAGTAGCTACTATATCATTAATAATAGGATGTTATTTATTCGTAGTAGCTAAGTGTCCTGAATGGATCACTATGTTATTAATTGAATATTTATGGTATATAGACAACATGAGACATAATAGAACCTAATATAAATTTAAGCAAATTACTTTATGGGCAAAAGAAATTTAGTTAAGGGTAGTAAATAAAAGGAAGTGAGTTATCGGAATGTTTGATTCGTTCGTTTTTAAAAAGTCTATAACTTGTCCCTACTGTCATAAGTACGACTTTAGAGATACTCAGTCTAAACAATTTGATTGTTTATTAGGATATTTTCAGCAAGGAACCAAAGCAGCTTATAAATTTCCTATTAAAAATTATAATGATATAAGTCACGGTCTTGATGGAGAAATAGTAGGTACTGGTTATTCTAACCCTATTCCTGACGGAACATTTTATGAAGATGACTGGTGTCCAAAATGTACTAAAACCGTTACTTTTGTACTCACTATTAAAAATGGAATATTTACTAAAGTGAGAGTTAAATGAGTAAAAATCTACCAATTTGTAAATATTGTCATAAAGTTGAAGTCGTACATATGTATCCATCAAATGATATTAGTTATCCTTCTAATCGACGTGAAGACAAGTTAGAACCAATAGTTAGGTATAATGTCGAGTGCTGTATAGATTGTCATATATTAGGTAAAGATTTTAAAGAAGAAATTAAAATGCAAAAAGAGTATGCTAAAAAGTATAATAGTTGGTAGCATATTATCATTATTTATAACTATAAATGCATACTCTCAAGTCAACTGGATTATAGATTCCGTTAATGTTAATTCTAAAGAACACATACAACAAGAATGGGCTAATTTATTAGGGTGGGATATATGGATGGTATACTTTAAAGTAAATGATATACCTACTAATTTAGAAAATAAAGTAGTTGAATTTTTTGGATTTACAAATAGTGACTGGAGTTTAAGTTTAAAGTTAAAAGGAAATCGTTGTATATTTAAAATAGAAAAAACTTTTTAATATGAAAGCTAGTCAGAAAAAAATAGTATCAAAGTATCTAAATAAACTAGGAATTGCCAATAATCGTAGTCTCAAAAGAATTCCTAGGTTGTGTAGCTTACTAGAAAAAGTGTGGTTAGTCCACCCTGAGATGAGGCTAGGTCAATTAATTTATTTTCTTGTAGATCTTAATTTACGCCAAGATTTCGATCGTACAAACTTAGATAGAACTGAACAAACAGATATCTTTTATATAGAGGACGATTATTTATTAAAATCGCTTAATAGATATTTACTAAAAAGGAAGCTTCATGAGTAAACTAATAGTAGAAGTATGCCCTATTTTACAAGTATCTCCGCACGAAAATGCTGATAGACTAGACGTCGTAACTGTAAAAGGGTGGAATTGTATTGTAGGAAAAGGGCAATATAAAGTAGATGATTTAGCCATTTTTGTACCCCCCGAAAGCATTGTCCCTTCTACTATTATAGAAAAATATAATCTAGGATATCTTAAAAAGAATGGTCGAGTAGGCACTATAAAATTAAGAAAAGTAGTGTCTCAAGGACTAATATTAGATCTCCCTACAGGTAAAAAATATAAAGAAGGAGATAATGTCGCTGAAGAATTAGGAATAACTAAATACGAACCGCCAGAGCCTAGTTTTTCTGTAATTAATAATGGTAAGAGATCTACTAGAAAACATAGAAATCCTTTATTTGATGTATATACAGATATTGAAAATATCAAACATTTTCCTAACATATTTACCGAAGAAGATGAAGTAGTTATAACTGAAAAGATTCATGGAACGAACTTTCGTACTGCTAATTTAGAATTATACGAACCTAATAAATTAGTAGCTTGGATTAAAAAATATATATTAAAACAAACTCACGAATTCTGTTACGGAAGTCATAGAGTACAAATTTACGGATTTAGAAGAAACTCATTCTATGGAGAAGATATTTATGGAAAAACTGCTGAAGCATATAAATTAAAAGATAAGATTCCGCAAGATTATATAATATACGGAGAAATATATGGTCCTGGAATTCAAGACTTAACTTATGGATATACTCAACTTCAGTTAAGATTTTTTGATGTAAAATATAAAGACAAATACTTAAGTTTTGATGAATTTATTAAATTCTGCAATGAACGTAGTCTTCCAACTGTGCCTGTACTGTACAAAGGAAAGTTTAGTCAAGAAATATTAAAACAATGTACCGAAGGAAACACCCTGGTTAACCCTACTATAAAACAATTTAGAGAAGGTTGCGTAATTAAATCCTTAGTAGAAACGAATCACCCTACTATAGGAAGAAAAGTACTTAAAAGTATTAATACGGAGTATTTAACTAGACCTCAAGGAACCGAAAATCATTGATATGAATTATTCTAAACCAGTATTATGTATTTTATGTAAAAAGAAGATCCCTATATTTCGATCTAAAAAACGTAAGTATTGTTGCTTACTTCTACAAGAATTTTTGATGGGTCAAAAAACTATAGATTGTTTAAAATATATTAAGAATGAGTTTAATTAACTTCGCGAATATCCTTGGGTATTACCTGATTTGGACAGGCTTATGGGATGCCTGGAAGTATATATGGGAAGCCCAGTCTATTCGTAAAGCTCGTACAGCCAGAGGTCACTCAAGAAAGTTTATAAACGCAGCTATACATAATGATCATATAAGAATTATATATCTAATAATTATAGGAATACTGTATCATAGACTAGATTGGTATTTATTATCTTCTAGTTTATTAGCTGTTATAACTATGTCTTATATGTGGTGGACTATTTATTTATATTATCCGTATAGACGAAGATACTCCTCGTATTGGAAAAGACCTAGTTTATTAATTTACGTGATCAACTCGTTAATTCCTAATAAAATTAGGAGACACTTATGATAGGAAATACTAGAATAACTGCTGTGATAACTAGTGTATGTAAGAAGCTTAAAGTACCTTATGTATCCCCTAATCAACATAAAGTAATAGAATTTCATCAAGACATACAAAAACTTGCTGATTTATATACAGAGCTAAAAGTAATAGCTTCCGACTTACTAGAGATATCTGAAAAGTATCCTCAAATAAAAGATTTAGCAGATATGATACACAGTAATGTAGAACTATTAGATAAAGTAGATCATGATTTAGTTGTAGAAGCAAGAAAACTAGTTAGACGACAAGAACAATTGGAGAAATTATGAAACTAAGAGCACTTAAATGTCCAAAATGCAAGTATATAATATTTAGTAGATCTCATCATGATTATCATTGTTGTCCTTGTGGATCAATAGCTATAGATGGTGGATTTGAATATTGCCGTGTTAGTTTTGACCCAAAGATAATGAAAGAATACAAATTAAAAGATTTACCTTTTGTAGAGATCGACTTAGACGCTACAAAAAAAGACCTTTATGATGATTGGAATGAAAGTAAAGATAAGTATGGACTTATAGCCCCAAATGATATAAGCTTCAAATAATAGGAGAATGTATGAAAGAGCCCTTTGATATTAAAAAATTTCTACACGGAGCATTTAGCTTAACTGATCAAGAACTATGGGGGAAGATTACTAATATAGCTAATATAAGAGTTATATTAGTTATTTTAGTTGGCCTAGCACTATTCTACGGAGTAGCCTTTTGGCAAGGTAAAAAATCAAAACCGGTAACTATTGATTGTCCTAAAATGGAAGGGTTTAAAGCAACTGTTCCTTGTCCGTATAGTCAAGGTGATAAACATGATATAGAAATTGTAAATGGGC
>Ga0315289_10006409_pt1 | contig 17301 bp, 17 predicted proteins | sample YL17G11_40_MG_FD_203452 | JGI IMG/M metagenome (GOLD analysis project Ga0315289, IMG submission 203452) | Sediment microbial communities from Yellowstone Lake, YNP, Wyoming, USA - YL17G11_40 | ecosystem: Environmental > Aquatic > Freshwater > Lake > Sediment | place: USA: Wyoming | collected... | reverse complement strand
AGGTTGGCAGAAGAATTCAACACCCACTTGGACAGCCTGAATTTTGTCATACACAACGACGGTTTTTTCGTGTTTTTTCCTGTAGTGCTTGATCTTAAAGGAACAGATAGGATTGTTACTGATGTTAAGCAAGTTACGGGCAAGCCGCATTCCGTAGCACTTAGTTTTGACTGCCGCCCATTTAAATCTCGGCTCATACAGGCTCCGTTTTCGACCCCTGTTTTGGTATTCCTCAACTTTTCCGACAAGACTATGGATATGACAGTTGAGAGCGTAAGGGTAGAATATCGTTAACTACAGTAAGTATGTCGCCACCCAGGTGTTCTTGCCTCCTATTAAACCTTTGATGATCGGCTTCATTCCAAGCCCTACCCCATCGCACAAAAGAACGCTTTGGGATACCAACTCGGGGCATCTCCGATTTTTGCAAAAAATAAGTTCTTCAACAAACCTACTTGCACAAAAATCCATTAATCCAGAACAATATTTGTGCATCCATTTCAAATCCTGCCTAATTTAAAGGTTTAGACAATTGCACCTATCTTATTATTTTAAAGCCACTTATCTTATTGTCAGGTGGCTTTATCGTTATGGCATATTAGTTGCGTTAATAAGATTTGATTTGTCAGTTTTTTCACTGACTAGGATGAATCTTTTTAAAATAAGGGAATGGTTGGAGTGCCCATTTGGGCGATTTTAAAGAACTGAAATTAACTTAGATTATCAGAAACTAAAGACCATCAAATCTCCTCTCTTTTTTATTGACTAATTTTCTGAAATATGTTAGATTAGCCTAAAATTAAGAGGACCACTCATTAAAAGAGAGGAGGGAGAGATGGTTAAAAAAATAAGCGAATGGAGACTCTTCCCATGTGTAATGGCGCTCGTCTTTTTGCTTCTGAGCACACTTGTAGTGAGCGTAGCGAATCTACCCGTGGTGAGCGTAGCGAATCCATCGGCTTTTGCTCAAGAAAGAGAAAAGCGAAATGTGACCACCGTGTCAGAACCTTCATTCCTACAGCCACGTAAACTGATCGATTGCCCCACCGCAGGTCTTTTGCCCAGAGGAAGTTTCGACTTTGACATAAGAATTTATCCTCAAGGTGGCGTTATCTTTGGCATCGACGTGGGTTTGATGAAGAGGTTCATGATTGGAATGTCTTACGGAGGAGAAAATGTCATTGGAGATGGAGATCCCGATTGGAACAAAAGAATAGAGTTTTTAGCCAAATTCAGGCTGATCAACGAAAGCTATGTCCTTCCGGCTTTAGCCATAGGTTTTGATTCCCAGGGAATGGGAGCCTTCAATGACAGTCTGGATCGCTATGCATATAAGTCGAAAGGTTTCTATGCCGTGATGAGCAAAAATTATCTGGTGGCGGAAGTTCCAGTCGGTTTCCACTTCGGCACAAATTATAGCCTGGAGAACAAGGATAAAGACAAGGATATGCCCCTGTTTTTTGGAGGCGACGTAAGACTAAATGAGAATTTAGGCTTTGTGGCGGAATATGACTTGGGCACCAATGACGATGAGGAAAAAGATTTATACGGACAGGGATTCGGCTTTCTTAACATGGGAGTCCAATGGATTTTCTCCAATAAGCTTCAACTGGAGTTTGTATTCAAAAATATGCTTTTGAATAGAAAGGACATCTCCACCTGGGGAAGGGAATTCAGAATCACCTATTTTGAGAAGTTCTAAAGAATTCTTTAGCCTAGGGAAAAAAAGGTCGAAAATATCTATTAGACAACATTTTTAGTGAATTTGGCGTAGATACTTTTAGGATAGTGTGAAAGCTTCGAAGCATTGTCTTTCTTTGGTGCAATTTTTTTTCATCGAGCAAAATTGAATTTACAGAGAAAACTGTGTAGTTAGTGAAAACAAAAATGATTCTTGACCACAAGTTTTTGGAAAAAACCGTGTCATAAGAATAGATGGAGGATTAAAAAGCAAGGAAGATAATAACTCTGATTAAAGAGTCACCGTCCACGAGGAGATGTCAAAGATGAAAAATAGATTTATATGGCTGGGTATTTTGCTCATCATAGTGGGGGTATTTGCGGTTGGTTGTTACACCGTGCTGATGCATCCACAGGTACAGGGAGAAGAAAAAGAGCAGGTAGAAAATACCGGCGAGTATTATCGGGAGCACTGCACCGACTGTCATGGGGATTACCATAGCTATCCTTACGGATACTATTATGGGTATTATCCGGACTACTACTGGAGCTCCCCACGCTGGGGACATTATTATGCTTATCCCTGGTGGTGGGACAGATATGGGGGGGGGAATGATAATAATAATAATGGTGTGGAGTCTGTTCCTACAAGCGACCAGAAAGTGGAAAGAAGGAGAGGTATGGAGCCTCCTTATGTCAGTCCTGAGGGTGGAACTCCAGCCCCCTTCATCAGCACTCCCCCTCCCCAGGGAGAGCAACCGCTCCAGATAGGAAATGAGGGAAATTCCACAACCACTACGGAGCAAAAAAAAGAGGAAAAACCAAAAGACGAGAAAGCCCCAAAACGGCGAAAAGAATAGATAGAGCTTAATTGACATATATTTAGTCCGTCCAGACGGACGCCCGTATGGGTGTTGCCCCACGTGAGGTGATATATATGATTAAAAGGTTGGTTTCAATAATTGCAGTTGCCTTTTCACTCTTACTATTATCTTTTTGCATTGCTAACTCTCAGGACTTGGGTGTAGTGGATGAAGCCACTGCCGGGAATTTCTTTGGAGTGGGAGCAAGAGCCATGGGAATGGGGGGAGCGTATATTGCGGTCGCTAATGATGCTACCGCTTTAGTCTATAACCCGGCTGGATTGGCTCGGGTAAAAAGAATCGAGTTTTCTGGTGGGCTGACTCATCAGAGGCTAAGAAACAAGACCGGTGACTTGACTTTCGTAGGCATTCAATCTCCAGGAATCAATTTTAATGACGGTCGGCTTCAGTCCAATACCCGTCTGTCTTCAGCCAATATAGTTTTGCCGGTTCCTACCTATCGGGGAGGTCTGGTCTTCGCTTTCGGGGTGAATCGGGTGAAAAGCTTCGACAGGGCAATGGAATTCACTTTTCCCCAAAATGGGCCCGATGGAATTGAATCAGAATCGGGGGGTCTTTACATGTGGTCTTTTGGAGGGGCGGTGGACATCTCTCCTAATGTCTCAGTTGGCGGAGCATTCAATTTCTTTAGCGGAACGGATAATTATTCTTGGTTATACCAGGGTTCGTATAATGATGCCTCCTTCTCCTTTAAATATAAATATGATGACACTATAAAGGATCGGTATACTGGCTTCAATTTAAAGTTGGGGGTGAGAGTTCAGCCCAATAAATTCTTAGTCATAGGCGGTACTATAGAGTCTCCTGTCACCTATACCATTAATGAGGATTGGACCCAAACTACCGATACGACATTTTATAAACCCAATGAAGATTGGGTTAACTATTACGATTCTGGTAGTCCGGAATACAAAATCTCCCTCCCCTTCTCCATGGGAGTGGGCATTGCTTTGAATTTCAGCAATCTCCTTTTAGCTGGTGACATAAATTATGCCGATTGGACTCAGATGGAGTATAAGAGATTAGCGGAAATGGCAGACGCTAATCGAGTGATTAAAGACAGCTATACCGATGCTTTAAGATGGCACCTGGGAGCAGAATATCTTTTCCCCACAATCGGTACCAGCTTAAGAGTAGGATATTATCAAAATCCACTTCCCTATAAGTCCACGTGGATAAAGAAAGATCGAGCTTATTTTACTGCCGGGTTCGGATTCTTAATAGATCAGGTGATGACTTTGGATTTAGCCTGGGTGCATGGGGGGTGGGAGACGAATGATTTTAATATTGACCTGGCTGAAAAATATAGCACTAATCAGATCTTTTTGACCACCGTGTATCATTTTTAACTTCAGCCGTTCAAACAAAAATCCTCAGTGTTTTTGGAGCGCCCGAATGGGCGTTTTTTTTATCAGCTTAATCTAACTAATCAGCTGTGAGAATGTTTTTCTTTCGCTCCTGAGGGGATTGTCCTATGGATCCTTCGGATTATCATCCCCTCAAATCATACAAAAACTGGAGTGTCCACCTTCAGGTGGACCCGCTCTTGGGGGATATTATCACTCCCCAAGTTCTTCAAGAGCTTAGCGAAGATGATAACCTCTATGTAGAGCAAATACCCTCCTGAGACCCGATGATCTGCGGTTGACAAACCCTTTATATTTACTTTATTTGGGCAAGAGAGAGTTAAACTATTTTCTTTCAGGTTGCTTTCTTAAGATATGATCGAATTATTGAAATTAAGCCTGATCCTTATCCTTCTGATCTTTCTGATCAAAAAGAAAGTCCACGTAGGGATTTCACTTTTTTGCGGAGGAATTCTTTTGGGGCTTCTTTTTGGGATGCCGGTCTCTCAAATTCTAAAAAAATCTCTCTCTGCCTCAGTGGAGAGAGAGACATTAAGTCTTCTGGGTTTGGTGATTCTGATCGTGTTTTTTGGCAATTTGCTTAAGTTGATCGAAAATCTAAGTGATTTGACCAAAGCTTTGGAAAATTTAGTGAGGAATACAAAAATGGTATTAATGATGATTCCCGCAGTAATTGGGTTCTTGCCTATGCCAGGTGGAGCACTCCTGTCTGCTCCCATGGTAGAGGAAGTTGGAAAAAGAAAAGCTCTTTCTCCCGAGATCAAAACCATGATGAATTATTGGTTTAGACATATATGGGAATGTTGCTTTCCTTTGTATGCGGGGATAATTCTTTCCTCCGCTCTTTTGCAAGTCTCTTTATGGAAGATCGTGGCGGCGCAGATCATCTTAAGCCTATTTATGGTTATTTTAGGTCTGGTCTTCTGTGCCAGTAAAGTCAAATTGCAAGAAAGCGACTCCGGTTTTGAGAATAAACTGAAGAAGCCTTTTTTACTTTTGGTGAAAAGCATCTGGCCCGTGGTGTTGGTAGTCATTTTGAGTCTTTTCTTGAAAATTGACATGATGATTGCCTTAGGTTTCGTTATTCTCCTTTTGATTTTCACAAGAAAGGTAAAATTCAAGGCTATTCTGATTATCTTCAAAGAAACGGTGACCTTTGACGTGGTAGTTTTAATTTTAGGCGTTATGATTTTCAAAGGTCTTCTGGACTCCTCCGGAGCGGTGAAAGTTATGCCGGAGCAGATGATGCGTTTGGGCATTCCCAAGATGGCAGTTGTTGGAATTATTCCCCTGACCATTGGCGTGTTGACCGGAGTAACCAGCGCCTTTGTAGGGGTAAGCTATCCCATACTTTTACCGTTTTTGATTCCCCATCAGGTGGACTGGGGTCTGGTAATGTTGATCTATGCTTGTGGATTTATCGGGGTGATGCTTTCACCCGTCCACTTCTGCCTGATTTTAACTAAAGACTATTTCAGAGCCGATCTTTTAAAGGTCTATAAACTGATTCTTCCCCCTTCATTACTTTTGATTTTATTGGCACTCCTTCTTGTCCTTTTAGGATACCCTTGGGCACTAATATAAACGTAATCATTTTTGATACGAAGTTGTCCCTTTTCCTAACCTTTCAGGGTAGACCCTCTCCCCATAGAGACTGTGTCACAATTGCGTTTTGAGTTTGTAGCCGTCCATATGGACGTAAGTCTTTGGAATTCAACATTTCGATTTCGCCCCGCTAAGCGGGGCCATCTCTAAATCTTGGGGACCCGACAGGCACACGTAAAGCTGGGGCAGGAGAAAAGATGCTAATTATAGTATGTAGACTTTGAGTAATCAAAAAAGTAAATTTGTAAAAAGACAATGAGGTTAATGGGCATGAAGAAGAGAGTCCTAATACAATTTGGTAATAGAGTTCGGGAAGAACGCCTAAAGAAGGGTCTCTCCCAAGAAGACCTGGCTTCCAGAGCAGGAGTCCACCGCACTTATATTGGTATGGTGGAAAGAGCCGAAAGAAATATTACTCTCGAGAACATAGAGAAGATAGCTAACGCACTCGACGTCAAATTAGACGTTCTCTTTAAAGAGTTACAATAGTGGAGATCGAGCAAGTAGTAAGGAGAATAAAAACAGAATTTGAGCAGGCTGTAACCACAGGTATGTTCGATGGACGCACATATCCAAACGGCAGCAAATCAAAAGAAGCACTTATTAGATCACAAAGATTGATTAAGTATTTGCATGAGTTCATAAAAACTGAGTTCATTAGATGTAACGTAAACCCAGATAGAATATGTCCACGCCTTAACGATAGCAAACCAGAAATCGCAATACAGGGGCACTTGAAAGCAAAGAGGCAAGATATCTGTATTACCCCGAATACTACAAGAATACTTAACGGTGACATATTACCTGCATCCGAAATAGAAAAAGTTATTACAATAAATGTTAGGAGTCAACTAAGTAGCATAAGCGCAAATATAGATACTCTATACGAGAGGACGTTTGCTGAGCCACTTAATCTACATCTTAAATACCCAAGGCAATGTTTAGGAGACGTTTATTTGATACCAACGCACGGTTATAATAGAGATGGTATGTTAGAAAACCGCATTGCCTTTCAAGGGGTTACGCCAATAGAAACCTACATAAAACTGTTTCAACAGATAAACAATAGGCAGAATACCAATACAGATCAATATAAGTACGAAAGAGCTTGTTTGTTGATTGTCGATTTCAGGCAGACGGAACCTGTCGTATATTCTTCAATAAATGATTTGGCAAACGCAGGACTCATTTCATCAAACACGACAATCACTATGGACAGACTCACAATAGGTAGCTTTGCTCAAGAGTTAATAGATATCTATGCGACTAGATTTAGTTTGGGCCTATTATCTTAAATTCGTATGTGATATTTCTTAATCAAAAATTCTTCAATTTTTTCCTTATTTCGTTCCTTTCTTAAAAATGCCAATTCTTCATCCGTAAAATCCGGCACACCAAACAGTTCAATAAAGTTCTTCTGATAACAAGGAAAATCACCCTCAATAGAAACACTTGTTTTACTGACATAATAATTCATGATTCTAGAATTCAGTATTTTCGAAAGGATGTTTAGATCCAATCCTTCAGAAAACAATGAAGCCTGATTTTCTTTCAGAAATATAGCATATCCATTACAAAAGAGAGAATCAGCACTATGGTCATACAAAAACCTTGGTTCCGAACTAAAAGTAGGTGTGAGTAATTTACACCCTTTGAAATTTAGACCCTGGGTTCTAGCATAAGCATACCAAACTGGGTATTTAACTTTTCCTTTATCTCTTGTAGCCAAAACCTCTTTTTGTTCCAATAGGTATTCGTAGCACATGGGATATTTTGAGGCGAATTCCTCTTCTGGTATTATTTCAGCTTTATTGCCGATTATCTTATATGGAAATATGATACGTCTTTTATTATTATCGAGGTCTTTTTGGGATACAAAATCTGATATCTTTGAAATAGTTCTAACGACTTCAGTTTCAATGTAAAATGTCTTTTTCTTGTGTACCTTAAAATAATATCCATTTTTGTAATTGTTGCCATCGACAAAATATACGGAATCTTTACAAGTCGCTATACCAACCCTTATGTTTACAAGGTTTCCAAGTTTGTTAGCCTGCCCCTCTATTTTCTTTATATTATCCTGATCCTCTGATCTCAATAGGCGCCATTTAATCTTATTCAATTTCGAAAAGTATATTTTAGAATAGTCAAGTGACTTCAGATTATTAAGTTGATCAATTGTGCCAACTCGTTCATAGTAGAAAAACTGCTTTTTATGTTTCTTAAGAAAAGTGATACATGTATATGTTTGGGCATCAAAGATTTTTAGATGATTAAAATCTATAACTCGATCTAACAATTCTGTTTCAGTCAAGAACTCTCTTAGACGAATACCAGATATAGAAGTGAAGTAGTTGTTTGGTGTTATGTAGCCAAGCACGCCATCATTCTTTAATATCTTGACTCCCAATTCGAAGAAAGCGAAATACAAATTGTAGTTTCCTTTGTTTAGAGTTTCCCAGTTCAAAGGCAAAGATTCTCTAAGTTTATTAGAAAGTTCTTGGAACTTGACATATGGGGGATTACCAATAACGACATCAAATCCTCCTCTTTTTAAAATGCCTGGGAACAAAGTGCCCCAGTCGGTAGCCAGGCTATCCGCTACGTGTATGTTGAACTTAATCTCCTGCTTATCCTCATTTTCTTGAAGTGCTAATAGTGTTAGCAGAATCTTACTTCTCCGCACACTGTAATCAGCTATGTCTACCCCATAGAGGTTTTTCTCTATTGTGCTAATAATCTTCTTTTTGCGTTTTCTTAAGGCATATGCTGCTGCTATAAGAAACGCTCCACAGCCACAACTCGGGTCACACACGCTGACCCTTGGCGTCCCAATAGCTTCTCCAGCGATAAAATCGGTAATTTGTGCAGGAGTAAAGAAAGCCCCGTTGGTTTTTCTGTCTTTCTTTGGAATTAGAAGCTCAAATATCTTAACAAGCTGAAAAATATCGAATTTATCTTCTGTCCTTGCCAAAGAGTCCTTGACCTTTTCGACAGCTGCATTGCGCCGGCTTAAAATTGACTTTACCAGCCGATTCCTTTTCACAGGAATACTATTGCGTTCTACAAAGAATTGCACACAGGCGCATTCGATGTCTTCTGTTCTATATTTCTCGGTTAGTTTGCTAACTGGAATATCCATAAACTGCACCCATTAAATCAGTTAAATTCATTATACGTGAAGACAATGCTTCAAGCAAGCAAATTTTTCTCAATGCTCAAAAAAATCCATTTTCTGCCTGTTTCCCTGAGGTGTCAGAACCCTGTTCTGACACCATATTAAGTTTTTGTATCAAAAATTTTTAAGAATTCCCTCGTAGTTTAAACAAATGGAATTCTAACAAGACGGGGTTTTTCAACAGTCCCTTTAGGCGAACCATCTAAGAGCTCTTTATTTGTAAAAAATTTCAGGCCCCTCAAAAAGAGATAACCCCCAAAAAACTATTCCCCATTTACTGTTTCAGAGCTCTCAATAAAATCCCTTGACAATCCAAAATCACACTACTAATATTCCACACGTAACGCCAGAGAGGATTGGCTTTTGGCATCAGCTTTGGTGGTCAACTTTCGTATAATTATTAGAAAATTGTGAAATAATTCACTAATAATAGGGATAACTTATGTGGCAGAAAAGTATTGGGGTGAAGTTAATTTTGGTGGTGGGCTTTATCTTGCTATTGTCCATAGGGATCTTTGCCTATGTCAGCATCGCTTCCCAGAAAAAGCAGTTGACGGACGAAGTGTTGCGGGGTGCTCTAAGGATAAGCGAGACCGTGAGAAGAAGCACCCGAAATGACATGCTAAGAAACCTAAGAGAAGATTTGCACCAGATGATTAACACTATCGGACAGCAGGAGGGTTTGGAGAAGATCCGGGTTTTCAATAAAGAGGGGAAGATAATGTTTTCCAGCGATAAAAGTGAGATCGGCGAAATGGTGGACAAGAAAGCCGAAGCCTGTTATGCCTGCCATTCCGCTGAAAAACCTTTGGAGAGATTGGACACCCCCGACCGCTCCCGAATTTTCAAAGCCAAGGTGGGTCATCGAGTATTAGGAGTCATCTCCGGCATATATAATGAGCCCGATTGTTATACCCCGGATTGCCATGCTCATCCCCCAGAACAGAAGGTTTTAGGAGTCTTGGACATTGGGATGTCTTTAGCGGACGTGGATGAGGAGATAAAAAGCGCTCAAAATAAGATGATCGTCTTTGCCATAATTGCCTTTTTAGTCATCTCTATGGCTATCAGTATCTCCATCAATCGTTATGTTACTCGCCCGGTCAGGGAATTGGTCAAAGAAACCCAAAAGATCGCCCAAGGGGACCTAAGTAGTGGCATTTCCATCAAAACTGAAGATGAGATCGGAAAGCTGGCTTCCGCATTTACTCATATGACCTCAGATTTGAAAAAGGCGGATGAAAAACTGGTGGAGTGGGGGAAGACTTTGGAGCAGAAGGTGGAACAGAGAACGGAGGAGTTGCGAAAAACCCAGAATCAATTGCTTCAGTCAGAGAAAATGGCTTCTTTAGGTAAATTGGCCGCTGGTGTGGCTCACGAGATCAATAGTCCTTTGACCGGAATTCTCACCTACTCCTCTTTGTTATTTAAAGCCAAACAGAATGAAGATCCAGAGAAAGAGGATTTAGAGGTCATCGTTAACGAGACCAATCGGTGCAAAACGATCGTCAAAGGTCTCTTAGAATTCGCTCGACAGACCGAACCCCAAAGGGCTTGGTCCGATATAAATGAGGTGATAGATAAGTCTATAAATTTGATCTCCCATCAAGCCGGTATACAAAATGTCAAAATTGAAAAGAAAATCAAACCAGACTTGCCCAAAATAATGATTGATCCAGGGCAGATTCAGCAGGTATTTATTAATATCCTGCTCAATGCCATTGAAGCTATGCCCCAGGGAGGAATTCTGACCGTATCTTCAGGGATCGAAGGCCAGATGGCAGTTATTGGATTCGCCGATACCGGCATTGGAATTCCAGAGGAGAATTTACCAAAAATCTTCGACCCTTTCTTCACCACCAAGAAAATAGGAAAGGGAACCGGACTGGGGCTTTCTGTAAGCTATGGCATAATCGAAAGGCATCAAGGCAAATTGGGAGTGAAAAGTCAGCTGGGACAAGGGACTACCTTTACTGTAAAATTGCCGATAAAAGAAGAAGCTTTAGAAACTAAAGAAAAGGGGAACCAGTAAATGACCAAAGCTAAGATATTGGTGGTGGATGATGAGGAGATCGTATTAAAGAGCTGTCGGAAGATACTGGAGGGCGGGGGGCATGAGGTCACAACTGCCCTTTCCGGTCAGGAAGCCTTAGACCTTTTGGAAAAAGAGCCAATCGACATCGTGTTCACCGATATTAAGATGCCGGGGATGGACGGGATGGAGGTTCTGGAAAGAATCAAGGAAAAATACCCGGACGTCTTGGTGATCATAATCACCGGATACTCCACGGTCCAGTCTGCGGTACAGGCAATGAAACTGGGAGCTTTTGATTACATCCCCAAACCTTTCACCCCGGATGAAGTTCTGGTGGTGGTGGACAAGGCTCTGGAAAAAAAAAGCCTAATTTATGAGAATATCTACCTGCGAAAGGAATTGGAGGCTAAATACGGGTTCGACAATATCACCGGCAACAGCCCCAAGATGCAGGAGGTATATAAGTTAATTCGTAAGGTCGCCCCCACCGATAGCACGGTTTTGATTCGGGGGGAAAGTGGAACCGGCAAGGAGTTAATCGCCCGAGCTATCCATTTCAATAGCCCCCGAAAGCAGAAACCCTTCGTTCCGGTCGACTGCGGAGTCTTGGCTTCCGAGCTTTTGGAATCTGAGCTTTTCGGTCATGTCAAAGGGTCTTTCACCGGAGCTATAGTAACCAAACCTGGACTATTTGAAATAGCCGATGGTGGATCGATTTTTTTGGATGAGATTGGTGATATAAATCCTAATTTTCAGTCAAAACTTCTAAGGGTGATTCAGGAGAGGGAATTTACCCCAGTAGGGGGAGTTAAGCCCAAAAAGGTGGACTTAAGATTTATTATAGCCACCAATAAGGACTTGGAAAAATTGGTGGAGGAAAAACAATTCCGGGAGGACCTTTTTTACCGATTGAATGTGGTGAGCTTCACCATACCACCTTTAAGAGAAAAAAAAGATGACATTCCCCTTTTGGCTTATCATTTTTTGAGAAAATATGCCAAAGAGATGAAAAAGAATATTAAGAGTATCTCGGTCGATGCCATGAATATGTTAATCGCTTACAGTTGGCCCGGAAATGTGAGGCAGCTGGAGAATGTAGTTGAACGAGCCATTGTTATGGCTGAGGGGGATACTATTACTACTGAGCATCTTCCCTTTGTAGTTAGAGCTGAGATAGCCCATCCCGATACTCCTATTCCCAAAACTTCAAAAGAGTTAAAGGACACAAAGAAGAAGGTTAGGGAATCTGCGATTGAAAGCATTGAAAAATCGTTCATTCTGGACGCCCTGACCCGAAACGACTGGAACATCACCAAATCCGCTAAAGACGTAGGGATGCAGAGATCAAATTTTCAAGCCCTGATGAGAAAATACAATATCAGAATAGAAAAATAGTGGTATCTCACGATCCCCGTGCTCCTGACACCATTATCCCCTACGAATAAAAGGGATTGTTACGCGTAGGGGCGACCCTTGTGGTCGCCCGTTGTAGCTTAGTTGAGTAAATCCGAACATTCATGTCACAGATGAAGGTAAGGTGAACCAATGAAGCAAAGAATGAAAAGGGATTTCCTAATCGCACTAATGAACAATAAGAGAGATTTCAGAATTGCGCAGGAGCAATGTTGGTATCGCATTCCTGTAAAAACAAAGCAAGTTCCTAAGAGCGTAATCAACCAGAGCCTGAAGCATATCGCTTTCTATCACACAAAAGAATTCGGTCAAGACGCCTATTGTATTCGATGGTATAGTGAAGTAGAAAATATCTCAATCGTCAAACGAAAGGAGCTACTTCCGGAGATACCGAATGATCCTAAAGCTAACGATGAATACTATAAAATCCAGTTCGGTGAACTTCACTCCCGCGCAGTACCGATAATGAGCCATCGTCCGCGAAGAATACTGTTTATTCCGACAACGCTTTGGCATTTTCAGCGAGCAAATGAAATCAACGAAGTGTTTTATGAAAGCCGGCTGGAAGAGGATTTTTGGAAAGCACTAAGAGACGAAAAGATTGTTGCGGAAAGGCAGTTTATTGTGGACGCGGATTCGCAGACGTTTCTTCTGGATTTTGCACTGTTCTGTAAAGTAAGAAATATTGATATAGAATGTGACGGGGATGAATTTCATTTAGAAAAGGAAGATGTTAAACGCGACAAGAAGCGAAACAATATACTTGAAAGTTTTGGCTGGTCAGTATTGCGTTTTACGACGGATGAGATACGAAAGAGTCTGAAAGAAGTAACTAATCGGGTAAAGAAAACTATCAATCAATTAGGCGGCTTGCAAGATATAGTTAATCAAACAGTTTTTCGATATTTGGAGGACGGCTCGCCGCAGTTGAGGTTGTTGTAGCAGTAATTCAATAACCCTGTGCTCCTGATACCATTCATTTGTCAGGTGCGCAGGGCACCGGGCTTATAAGGCTGACGCCAAGGGAGACAAAGTTTCTTATAAGAAAACCAAATAGTGAATAGTTAAGCTCCATCATTAAGAATGGTATTTGAGGAGGAAAGACCATGAAAACAAAAATGACCATGATTTACTGGAAGGGTAAGAAATATTGGCTTGGAAAACTTCTTGAACACCCAGAAATTATGACACAAGGAGAGACTCTTAAAGAATTGGAGGAAAATATTAAGGATGCTTATCGGTTGATGGTCATGGAGGATGTGCCTGAACAATACAAGATAAAAGCAATTGCTATATGAAACGAAAGGAGTTTATTCGTCAGCTCGAGAAAGACGGATGCATTTTGTTAAGACCTGGACCGCGGCACGACATTTACATGAATCCCACTTTGGGCAAGAAACAACCTGTTCCAAGGCACACGGAGATTGATAACAGTTTGGTAAAACATATTAGAAAGCATTTAGGCTTAAACTAGCCTAATAACTCGTAGTAATCAGGAGCCCCGTGCTCCTGACAGCATTCATTTGACAGATGAGGTTGAAAAATCCCAATTTTAGTGCATACATTATGGTAAATAGACATGGAGATGAGATTTGCAATATAATTTTGAGTGGGATCCAAAGAAGGCAAAAACAAATAAAGTAAAGCACAAAGTTAGCTTTGAACTCTCTGCGACGGTATGTAAAGACCCACGAGCAATATCAATATACGATGATGAACACAGTGGAGTCGAAGACAGATGGATTACTTTGGGGTTGGCATCCAATGGTTCTTTACTTGCAGTTCATCTACATTTGAGCAAACAGATGAAGATAATGTCGCCATTCGAATAATATCAAGCCGCAAGGCAACAAAGAATGAGAAAAAACAATACACGGAGTTGTGAAATGAAAAAGGAATATGATTTTTCAAAAGGGGAGAGAGGTAAATTCTATAATAAAAAAGCCAGACTGAACCTTCCTATTTATCTTGAACCAGAGACCCTCTCTTTTGTCGAAAGCATTGCTGAGAAGAAAAAATCTGACATCTCCAAGGTCGTGAATGACTTAATCAAAACTGACATGAAAATAGCAGAATATACAGAATAAATATTGACTGATGAGTAGTAGATCAGGAGCCCCGTGCTCCTGACCCTATTCATTACAAGTTTGTGAAACCTCACCCCCTTAGTCCCCTTCTCCATCCTTCGACAAGCTCAGGACGGTGAGCGTAGTCGAACCGCAAGTGTGGAGAGGGGGAAATCGAAGATCCGTAGGACAGGGGGAGAGGCAATAATGATGGAAATTATGGAATTCGAAAATGTATATGAAGATGCCGAGCGTGCCGAAGCCTATGCGAAATTAGAGTTTCCCGGCACGTACTATTTAGCGTATCGAGATTTGCCTGAAATTATCTTCAAACATGTCAAAGGAAGAAAAACAATCGACTTTGGCTGTGGCACGGGACGCTCCACCAGATTTCTGCAAAAGCTCGGATTTGATGCTGTGGGGGTCGATATCGCAGAGGATATGATTAAGCAGGCAAGAGAAATCGATCCATATGGAGACTATCGTCTTATTGAGGACGGTGACTTCAGTCAATTTGAGGAGGGTGTCTACGATCTCATACTATCCGCATTTACTTTCGACAATATACCTACAGAAAAAAGGAAGGTTGAGCTATTCGAGAAGCTGGGACGCTTGCTTAAGAGTGAAGGCAAGATAGTGAACCTGGTTTCATCCCCAGAAATATATGTAAATGAATGGGCATCATTTTCTACCAAAGACTTTCCGGAAAACAAACATGCAAAATGCGGAGACAAAGTAAAAATAATTGTAACGGCCATAGATGATAAAAGGCCTGTGGAGGATATTATCTGGCCCGACAAAGATTATCGGGAAACTTACAAAAAAGCCGGTTTAGAATTAGTTCAAACTCATAAGCCATTAGCCAAAGAGGATGAGCCGTTTGAATGGGTCAACGAAACAAGGATTGCACCCTGGGTTATTTATGTATTGAGAAAGTAGTAGGTAAAAAGCTTCGTGCTCCTGACCTGCAAGGCTAAGAATTTGGAGCAAGCCAAAATCAAAATTAGCGACAAAACTTGGATACTCAGATGTTGTTCGGGCAGGAGTTGCACTTCTGCCCGTAAAGAAAGGATAGGGGTGCAACCCCTATCCTAACATAACTACTTGAACCAAAATAGGCTAAAATCGTATATAAAATTTATACATCACATATTTTTCCTACATCCCATAAATCCCACCTAAGTCCTTATTTATCAACAAGTGTGTTTTTAAATGATGCATATATTTTTTGTGCATTAGTTCTCCCGGCTGGTCATAAATATATTCATCTTTAGTTTTCTTCACAAAATATAAGCTATTATATTTCAATTGGTTATATGTATTTTGCTTGCAGAGTTTGTGAAAAAAATCACAATCTGGCATACTTGTTGCATTATAGGATGATGGAAAGAGAAGAAAGGAAGGTGAGAAGAGATGTCATATAGAGCAAATGTTCTGGTGGTAGATGATGAGCAGATAGTGTGCAATAGCTGTAGAAGAATCTTGAGCCAACAAGGACACAATGTTCAGACCGCTTTGAATGGGAGAGAGGCTTTAAGAAAAGTGGAAGAGGACAAATACGATGTGGTCATTGCCGACTGGAAGATGCCGGAGATTGACGGAATGGAAGTCTTGAGGCTGGTAAAGAAAAATCACCCGGACATTGTTCTCATAATGATAACCGGGTATCCCACAGTTGAATCGGCAGTCAAGGCTATGAGAATAGGCATATCTAACTACCTTCCTAAGCCTTTCGACCCGGATGAGCTAACAGAAGCTTTGAAAAAAGCCTTAGAAGAGAGCCGGACAGAAAGAAAAGAGCTCTTCTATTATCAAAATTATATCTGGGCAAGGATGTTGGAGGACGGAACAGTTAAGATCGGACTGAACAATTTATTCCGTGAAAGGGTAGGGGACATCCTGTATGTGGATTTACCCTTTAACCAGACGGGGATCGAGCAGGGAAGGTTGTGTATTAGGATCTTAGCTTCGGACAAGCAGATGCATAAGCTCTATGCCCCTATTCGGGGTCGGGTGATAAGGTTCAACCATGAAATCAACTTCAATACCGACTTGATTAATAAAGACCCATATGGAAAAGGATGGATTGTTCAACTCCAGCCCTCTAATTTGGAGGAGGACCTGAAAAACTGGTCGGGCAATATCTCCATTATCCATCCCGAAAGGAAAGTTGGATTGGATTCTCAGGGCACGGCAACAATCACAGATTTGAAACCGACCACAAAAACTGAGGTGGAGATCAAGGAAAAACCAGAGCCAAACTTACTAGAAAAGTCCAGAAAAGAATCTTTCAAAGCCAAAGCTCCCATAGGGAAATTCTTCTTATCTGCTTTAGCCTCTCGACTTTTCTTTTTGGCTCTATTGCCCATATGCTTGGGCGGTATAATGAAAGCTTTATTTAATGAGGTTAGTCCCCAGGTGGCTAACTGAAAGGAGTGATTAAAATGAAACAGAAAGCCAGAGTCCTGGTGGTAGATGATGAGAAGACGGTATGTAACAGCTGTAAGAAGATTTTGACCCAGGAAGGTTACAACGTAGACATCGCTTTATCTGGAGAGGAAGCGTTAAACAAACTCAAAGGGGATGGATTCGACGTGGTGATCACCGACTGGAAGATGCCGGAGATTGATGGGATTGAAGTAGCCAGAAGGATAAAGAAGGAGAATCCTAATATTACAGTGATAATGATCACTGGCTATCCTTCGGTCGAATCCTCGATCAAAGCCATGCGGGCGGGGATTTCTGACTATGTGCCCAAACCCTTTACCCCAGAGGAGCTCTCCGATGTGGTGTTGAGAGCTTTGCTTAAGGGACATGCCGTTCCGGCAGATTTAGTCCTGGATCGGTTGGTTGAAAAAGAGGTGGTAACCCCAAAGGCAAAACCTGAGGTGGTGGAGGCTATTCCGACAGAGATCAAGGTTGGTCCAAGAGTAACTCCCATCCCAGTTGAAGAGAAAAAAGTTGGTCCGGTAAAGTTCGTTTTTAAATCGGTTTTAGCTCCGGTTTTTTCCCGACTATTCTTCATCGCCTTGGGTCCCATCGTCATTTTCACCGTATTCAGCGGGATTTTCAA
>Ga0315289_10006408_pt1 | contig 17303 bp, 19 predicted proteins | sample YL17G11_40_MG_FD_203452 | JGI IMG/M metagenome (GOLD analysis project Ga0315289, IMG submission 203452) | Sediment microbial communities from Yellowstone Lake, YNP, Wyoming, USA - YL17G11_40 | ecosystem: Environmental > Aquatic > Freshwater > Lake > Sediment | place: USA: Wyoming | collected... | reverse complement strand
CCGTAGGCGAGGAAGAAGCGCTCGTCCATGCCGCCGACTTCGTCGAAGGCGTCGCGGCGCACCAGCATCGTCGCGCCCGATACCCAGTCGACGTCGGTCCGCACCGGCGGGGCGAAATAGGCGACCCGCTTCGGCTTGCGGCGCGGCTTGAGCAACTTCCAGCGCGGCACGAGATCCGTCCACGCCGCCCGCCAGGTCCGCCAGCGAGTCGGCCTGAAGCCCGCCGAGAGCTCGACGACACCATGCGGCGCGACGAGGCGAGGCCCGCAGCAGGCCACGCGGCGCCGGGAGTCGTTGACCGTCCCGTAGAGCCGCTCCAGCGCCCCCGGTCGGAGTCGCGCGTCACCGTGCACGAGAAGGAGGAAGGGCTCGTCGAGCCTGCGTGAGCCCTCGTTCGCCGCCGCCCCGAACCCCGCCTCGAGCGGCAAGGGGATGACGGGGACGCCGGGGAACTGCTCCGCGACGGTCTCACGCGTACGGTCCTTGGAGCCGAGATCGACCACCACGACCTGCGCCACCTCGGGGACCAGTCCCCGCAGCGTGAGCACGATGTGGTTCGCGTCGTTGAAGGTGATGACGACGGCGCCGACCGTACGGCGCGGCGAGGGCAGTTCGTCCGGCTCGGGGCGCTCGCCGAGGCGCCGGCGCGCCTCGGCTTCCACCCCGAGCCGTTCCTCGCGCTCGGGCGGTAGCGGGATCACGGCGACTCTGGTGCAGCCGGGGGTGACGCCGGCGACTGCGCGTCGCCGGCTCCCGGCGACGGCGGCGCCGCACAGTCGCCGCCCAGGTCGAGCAGCTTCTCGATCGCGTGCGGCAGAGCCGGCGCGATCATCGCGAACTGCTCGCGACAGGCGCGCGGGCTGCCCGGCATGTTGACGATGAGCGTCCGCCCCCGTAGGCCGCTGACGGCGCGCGAGAGCATCGCGTGCGGCGTCTTGGCCAGCGAACCGGCGCGCATCGCCTCGGCAAGGCCGGGCGCCGGGCGCTCGAGCACGTCGAGCGTCGCCTCCGGAGTCACGTCGCGGGCCGTGAAGCCCGTCCCTCCGGTGGTCAGCACCAGGTTGGCGTCCGTCTCGTCGGCGAAGCGCGTCAGCGCGGCGGCGATCTGCGCGCGCTCGTCGGGTACGATCGCGCGCTCGACGACCGCCGCTCCCATGCCGACGAGCAGCTCCTCGAGCGCGGCGCCGCTCTCGTCCTCGCGCTCGCCGCGCGACCCTTTGTCCGAGACGGTCAGGACGGTGGCACGGATGAGCGAGCGCTTCTCGAGCTCGATCCCGTCGCCGGGCCGCACCTCGCCGCCCTCGAGGACGCGCACGAAGATGCCCTCGCGCGGCATGACGCAGTCGCCGGCCTGCTCGTAGATCGCGCAGCGGTCGTGACAGATCTTGCCGATCTGCGTCACCTCGAGCAGGGCCTCGCCCATCCGCAGCCGGGTCCCGACCGGGAGCTGATAGACGATGATGCCTTCGGTGGTCACGTTCTCGCCGAACGCGCCGGGGGCGACGTCCATCCCCTTGGCGCGCATCGTCTCGACACTCTCGTTGGCAAGCAGGCTGACCTGGCGATGCCAGGGACCAGCGTGCGCGTCGCCCTCGACCCCGTGCTCGACGACCAGCGTGATCGACGCCTGCGGCGTCTTCTGCACGCCCTTCTGGTCGGCGATGTTGACGCTCACGACGCGGCCGTCCGGTTCGCCGTGACTCACGCGGGACCCTCCGCGTCGACGGCGGGCGTCGCGGCGTCGGCCTCGCCCTCGCGCCGCCACTCACCACTGCGCCCGCCGCTCTTCTCGAGCAGACGCACCTGCATCACTTCCATGCCGCGGTCGACCGCCTTGCACATGTCGTAGACGGTCAGCGCCGCGACCGACGCGGCCACGAGCGCCTCCATCTCGACCCCCGTGCGCCCGCGGAGGCGCGCCTCGGCGACGACGCGCAGGCCGGGCAGCGCCGCATCCTTGACGATGTCTACCTCGACGGCGCTCAGCGCGAGCGGGTGACAGAGCGGGATGAGCTCGTGGGTGCGCTTCGCCGCCATGATCCCGGCCAGGCGGGCGGCGGCGATGACGTCGCCCTTGGGCACGGCCTCGTCCTCGATCACCGCCAGCGTCTCGGGGCTCATGCGCACGAGCGCCTCGGCGCGCGCCCGGCGGTCGGTCTCGTCCTTGTCGCCGACGTCGACCATGCGCGCGCGGCCGCGCTCGTCGATGTGGGTCAGATCACTCACCTTCACCCTCCGATCTGCGACATCGCGCGGTGGTTGGCGAGACGCTCGCGGCAGCGGTCGTAGGTCTTACCGGACATCGCCTGCACGAGCGTCTCGCGCAGCCGCTCCGGGTATCCGATCAGCGCCCGTACCGGCGTCTCCTCTCCTGAGAAGAGACAGGTGCGCAGCCGGCCGTCGGCCGTCAGCCGCAGGCGGTTGCAGCTCTCGCAGAAGTGCTCCGAGACGCCGGCGATGAAGCCGATGGTGCCCGGCGCGCCGGGCACGGCCCAGTAGCGCGCCGGCCCGTGCCCGTATGGGCCGTCGACGGGCTCGAGGACGTGGCGCGAGCGCAGCAGCTCGAGCACGTGCGGGGCCGGCACCATGCGGCCGTCGACCACGAGCCGGCGGTCCAGCGGCATGAACTCGATGAAGCGCACGTGGACCGGCCGCTCGCGCGTCAGGTCCACGAATGCGTCGAGCTCGTCTTCGACGCCTTCGAGCAGGAGCACGTTGAGCTTGACCGGGTCGAAACCGGCGGCGAACGCCGCGTCCAGGCCGGCGAGTGCCTCGTCCAGCCGGCTTCCCCGGGTGACCGCCGCGTAGCGCGCCGGGTCGAGACTGTCGATGCTGACGTTGACGCGGCGCAAGCCGTTGCGGCGCAGATCGTCGGCGAAGCGCGGCAGCAGAAGGCCGTTCGTCGTCAGCGCGATGTCGGCGATGCCGCCGGTCCGCGCCAGCATGCCGATGAGATCCGCGCAGCCGTGACGCACCAGCGGCTCCCCACCCGTGATGCGCACCTTGCTGATGCCGCATTCGACGGCGACGCGCGCGAAAGTGACGAGCTCCTCGTACGAGAGGATCTCGTCGTGCGCGCGCGGCGGCACGCCCTCCGCGGGCATGCAGTAGGTGCAGCGCAGGTTGCAGCGGTCGGTGATCGAGAGGCGCAGGTAGTCGACGCGGCCTGCGCGCGCGGGCGGCTGGCTCATGGGAGAAGTGTAGTCCAGGACCGCGCGCGCGACGAAACCGGCGCCGCGGCGCCCCGTCGCCGCAAGCTCGCGGTCCGGCGACGCTACTTGTCGATCAGGACCTCGGTCGCCTTGATCACGATGGTCACGTCGTCGCCGGCCTTGATCGAGAGGTTCTCCACCGCGTGGCGCGTGATCGCCGAGACGACGTCGTGACCACCGATGTCCACCACGACCTCGGCCATCACGGTGCCCAGGACGACGCTCTTGACGGTCCCCTTGAGCTGGTTGCGTGCACTCAGCGCCATTGCGACCTCCCTCATCCGTTCGGTTCACCGACGACGGTGCTCGTGGCTGGATATGGGGTGCACGGCGGCGGCCTTGAAGGCGGCGGCCACCTCGACGCCGACGGCGAGCTCGAGCTCCTCGAACGCCGCCCGGGTGACGAACGCACCTACTTCAAGACGATCGCCGGCGACGACCACATGCAGCAGGCGTCCGGCGGGTGTCACGGACTTGACTGTTCCCCGGACCACGTTGCGCAAACTGGTGCTGCCTTCAGCCGGGGGCGACCGGAACAGGACGACGTCCTCCGGCGGCAGGCACGCGACCGCCGGTCCCTCGGCCGCCTCGTTGCAGGCCACGACAACGCCTCCGTCGAGCACGAGCTGCGTGGACACGCCGTCGCTCCCTGTGCGCACGTGACCTTCGAGGTACGTCTCGAGACCGAGGAAGTCGGCGAGCGATGTCGAGGCCGGACGGGCGAACACCTCGTGCACCGGCCCGGTCTGCACCACTCGCCCCTCCTCCATGTAGCTCACGCGGTCTCCGACGGTGAGCGCCTCGTCCCGGTCGTGGGTCACCCAGAGTACGGCCATGGCACGGCGCTCGAAGATCCGCAGGAGGTCGACGGTGAGGGCTCTGCGGGTCGGCGGGTCGAGGGCGGCCAGAGGCTCGTCGAGGAAGAGGACGACCGGATCCACCGCGAGCGCCCGCGCGATGCTGACGCGCTGGGCTTCGCCTCCGGACAGCCCGTCGCGCCGCCGCTCGGCAAGGTCGACGATGCCGAGGAGGTCGAGCGCCTCGCCTGCGCGGCGCCGCGCCTCCGCCCCAGCGGCGCCGCGCAGGCGTAGTCCCGTCTCGACGTTGCCACGCACGCTGGTGGCGAGCAGGTGCGGCCGCTGGAAGACGGCTGCCGCCCGCCGGCGCAGGGCCAGGCGCTCGGCTGCGGAGCGCAAGGGGCGGCCCTCGAAGACCAGCTCCCCGTCGGCCGGCTGGAGCCCGTTGAGGGCGTTGAGCAGCGTGCTCTTCCCGGCCCCGTTCGCGCCCAGCAGGACGTGCACCTCGCCGGGCCACAGTCTGAAGCGGTCCACCGCCACCAGCGTGCGGCCCCCACGCGTGACACGGAGGTCGCAGGCGGCGAGCACGGGGGGGACGCTCACGGCCGCCGTCTCCCTTGCTGCTGGACCGCGGTCAGGACGAAGTTGGCACCGAAGGCCAGGGCCAGCAGGATGATGGCCAGAGCGATGGCGACCGAGAACCGCCCGATGCGCGTCTCCTGGACGATCGCCCCCGTGAGGACCTGGGTCTGCCCGCGGATGTTGCCGCCGACCATCATGACCGCGCCGACTTCGCTGATGATCGCTCCGAAGGCGGCCATGACGGTGGCCAGCAGCGGCACACGGATCTCGCGCAGCTGGAGCCAGAACGCCTGCCAACGGCCAGCGCCCAGAGCGGTGATCTGCCGCCTGAGCTCGGCGTCGAGTTGCTGAAGAGCTGCAATCGACAGGCCCGTCACGATGGGCAGGGCGATCACGACCTGGGCGATGACCATCGCCCAGGTCGAGTACAGCAACCGCAATTCGCCGAGGGGGCCGTTTCGGGTCAAGAAGAGCGAGACGAACAACCCGACGACCACGGGCGGCGCCGCCATCCCCGTGTTCACGCCGGCGACCACGAGGCGCCGGCCGCGGAAGCTGGCCATGGCGATCAGACCCCCGAGCGGGACGCCCAGGACGAGCGCGATGGACAGCGCGAGACCCGACACGAACAGCGAGCGGGCGGCGATCGCGTAGATGTCGCCGTCGCCGCCGAGGAGGAGACGCAGAGCCTCAACGAACCCTTCCCAGATCAGCTCCACGTGCTTACTCGCGTCATCGTGTCGTGCTCGCCTCAGTACCCGCCGAGACTGCCTGCGTACGGCTCGAAGAGCGCCTGACCGTACCTGTCAACCCCGAATGCCGCGACGCCTTCCTGCCCGGCCGCGCTGACGAGCACCTGGGCGAGCTGCTCGGCTGCGGCCGCGTTCACCGCGGGGAACTCGTTCTGATCGACCACGATCACGTCGTAGACGTTCTTCAGGTCGTCGCTCCTCGTGAAGAGAGCCGTGAGCTCCAGAGAGTCCACCTGCGAGAGAAAGGTGCCGTTATCGCTGAGCGTGTACGCTTGCTTCTCGCTCGCGATGCGCAGCGTCTCGCCCATACCCTGGCCGGTGACCAGATACCAGTCCCCGGCGGGTTCGACGCCGGCGGCCTCCCAGATCTTGAGCTCCTTCTTGTGCGTGCCGGATTCGTCGCCGCGCGAAACGAAGTCCGCGCCGGTCGCGGCGATCGCCGCGAAGGCGTCGGCGGCAGAGCCCGCGGCGCCGATGCCCGCGGGGTCGCCCGCAGGGCCGACGATCACGAAGTAGTTGTAGGCGAACGGCAGCCGGAGCGTGCCGTGGCCGTCGGCCATGAACTGCTCCTCGTCGGCCGGGGAGTGCACAAGAAGCACGTCGGCCTCACCACGCGCCCCCATGGCTATCGCCTCGCCGGAGCCGACGGCGACGACCTTGACGGTCACATCGGGGGCGACGGCCTCGTAGGCGGGCAGGACGACGTCCTCGAGCAGGCCGGAGTCGTTCAGACTGGTCGTCGTGGCCACGATGAGTTGGTCGCGCTGCACGGTGGGCTCGTCGCCGCCGCCGCAAGCCACGCCGAGTGGCGCGAGCACGGCCAGAACGAGGACCACGACCAGGGCGCCGAGGTCGCGACACCTCGGAGTCGACGACGCCGCCCTCGTGATGTCCCTGCATCGACGATGGATGCCCATGTTCCCTCCACGATCCGATGAACGGTCAGCATCTCCGGACACCGGACACCGCCACGGGTCGACCCGCCCGACAAGGGAGCACGAGAGGCTGCCCGCGCCCGGGAGCGGCCGTCGAACGCTCTCCTTTCCGCACTGGGAGGCACGATGGTTTCCCGCCGCACCCTGCCGGCCCCGGCTCCGTAGGCTCACGCCCGTAGGATTCCGGTGCTCGGAGAAGCAGGACCATTGTAAGGAAGTCCTTAGTGTAGTGACAACCGGTGTGCGCACCGGCTCGTCACGCCCCTGCGGATGAAGGCCGAGACGCAAAGGGGCGGCGGGCCCGAAGGCCCGCCGCCCGGTCTGCTTCGGTGCGGCGCGCTGGCGCACCGCATGCGGGGCGCCTAGCGCGCCGCACCACCTAAGTCAGTCAATTGCCGCCCACCTCCTTTCGTCGCGGTTCCGGTCGCGGCGCGCTTCGTCCGCACGCGTTGACCGCCGACAGCTCAGAGTGTCGCGCGGCGGCACCGATCTGGCAAGTCCCTCAGGGGCCCAGCGGGTCGCGGCTGCAGGCGTCCATCGGCGTGCCGCCGGTCTGCCAGTCCATTTCGCGGATCGCGACCATCTTCATCTCCGTCATCTCGCGGATCGCGAAGCGCACCCCCTCGCGCCCAATGCCCGAGCCCTTGATGCCGCCGTACGGCATGTGGTCGACGCGGAAGGTGGGCACCTCGTTGATCATCACCCCGCCGACCTCGAGCCGGCGCGCGGCATAGAGCGCCTTGTTGAGGTCGCTCGTGAACACGCCGGCTTGCAGGCCCATGTCGCTGTCGTTCGAGATATCGATCGCCTCGCAGAGATCGCGCGCCTTCATGACGCTGATCACTGGTCCGAACACCTCTCGGGCGCAGACCTTCATGTCGCGGGTCACGTCGGTGAGCACCGTGGGGCGCAGGCGCCCGTCCCCGGTGACACCGCCGGCCGCCAGCTTGGCGCCCTGGTCGAGGGCCTCCTGGACCCAGCCCTTGACACGCTCAGCCTCGGCCGGACTGATCAACGACGAGACGTCGCTCGTCTCGTCGAGCGGGTCGCCGACCTTGAGCGCCTCGACGGCCGGGACGAGCAGGTCCATGAACTCGTCGTAGACCTTCTGGTGGACGACGACGCGCTGCACGCTTATGCAGACCTGGCCCGAGTTGGCGAAGCCGCCGGCGACGACGCGTTGCGCGGCGAGCTCCAGATTGGCGTCCTCGTCGACGATGGTCGCCGAGTTGTTGCCGAGCTCAAGGGTGACCATCTTCATGCCGGCGTCGGAGGCGATCCGGCGCCCCACCGGTGGGCTGCCGGTGAAGCTCACCATGTTGACGCGCTCGTCGGTGACGAGCTTGTGCCCGAGCGTGCCGCCCGGCCCGACGACGACCTGGAGCACGTTCTCCGGAAGCCCCGCCTCGCGCAGCAGCTCGGCGAGGCGCAGAGCCGTGACGGGGGTCGTCGAGGCCGGCTTGAGGACGACGACGTTGCCGGCGGCGAGCGCCGGCGCCACCTTGTGGGCGACCAGGTTGAGCGGAAAGTTGAAGGGCGAGATCGCGACGACGACGCCGCGCGGCTCGCGGAAGGTCCAGCCGAAGCGGTGTTCGCCACCGGAGTCGGCGTCCATCTCAATGATCTCGCCGGCGGTGCGTTTGGCTTCTTCGCTCGCCCAGCGGAACGTGGACGCGCCGCGGCGCGCCTCGATGCGCGCGTCCTTGAGCGGCTTGCCGCCCTCGGCGGCGATGATGCGCCCGATCTGCTCGGCGTTGTCCTCGATCAGATGCGAGACGCGCTCGAGGATCTCGGCGCGCTTCCAGGCCGGTGTCCAGCGGTAGGAATCGAAGGCCAGGCGGGCGCGGTCGAGGACCGCGTCGGCCTCCTCGAGGGTGGTCGTCGGCATCGTCGCGATATCGGCGCCGTCCCACGGGCTGCGCACGGTCATGGTCTCGCCGCTGCCGACCGGGCCGCGGACCACGAGGCCCGGGGCGACCCTGTCGGCGACACGGACCTCGGACGCCGGGAGCGTCATCTGGGTCACCTCCGCGGTCGGATGGACGGTGTGCTCGCGTTCCGCGAACCGGCGGATGCGCGCGGTGAGCGGTCAGTACCCGCAAACGGCGACGCGCTCACCCGCAGGCGGGCGAGCGCGTCGCACGTCGGGCGACGCGAGCGGCCGCCCGGGTCTGGCGGCGGAACGGGTCATGCCCGCCCCGCCGCCCTCATCTCAGGTGCAGTTCTCGCAGTAGCGCACCCACGCCTCGGCCTTCTTCTGGCGCGCCATCGGCCGCCGGTCTTTCAGCGAGACGACGTCGCCGCCCGGCTCCCCGGCCGGCACGTCCTGCAGCGTCGCCCCGCGCTTGCCGCGCTGGTAGACGCCCATCGGCTGGTCGGTGAGGTCGATGTTGATCTGCTTGAGCTCCGTGTATTCGTCGAGCCCGTACGTGCCGAGCTCACGGCCGACGCCGCTCTGCTTGTAGCCGCCCCACGGAGCCTCGCTGTAGGTCGGGTGGTAGGTGTTCACCCAGGTGATGCCGGCGCGCAGGCCCTTGATGACCCGCATCGCGCGCGTGACGTCCTTCGTCCACACCGCGCCGGCCAAGCCGTAGATCGTGTCGTTGGCGATCTCGATCGCCTCTTCCTCACTGTCGAACGGGATCACGACGAGCACCGGCCCGAAGATCTCCTCCTGGGCGATCCTCATCCTGTTGTCGACGTCGACGAAGATCGTGGGCTCGTAGTAGAAGCCCGCCCCGCGCAGGCGGTGGCCGCCGGTGGCGAGCTTGGCGCCTTCCTCCTTGCCGATCTTCACGTAGCTTTCGACCTTCTCGAGCTGATCCTTCGAGACCAGCGGTCCCATCTCGCTCTCGCCGTCGAGACCCGCGCCCACCTTGATCGCCATGGCGCGCGAGACGAGCTCGCCGACGAAACGGTCGTAGATCGAGCGCTCGACGAGCAGGCGCGAGCCGGCCGAACAGACCTGGCCCGTGCCGGCGAAGATGCCGATGAGCGCGCCGTCGATCGCCGCCTCGAAGTCGGCGTCGGCGAAGACGATGTTGGGGCTCTTGCCGCCGAGCTCGAGGCCCACGCGCTTCACCGTGTCGCTGGCGGCCTTCATAATGTGCTTGCCGACCTCGACACTGCCGGTGAAGGCGACCATGTCGACCTCCGGCGATGTCGCCAGACGGTCGCCGACCGAGCCGCCGGGGCCGGTCACGACCTGCAGGACGCCCTCCGGCAGCCCGACCTCCTCGAAGATGCGCGCCAGCTCGAGCGTGGTGAGCGGCGACACCGAGGCCGGCTTGAGGATCATGACGTTACCGGCCGCCAGAGCCGGGGCGGTCTTCCAGGCGGCCATGAGGACGGGGAAGTTCCACGGCGTGATACCGACGGTCACGCCTACCGGCTCGCGCACGACCATGCTCATGCTCTCGCCGGGTACCTGCAGGGTCTGGCCGTGCATCTCGACGGCGAGCCCGGCGTAGTACTCGAACGTGTGCGCGGTGTCGTTGATGTCGACGAGCGAGTCCTCGAGGAGCTTGCCCATCTGACGGGTCTCGAGGGTAGCGAGCTCCTCGGCCCGCTCGCGGATCCTCGCCGCCGCCGCGCGCAGGATCTCGGCACGCTCCACTGCCGTCATGCGCGGCCAGGGACCCTTGTCGAAGGCCTCGCGAGCCACGCGCACGGCCTCGTCGGCGTCCGCGGTCCCGCCCTTGGCCACGACCGCGACGACCTGCTCGGTCGCCGGGTCGACGATCTCATACGTCTCGCCGCTTCTCGCCTCGGTCCAGCGGCCGCCGACGAACATCTGGTACCGCCGTACGGCGGTCTCCTCCACCACGGTTGCCATCGGTCTTCACCTCTCGGGGCCGCGACGCCGACTTGGCGCCCGGCCCGGAACGTTCGTCTGCGGGCGCCGCCAGGGCGGCGCCCCGTAAGAGGCTCATTCCCGAGGGAGGTGGTGAGTTAACCTTATGGCGCTAGGGGAAAGTCCCCAGGCGACTGCGGTCAGAAGCGCGTCGGGCTCAGAAGCATCCGAGCTGGCAGCCCACGACCTTGATGCCCAGCTCGTTGCAGGTTCGCCCGACCTCGGACAGCGGGACGTCCAGGTCGCGCGAGATCTTGAACGCGACCGTGCACGGTAGCCGCTTCTCGTCGCCGGCCTTGGTTCTGAGCGTCTCAATGAGACGGGGGATGTTGCCTTCGGCCATAGCGGCGAGTGTAGCACGCGCCGGGGGGGCGCCAGCGACGCTCGCGCCGTGGCCTCAGCCCCCGCCGACGGGTGGAAACAGGGAGATCTCGTCACCCGGCCGCAGAGACGTCGCCGCCTCCGCGTGAACGCCGTTCACCAGGACCAGACCGACAACGTCCGCGGCGAGGCCGATGGCCTCGCACAGCGCGGCGACGGTGGGCGCCCGCGACAAAGGTACTGCCTGCTCGGCGCGGCCGCCGCGGACGCGCGACTCGAGGCCGGCGAACAGGCGCGCGGTCACCGCGGCGCCCGCGCCGGCGGCGGGCCCGTCGCCCGCGGGTCTCGGGATGTCTTCCTGACCGGACACGTCCGCACCCTACCATTCCCGCGGGAGAGGCCGCCGTCACGCGAGCGACCGGCGGGCGGCGTCACCCGCGACATGACTCAGTCCCGCGCCAGCGCCTGCCGATAGAGGAGTCGAAGGCAGCCGGGCGCGACTACGTCCGCCCGGCGCGTGAGAGAACGCGACGGAGGACCCGTGGCCGACGAGGCCCTGCACAAGGAGATCGAAGACGCGCCGACCGCGAAGGCCGTCAGCGCCCGCGACGAGGCCTTGCGCGCCGTCCAGGTCGCGCTGCTCAAGGAGCTCGATACGAGCGTCAACAAGCTCGAGAGGGCGCGCCTGGGCGAGAGCACGCGTGAACACCTCGAGATCCTCCGCAGCCTCCTCAAGGCGCAGGTCAACGCCTATCTCGAGCACTTCGTCGCCCGCAACGCGACTCTCTCCCCGACCACGTCGGTCATGTACGCCGGCGAGGTCGGCACCCCGGGTGTCCTTTCGACGACGCTGCACGGCCTCATCGAGGGCGGCACGCTGACCACCGGTCAGGCCGCCAAGCTCGGCCACTTCGTCAACGAGCGCCGCACCCTCCTCATCTTCGGTGACCGCGCGACGGGCAAGTCGACGCTGCTCAACGCGCTCTTCGAGCTGGTTTCGGTGGACGAGCGCTTCGTCGCCATCGAGCGCGGCCCCGATCTGCCGGCGCTCAAGGAGCGCTCGTTCTGCGTGCGCCTGACGGTCGACGACGAGACCGACGTCGCCGCGCTCTTCGCCAAGGCGCGCCGCATGCAGCCCGGACGTCTGGTGATCGGCGAGATCCATCGCGACGAGATGCGTCACCTGTTCGCGCTGCTCACCGAGATGCCCACCGTCGGTGGTCTGGCGACCCTGCGCGCCGAGACCGTCCACAAGGCCGTCGACGCGATCGTCAAGAGCGCGGGCGACGGCGACCCGGCGGCCGGGCGCGCGACGCTCGCCGCGGTGCGACCCGTCTTCGCCCACATGCACTCCGACGAGAAGGGGCGGCCACGGCTCGCCGCCATGTGGAGTGTCGGCGGCCTCGAAGACGGCGAGCTCGAGCTCGAAGAGGTGCGGACCCCGGCGCCGGCGGCGTCCAAGCTCGCCGCCGAGACCTGAGTCTCCGGGGACCTCCCCCGCGACCTCCCGTCAACGTCACCGCGGCGCCTCACCGACCGTCACCGCCTCGCCCGCTTCGTCACCCTGTCCGTCCGCCCTGCGCGCCACTATGGTTGTCCGGGCCGCGAGGGGCTGGTAGCATGCCGGTTCGCGTCGCCTGCTGGCGACGACCGACACCCCTGCTCCAGCACACAGGCTGGGGCCGCTTAGACCGTAGGAGGTGATCACGATCAACAAGTATGAGCTCATGCTCATCGTGAACCCCGCCGCCGAGACCGAGCGGCAGGCCGAGATCCTCGACCGACTCCGTTCCACCGTCGAAGGCGCCAAGGGCGCCGTCGTGGGCGTCGACGACTGGGGCAAGAAGAAGCTCCAGTTCGAGATCAAGGGCGAGACCGAGGGCATCTACTCGGTCGTCACGTTCACGGCCACACCCCAGACCCTCGCCGAGGTCGAGCGCGTCCTGGGCATCACCGACGATGTCCTGCGCTTCATGACCGTGCGACTCAAGTCCTAGCGGATCAACCCGAGCGAAGGGAGTCACCGTGGCAGGGTCCATCAACACCGTCGTGCTCGTCGGCAACCTGACGCGCGATCCGGAGTTGAAGGCGATGCCGAGCGGCACCAGCGTGTGCTCGCTGCGCGTGGCCGTCAACGACCGCGTCAAGGACCCGACGACGGGCGAGTGGACCGAGAAGCCGAACTACTTGAACGTGGACGTCTTCGGCGCCATGGGGGAGAACTGCGCGCAGTATCTCTCTCGCGGTCGTCAGGTCGCCATCGAGGGGCGTTTGCGCTGGCGCGAGTGGCAGACGCAGGAAGGCCAGAAGCGCGAGGCCGTGAGCATCGTCGCGAACAACGTCCAGTTCATCGGCCCCCGCGAGCCCGCGGGCGGCGGCGGCGACTTCGCAGGCCCGCCGCAGGGCGGCGCGCCCTTCAGCAAAGAGGGTCTCGAGCCCAGCGGCAAGGACTTCCAGGAAGACGACGACATCCCGTTCTGACGAGTGATCGCGGGCGCCCCGGAGGCGCCGCAAGGAGAGTGTGAGTATGCCAGGCCCCAAGCCCAGAGGGCGGCGCGAGAAGAAGAGCAAGGCGGGTGGCTTCGGCCAGTCGCGGCGTCGCTACTGCTACTTCTGCAAAGAGAAGATCGAGGACGTCGACTACAAGAACTACACGACGCTCCGTCGCATGATGTCCGACAAGGGCAAGATCCGTTCCCGCCGCATCACCGGCACCTGCCGCCGCCACCAGGTCCAGGTCGCCGCGGCGATCAAGCGCGCCCGCGAGATGGCGCTGCTGCCCTACGTGGCGCGCTGAGGAGGCGACGATGGAGGTCATCCTTCTGCAGGACGTCCCCGAGCTCGGTGAAAAAGGTCACCTTGCCAACGTGAGCAAGGGCTACGCGCGCAACTACCTGCTGCCGCGCGGCCTCGCCGAGGTGGCGACGCCGGGCAAGATCGTCGAGTTCCGGCGTCGCGACGAAGAGCGCAAGGCGCGCGAGGCGCGCATGGCGGTCCAGGCCGAGGACATCACCGCCACGCTCAACCGCACCGTGCTGACGCTTGCCGCCAGAGCCGGCGAGGGCGAGCGGCTGTTCGGCTCTATCACGACCGCCGACATCGCAGAGGCCATCCAGGACGCGCGCGGCTACGCGATCGACAAGCGCAAGGTGCTGCTCGACGAGCCCATCAAGGAACTCGGCACCTTCATGGTCGACGTCGAGGTGGCGGACGGGTTCGTCGCCTCGGTGAAGACCATCGTGGTGCCCGAGTAGGGCGCTTCGCGAGCAGGTCATGAGGCTCCGCGGCGGGCGGGGCGGCGGCAGGACCGCCGCCCCACCCGCCGCGTTTCGGCGCCCTCACGGTCGCCGGAGCGGCGCTCGTCAGACCCCCGCACGACCTCAAGCAATGCCTGAGGCCTTGCGCTAGAAGCCGTCCGGGGCCGGCGATAGACTTCCATCCCCGGCCCACACGACCGGGGCCGCGGGACGGCCCCTCGCTCCCCGCGGCCGCGAGACAGCACGCAGTCCGAAGGAGCCCACGTGGCGGTTGAGCCCATCCATCCAGCGCCGGTGTCGCCCCACGTTCCACCGCACAACAACGAGGCCGAACAGTCCGTCCTCGGGGCGATGCTCGTCAACCCCAACGCCATCGCCGTGGTGCTCGAGGCCCTGTCCCCGGACGACTTCTACCGCGAGTCGCACCGCACCATCTATCGTGCCATCCTCGCCCTTTACGACCGCGGCGAAGAGGTCGACGTGGTCACTCTCAGCGCCCAGCTCGAGCGTGAAGGCGTGCTCGTCAAGGTGGGCGGGCGCGAGTTCGTCCATGCGCTGGCCGAGTTCGTCCCCGCGGCCGCCAACGCCGGCTACTACGCCGACATCGTCCGCGAGCAGGCCGTCCTGCGCGGCCTCATCCGCGTCGGCAACGAGGTCGCCGAGCTCGGCCAGACACACCCCGGCGACGTGGCCTCGCTGCTCGACCTGTGCGAGCAGAAGGTCTTCGCCATCCAGCAGCAGCGCCGCTCGCAGGAGTTCCAGTCGATCAGAGAGGTCCTGGTACGCAACTTCGAACGCCTCGACATGCTGCAGCGGGAGCAGGGCGTCACCGGGGTCGCGTCCGGGTTCGAGGGCATCGACCAGAAGACCGGCGGGTTCCAGGCGGCGAACCTCATCGTCCTCGCTGCGCGCCCCGGCGTGGGCAAGACCTCACTGGCTCTCAACATCGCCCAGAACGTGGCCGTCGACGGCAAGGCGCCGGTCGCCGTCTTCAGCCTCGAGATGAGCGCCCAGGAGCTGGGCGAGCGCATGATGTGCTCGGCCGCCCGCGTCAGCTCGCACAAGGTGCGCACCGGCACCCTCTCGGGCGACGACTACGCCAAACTCGTCCACGCGGCGGGCGAACTCGAGAAGGCCGAGATCTACATCGATGACTCGGCCGGACTCAACATGTTCGAGCTGCGCGCCAAGGCGCGGCGCCTCGCCAGCAAGGTCCCGCTCTCGTTGCTCATCGTCGACTACCTGCAGCTCATGGTCGGTGACAGTCGTTCCGAGAACCGCCAGCAGGAGGTCGCGGCCATCTCGCGCTCGATGAAGCAGCTGGCCAGGGAGCTGAACGTGCCGGTCATCGCCGTGTCGCAGCTCAATCGCGCCCCCGAGGCGCGCGCCGACCGCGAGCCGCAGCTCGCCGACCTCCGCGAGTCGGGCGCCATCGAGCAGGACGCCGACTTGGTCATGTTCATCTACGAAGACCCCAGCGACCCCTCGGCCAAGGGCGTCATCAAGCTCAAGATCGCCAAGCACCGCAACGGGCCCACCGGCACCGTGCGCCTCGGCTTCGTGCGCGACTACACGAAGTTCCGCACGCTCGCCGCCGCCGACGAGTTCGGCTTCGAGGGCTGAGGGCGAGGGCCGCCTCGGCGTGCCTCCGCGGCGGATGCGCCCGGAGCCTGGGGCACGATAGAGTAGCGCCGTGACCGTCCTGATGCTCAACGGGGTGCTCGTCGCGGCCGACAAGGCGATGCTTCCTGCGACCGACCGCGCCCTCACCCATGGGCTCGGGCTCTACGAGACGCTCAAGCTGATCGACGGCGTCCCCGTCTTCTTCGAGGAGCACCTCGCACGCCTCGAGGTCGGCATCGAAGCACTCGGCCTGGAGCGGCCGTGCACGCCCGCCGACCTCGCCGCGCAGATCTGCCGCCTGGCCGAGGCCAGCGACGTGCGCGACGGCGCCTGCCGGCTTCTGGTCACGGCCGGGCCGCCGGACGGCAGGCCCGGCTTGCTCATCGCCACGGACGTGCGCGTCTTCCCCGACCGGCCGCTGCATGTGGTCACGTTCCGCGGTGTCCGCGTCAGCGCCCAGTTCAAGGCGATGACCGTCATGCAGAGCTACCTCGCCCAGCAGGCGGCGCTCAAGGCCGGCGCCGACGACGCGATCCTGGTCGACGACGAGGGACGCATCTTCGAGGGCGCCACGTCGAACGTCTTCATCCTGCGCGACGGCGGTCTGCTCACGACGCCGGCCGCGGGGGCGATCCTCCCCGGCGTCATGCGCGCCGAGGTCGAGAAGCTCGCAGCGGAGGCCGGCATCTCCCTCGTCGAGGCCTACGCCAGCGTCGACCAACTGAAGCCCGACGACGCGATGATCCTCACGAGCAGCGTGCGCGGCATCGTCCCGGTCGACACCGTCGACGGGAGGCCGCTCCGCGTCGACGCGGAGCTGGTCGAGCGGCTGCGGTCGCTGGTCGGCGCGGACGAGGCGGCGAGCGCCGCCGCCTTCCGCGCCAAGTACCTCTGACGCTCCGGGCGGCGCGTCAGCTGCTTCGGCGCGCCTCCAGGAACCAGCTCGCGTGGTGGTGCAGGCGGCCGTCGGCGTGGAGCTCCTCGTAGGAGCGCTCCTCGAGATCGAGCAGCTCGAACGCGGCGAAGTCGGCCCGCAGTTCCTCTTCGGTGCTGAAATGCAGATAGCAGTGCTCGATCCAGCTGCGCTCCTCTCCCGACACCGGGTCCCCTTTTGCGTAGTGCTGTGGGTCGCGTGGCGAGAGCACGCTGAGGAACAGGAGGCCACCGGGGCGCGTCAGCCCGGCGGCTGCCGTCCGGAAGCCCTCGCGAGACGCCGGCGGAAGCAGGTGGTAGACGTTGCTCGCGTACACGACGTCGAAGCCGGCGTCGGGCACGAGCGCCCCAGGCGCGACGCCGTCGGCCTGTTCGCCGTCGGGCGACGAGCCGGCCGCGAGCGCGCCCGGGTCGAGCGCCTCGAACTCGACGTCCAGGTCGCCCCGGCGTCCTCGGCGCGCCGCCGCGACGGCGGCCGGTGACGGGTCGATGCCGAGCACCCGGCACCCGAGCTCGGCGGCGATGAAGAAGCTGTCGCGGCCGTAGCCGCAACCCATGTCGAGCACGTCGATGCCGCGACCGGCGGCGAAGCTGAGACGGGCGACGGCCAGGCGAGCGAGCTCGCTGGGGCCGTCGCCCCACAGCTTGCCGTCGCTGCGGTAGCGGCCGTCCCAGTAGGCGGCCTCGGGCGTCAGGCCGCCGCCGTTCGCGGACGAGCACCCGCCGTTCGTGGTGCTCACGCCTGCGTCAGCCGGCGCCAGGCCTCGAGGTACTTCTCGGCCGTCTTCGCCACGACGTCGTCGGGCAGCTTTGGCCCGGGCGCCGTCTTGCCCCACTCGAGCGTCTCGAGGTAGTCGCGCACGAACTGCTTGTCGTAGCTCGGCTGGCTCGTGCCGGGCGCATAGCCGTCCGCCGGCCAGAAGCGCGACGAGTCGGGCGTCATGGCCTCGTCGATGAGGATCAGCTCGTCGTCGAGCAGCCCGAACTCGAACTTCGTGTCGGCGATGATGATGCCCCGCTCCAGCGCCCAGGCGGCGC